>Ga0255757_10000624_pt1 | contig 34708 bp, 29 predicted proteins | sample 071ome_27_FD_179957 | JGI IMG/M metagenome (GOLD analysis project Ga0255757, IMG submission 179957) | Coastal salt marsh microbial communities from the Groves Creek Marsh, Skidaway Island, Georgia - 071409AT metaG (version 2) | ecosystem: Environmental > Aquatic > Marine > Intertidal zone >...
GTCCGGCAACGGTATTGTCTGGGCCGCTTTTTGATCCTACGGCATCTCGGATGCGTGGCTAAACGCCGATAAGCGATGGCGAACCGACCCAACATTTTGCTGGTCATGGCGGATCAGCTCGCGCCTCAGTTTCTGCCATGCTACGGGCATCCCATCGTGAAGGCCCCTACGCTTCAGCGACTTTCGGATGAGGGGGTTACCTTCGACGCGGCATATACCAACTCACCGCTTTGCGCCCCATCAAGATTTGTCATGATGTCTGGGCGATTGCCAAGCAAAATCGCGGCTTGGGATAACGCCGTGGATTTTTCTGCAGAAGTACCTACCTTTGCCCACTACCTTGAGCATCTGGGCTACCGCACTTGCCTATCGGGGAAGATGCACTTTGTCGGCCCCGATCAGCTGCACGGTTTCAGCGATCGACTGACTACGGATGTGTACCCCAGCGACTTCACCTGGCATCCCGAATGGGACCGGCCCAACAAGCGCCTCGACTGGTTTCACAACATGGAGGTTGTGACTGAAGCAGGTCCTTGTGTCCGCTCGATGTATCTTGATTACGACGATGAAGCAGTCTTTCATGCAAAGCGCTACTTGTTTGAGCGCGCGCGAGAAGGCAACGGTCAGCCGTTCATGCTTACCGTCTCGTTCATACAGCCGCATGACCCCTATCTTTGTCGACAGGCCGAGTGGGATTTATACAAAGATGTTGAGATTGATCTGCCTAATCTGCGACCCGGCGAGATCGAAGACGCTCACTGTGAGCGACTGCGCTATGGCTACGGCGCCACTGACGTCGACCTCTCCGACGAGACCATTCGTCGGGCCCGACGCGCCTACTATGGATCGATCAGCGACATTGACCACAAAATCGCCGCGCTACTTGAAGCTCTGAAGGAATCCGGACTTGATCAGGACACTGTCATCATTTTTACCTCAGACCACGGCGATATGCTCGGGGAACGTGGTATGTGGTTCAAGATGTCTTTTTTGGAGTACTCGGCCCGAGTACCGCTGCTGGTGCACTGCCCCCAGCGCTTTAGCCCACGACGCGTTAGCCAGGCGGTTTCACTCGTTGATCTCCTTCCCACGCTGGTGGATTTGGCTTCAGACGAAAAAGAATTTACATATCCCACCCCGATAGACGGCCGAACTATCGTTCCGCATCTTTATGGCCACGAGGGTCATGACGAGGTTCTTGGTGAATATTTTGCCGAAGGTACCGACACGCCGGTCTTTATGATTCGACGCAGTAATCTAAAAGCAATTTTTTCAAAAACCGATGATCTAAAGCTTTTTGATCTCAAAAATGATCCTCTTGAGAAAGATAACCTCGCGATTAAGGCTGCATTCTCTGAACGAGCCGCCGGTCTGCGATCGGAGATATTGAATCACTACGACATCGATGGCCTCACCGACAAAGTGCTCGAGAGCCAGCGCCGAAGAGCTTTTTTAAAAAATGTGATGCGCCAGCAAGGCGTGGCCTGGGATCACGACCCAGTCTCACAAGCCAAAAACAGTTACGTCAGAAACTCAATGCCGATCTATGAGCTCGAGAAACGAGCTCGTTTTCCATCAGCATGAACGCCAAAAATAGGCTCTGGCTTTCAAACTGCCGGCCGATCAGTCTTTTTTGAAGAACCAATTTGGATTGCCCTTGGCTCGTCGAAGCCAGGCTATAGCAGCTCTCAAACCCTTTGCCCCGAGGATCTCTTTGAGCGTCACCGGCCGCAAACCCGCCTGACGGATCAAATAATCAACGCTGGATTGACTAAAGCCATTTACATGTTCGAGCGGGTGAAAAGCATCTTTCCCCGGCTGCCACCCTCCCAATTTCATCGATCGATAATCCTTCGGCGTATCCGGCACAAAGATCTTGAGGATACCTCCCTGATTCAATTTCTCCGATAGCGATAAAAGAATTTCCAAGGGATTGGTCAGGTGCTCAAACACCTGATCGGTATTTATAAAATCAAACCGCTGATCGTTATTTTCGTCCAGTGGAGAGCACAACTGAACGCCACTTTCTTGTGCATATTTCCTACGGTTCTCGGATAGCTCCGCACCATAAACGTTGTATCCATGAGCTTTTGCGGCGACATACCAGTGCCCCCAGCCCATTCCGAAATCCAGCACGTCCAGGTCGGAGGCCCTTTTGGTCTTAAAGAAACGAGCCACATAACCTGCATCTTGAGACAAACCTTCAGAATAGGACTTATCCGCCGACGTGCGTTTTGCTAACGAGGCTTCGGGGTCAATTGCTTTTTCGTAAAGAAACTCTAGCCCTTCAGAATCGAGCACGAAGCGCTGATATATGAGCAGACAAACGGCGCATCTCTCCAATTCATAAACAGCATCGCCCAGGAGATCGACCTTAAGTCGGCCCTCGTAATACGCTTCAAGAAAACGTCCGGTAGCGCCTGAAGCAAACGGTTCGACATACAATTTTTCGATGTCGACCCCACCACAAACCGGGCAACACTTACGCTCGATAAACGTGTACATTGCGTATCAGGTTTTAAATATTCTTATTGTTGGTTGAGTTCAAATTTAGCGTATTTTCAGGCAGAGAAAACCCTTGGCCCCAGGAATTGCCCGAGGAAGTCAACACTTAATCGCGAGCTCGCCTATTCAAGCAGGGCAGTTGGACCGTTTCAACCTCTCACCGGAATAATCGTCTGAACGCCTACCGTCATCTATTCTCACCTCTTCAATTAGGGCCGATAACCGTACGTAATCGGGTCCTGATCTCAGCGCATGTGCCAGGGTTTGCGGAGCACAACAAGCCCGGCGCGCAGTACATTGCATACCATCAAAACTACGCCAAGAATGGTGTCGGTCTTCAGATCACTGGCGGCACGCCCGTTCATCCATCGGGGCTTTTGAGCACAGGATCGGATGGTCTCTGGAATCTCGATGACAGCATTACCCCGGGGTATGAGCGATTAAGCGCGGCTGTGCACGCCGAAGGCGGGCGTATTTTGGCGCAGCTGGCGCACAGCGCGGGCACAGTTCTTATCAACCAACCCGGTCGTGAAAGCTGGTCAGCGTCAGCGGTGCGCTCAGAGACCACCGGCAACATCTCGCACGAGATGACGCGCACAGAGATCCACGAAGTAATCGAAGCCCATGCGCTCGGAGCCGCCCGAGCGATCAACGGCAACATGGACGGCATCGAGATCTTGGGTGCTTTTGGATATCTTCCGCAGGCGTTCTTGTCGCCCCTCACCAATAAACGAAAAGATAATTACGGGGGCTCGCTCGCCAATCGCCTTCGTTTCCTGATGGAACTATTGGAAGCCGTGCGCACCGTTATCGGCGAAGAAAAAGTGCTCGGCGTACGTCTGCCGGGAGACGAGTTTGAACCGGGCGGATTGGATCTTGAGCAAATGAAGATTATCTGCCTACGTCTGGCCGAGTCGGGCTTAATTAACTATCTCAACATCATCGCCCATACCAATATCTCGCACCTGGGTCGCAGCAAACATTGGGCCCCGACACCGACACCTCACGGCGTCTTCGTTCACCTCGCGGCGGCAATACGCGAGGTCGTTCAAATGCCTGTGTTTGCGGTGGGTCGTATCGTTGATCCGATGCATGCAGAAGATATCCTCGCGCGAGGCCAAGCCGATATGGTCGGAATGACCCGCGCGCATATCTGTGACCCGCAAATTTTGCCCAAGCTCAAAGGAGAGGTGAAAAGCAGCATTCGAATTTGCGCTGGTGCAAATGTTTGTATCTCCAACCGATATGCGGGCAAGCCGATTCGCTGCATTCAAAACGCACTGCTGCCGACGCCCGGCGCGACTCTCGAGAAGACACTCATATCCAAGCACATTGCCATCATAGGTGCAGGGCCTGCCGGCCTTGAGTGCGCCAGAATTGCCGCAGAACGCGGTCACCAAGTGAAAGTGTACGAAGCCTCGGATAAGCCCGGCGGCCAACTTGCTCTTTGGGCGAGAGCCCCGTCACGAAAAGAGCTCGGTCGGGTTATTGATTGGCGTATCGACGAACTGGCTCGACTTCAAGTGCCGATCCTTTTTCATCGCCTTATGGATGTTGGGAGCATAAAAGGTCTGGACGCTGAGGTTGTAGTGATTGCCACCGGTGGTCTGGATCAATGCAGGCGGTTCTCAGTCGACAGCGCCGTGCCCGTCGTCTCACCCCATCAGGTACTTAATGCTGATTACCCAAAAGGCGCCAAGGCTCTTATCCTTAATGAAGGACGAGGCCAAGCAGGACTCACCGCAGCGGAGATGTTGCTTGCCGCAGGTATCGAGGTCGAGATCGTTACATCAGATATTGCTGTCGCGGCCGATCTGGACCCCACGAACCGCACCCCGTGGTATCAGCGGCTTGGCGAGAAAGGCTGTAATTTTTTAAGCGGGCATCTTCTTAGAGAGATCAAAGCCGATCAGATCGTCCTTGAAAATGTTTTTGATAGCCGACTGACCTTTCGATTCGGAATCGACCTTGTGGTGGACTGGTCCGGCGCAAAAGCAAACGATGCCCTGATCAATGATCAGGCCGATCTTCAGAGAGAAGTGCACTCGATCGGAGACTGTCGGGCCCCAAGAACCGTTGAAGTGGCGATCAGTGAAGCGACAGCGCTCGCATTAAAGCTGTAGCACGAAATCTATAGTAGGTGACCAATCGAAGGCCCGATTGAGACCTGGCTGGGCTACCGAGGTTTGATGACAGAGTAAAAAAGTAACACCAGCGCTCCGTCAGTGGAGCCCGCTGTGTGCATGGCCCCCGGCGCTCTTACTATGAAATCCCCGGGCCCGTACTCGTGCTCCTGATCATAAAAAGAACCAGACAACACATACACCTGCTCGTATTCTTCATGGGCATGGAGCTTAGAAAATGCTCCCGGCTCAACTTTCATAAGCCACGTTCGCATGTGGCTGATCTCGTCCTGCAGCAACGGCTTCATCAGAAACCCAGGCTCATCGCTGTCCTGCCACGGAATGTTATCGGCGTTCAGGAATGCCGAGCCCAGCGCGGGCAAGTCCAGGGCTTTGGACAAATCTGAGGCATTAAATATTTCAGTCACTGTTCGCGTCTCTTTCTTCCTAAGGCGCTTGCTTTCTAAAGCGATTGGTCTTTCGGGCGAATTAATATGTCGTGCACCTGGACATGTGACGGTTGCGAAAGGGCATAAAGCACTGCGCTTGCAATATCGTCACTTTGCAGACAATGCATCGCGCCATAGGTCTTATCGGCCGCTTCGGTGCTGCCGGAATAGTGCTCGGCAAATCCGGTCTCTACGAGGCCCGGGCTGATACTCGAGACGCGTATGGGTCGCTTAGCCTGATGGATCTCCTGACGTAAGGATTCGGTCAGCGCCCGAACCGCGAACTTGCTCGCCGCATACATGCCATTTGAACCCGCCGGCACCCGATGCCCGCTCATCGACCCCAGATGGATTATGTGACTCTCCTCACCATGTTCGCTCATCTGCGAGAGTGCTAACTGTGTACAGTGGCTTAGAGCGACAACGTTCAACTCAAGCATCTCTCGCCATTCATGGACAGGCTGCGAGTCCAGAGCGCCCGCGTATCCAAGCCCCGCATTATTGATAAGGACGTGAATGGGGCCCCAACGATCCCTCACGTCTGCAAAAAACCGTTTTGATTCCTCATCGTGGCGAAGATCCACCCGCCTTGGAAAAAACCTCTCGGGGCAGTCAGCCTCCTCGCCAATCGTTTCTATTTTCTCAGCTCGGCGTGCGCAAACAGCAACGCGCATACCGCTACGAAGAAGTCCTAATGCCACTGCCCTGCCGATACCGCTCGATGCGCCAGTCACGACAGCGATCCTGTCTTTCCACTGATCCATTGAAATAAAAAGGTGTTTTTGATCAGCTCATTCTAGAGTATTTTGCCCCTGCATCGATTGCCGACGGGCAGAGCCATCATTCCCCTCAGCGCATAGTTTCGAGCCATCCGCTAAACCGTTAAACTAAGATGATGCAAGACGAGATTTCAAAAAACTTGGAAGCAATCCTGGCACTTGGCACGGAGTATGGCTTTGACCTCCTGGCTGGAGTCGCCACCCTTATCTTCGGCTGGTGGCTGGCGGGTCGTGCAAGAAAACTGGTTCTGAAGGGGCTCAACAGGGTCCCCGCCGTTGACGAAACGCTTAGACCATTTTTCGCGTCGATTGTCCGTTACGCTATCATCGCAATCACGCTGGTGGCTGTACTGGCGCGATTGGGAATCCAAACCACCTCGATCATCGCCGTGCTCGGTGCCGCCGGTCTCGCGATTGGCCTTGCGCTTCAGGGCACGCTTCAAAATATTGCGGCCGGAATCATGCTTTTGATTCTACGACCCTTCAAAGTGGGCGATTACATTGATGCCGGCGGTACCGCGGGGACCGTCGACGAGATTGGACTCTTTACGACAGATATGACTACTTTCGATGGCATTTATCTCTCTGTGCCAAACAGTTCGCTTTGGAACACATCCATTCTCAATTACACCCGCCTACCGACCCGGCGGCTCGATATTCCCGTGGGTATTGCTTATGAGGACGATGTTGAGAAAGCGCTGTCGCTCTTGCTCGAGAAGCTGCGAACCGACTCGCGGGTGTTGGCCGACCCTGAACCGCAAGTGATGGTCACTGCACTTGGCGAGTCCTCCGTTGATCTGAATCTTCGCTGCTGGAGCCTTCGAGAAGATTTCTGGGCACTGCGGTTCGACCTAAACAAAAACGCGAAGCTCTGGCTTGATAGTGCAGGGATTTCCATCCCGTTCCCGCAGCGAGATGTTCATCTTATCTCCGCGAATAATGGCGACTAGATGCTGGCTTTCCATTAATCCGTCAGCCGATCGCTAAGACGCTAGCCGCCAAACGGCCCACTACCCTACAGCAGGCGCCGAGCTTAGAACCCCCAAATCTTTTTTAAAGGTTATAGCCGCGCTCTTCGTGGTTAACAAGATCAAGGCCCTCGAGTTCCTCCTCTACACTGACTCGAAGCGGCACAACTGAACCCACAAGTTTTAACGCCAGATAACTGACGACTGCACTCCAAATCGCGGTAGCGACTACAGCAATAGTCTGAATCCCAAATTGGCTGGCCACCGTGGTACTCTCCGCGAGCCCGGCACCACCCAGCCCTGCAGAAACAAACACGCTGGTGAGCAACATTCCCAGGGCGCCGCCCACACCGTGCACCGGAAATACATCGAGCGAATCATCAATAATGAGTTTTTGCTTGATAAGTTGCGTCGCCCAGTAGCACACAAACCCAGCGGCGGCACCGATAACCAACGCGCCCATCGGCCCCACAAAGCCTGAGGCCGGCGTAATCGTGCCGAGTCCTGCGACCATACCGGTGACAACACCGAGAGCGCTCGGCTTTCCATGACGGATCCACTCAACGATCATCCACATCAGGGCGCCCGAGGCCGCGCTGATGTGAGTCACAAGCATCGCCATTCCGGCCACACCATCTGCCGCCACAGCGCTGCCGGCATTAAAGCCAAACCAGCCCACCCACAACATAGCCGCTCCGGTTACGGTCATTGTCATGTTGTGCGGCAACATAGCGGTCTGCGGAAACCCGCGACGCCGACCCAAAACAATCGCTGCGACTAACGCTGCCACGCCGGCATTCACATGAACCACTGCCCCACCGGCAAAGTCCATCACGCCCAGCTCAGCGAGCCAGCCGCCACCCCAGACCCAATGCGCCACAGGGACATAGGCGAACAAAGTCCAGAGCAGGCAAAAAATCAGCATAGCAGCAAAGTTCATTCGCTCAGCGAACCCGCCGACGATCAGGGCCGGCGTAATGGCGGCAAACGTTAATTGAAAAATAACGAACACACTTTCTGGAATAGTCCCGGAGACCGAATCGACGGTTACGCTGGAGAGAAATACATTACCCAGCCCGCCGATGATCCCACTGACGCCTCCGTCACTGAATACGAGCGAGTACCCAAGCACGATCCATAAGATACTTATTGCGCAAACCAGCACAAAGCACTGCATGAGGACTGAAAGCACGTTTCTCGAACGCACGAGCCCTGCGTAAAAAAGCGCAAGACCCGGAATCGTCATAAAGACCACCAGCGCGGTCGAGGTCAGCATCCACGCGGTATCTCCGCTATCGGAGCTTGCGAATGCGCCTCCCGGAAACCCGCCAAGCGCAGACGCGATTAACGCCCCGCCAAAATTTATTTTTTGTTTAAAGAGCATCTTGATCAATCTCTCCGGTGCGGATTCGGATAATGCGATCAACGTCATAAACAAAAATCTTGCCATCGCCAATTTTATCGGTGCGCGAAGCGCCCACAATGGCATCGAGTACCTGATCCAGAATTGCGGAATCGACAGCGACTTCCAGTTTGACTTTGGGCACAAAATCAACGACGTACTCGGCGCCACGATAAAGTTCCGTGTGACCCTTCTGCCGACCAAACCCTTTTACCTCAGTCACGGTCATTCCTTTGATTCCCACCTCCGCGAGCGCGTCTCGAACGTCATCGAGTTTGAACGGTTTAATGATTGCGGTTACTAGCTTCATGCGGCACTCCTCGGAGATCAAACAGAAAGAAATCGGTAGACTCGATGGACCAAGGAACTAACGGCCCGTCTGGTAGCTGGAATTATCGCAGACCTTCCGAGACGGCTAAAGCGATTCGCGATACAAGGAGCGCTCAAACGAGCCGATTAGAGATTGCAAAACTTGCATAAACAGTTGAAAACGGGACAATTCAGCCCATACCCATTCGGATCGATAACCACACGTATTGCCCCAAGGTTGTGCGGATATGGCTGAAAGTAAGATTCTGATCGAACCTGAGGCGCTTGAAGAAGAACGCCGTCGATCGGCCGTGCAGGTGGTTGATGTGTCCAAGATCGAGACCCACGCCCAACTGCGAATCCCGGGGGCTATTCATATTGACTACGCTTCACTTGTTGCAGGCAGTCCTCCCGCGCCTGGCCTATTGCCTTCAGATCAGCGGCTTGGCGGCTTGGCGAGCACCCTTTTGCTACACCAAGCCCCTAGCATCGTCGCCTATGATGATGAAGGCAGTGGGCGCGCCGCCCGACTGGCTTGGACGCTTCATTACTTAGGGTTTGAAAACATACGCGTCTTGAACGGCGGCCTTCATGCCTGGCATAACGAGGGTCATGAGGTGAGTCGGGATCCGATGGAGCAGGTCAGTGGAAGCCAATCCGCGGGGTCCGTGAGCCTGCAAAAGAATACGGGCGTGTTGGCCGATGCCGATTACATTTTGCAAAATCTTGATAATGACCGCGTGCGTCTTCTCGATGCCCGCAGTCCCGAGGAGTACTCGGGCCAGAAAGTGTTTTCGGCGAGAGGCGGTCATATCCCGGGTGCTATCAACTTCAACTGGCAGGAGACACTCGATACGGAGCGCAACCTTCGGTTGAAATCGCCCCCTTTATTGTTACAAAGCCTCGAAGCCTTGGGACTCACCCGGGATAACGAAGTCATTACCTATTGCCAAACACACCACCGGTCGGCGCATGCCTGGCTGATGCTCAAATCACTCGGCTTTGAAAACGTGCGTGGTTACGCGGGGTCATGGTCTGAGTGGGGTAACCGTCCCGACTTACCGATTAGCCAGGAATCTCAATGATCATTATCTTGCGACCCGAGAGCACTCTCGACACGAAAGAAGGCAAGGCCGTCCTTACTTACCTGCAGTCCAAACCGGGGATAACCGCCCGCACCCATTTCATTGCTGGAGCCGATCGAACGCTCTCTGAGATCTATGTCATCGGGAATGTCGGCGCGCTTGATCAAAACGAAATCGAGAGTCTCGTCGGCGTTGAAAAAGTGGTGCGAGTCTCTCGTGAATATCGCGTAATCGGCCGGCATGCTGGCGATATTCGCCCCTCAGGCTTCACCTACAACGGGGTACGTTTCGATCAACAGTCACTGCACGTGTTCGCGGGGCTGTGCGCAGTCGACAATCCAGCCAATGTCGAGACGATGATGAAGGCGCTCCAGGAACATGGGCAGGTGTGCACCCGCATGGGTGCCTATAAGCCCCGCACGAACCCTTACTCGTTTCAGGGTCACGGCGCATCGTGCCTGCCGTGGGTGTTTGAGCTTGCGGGGAAATACGGCATTCGCGTGATTGCGATGGAAGTGACTCATGACTCACATGTGCGGGAAATCCAAGACGCCCTTGAGACAACGGGTCATCCCACCGGTGTGATGCTTCAGATCGGTACGCGAAACACGCAGAATTTTGAGCTTCTGAAAGAAGTAGGCAGGCAGACGGAACTTCCCGTGCTCTTAAAACGCGGTTTCGGCATTACCTTAGATGAGTCACTTAACGCCGCGGAATACCTCGCCAGCGAGGGCAACCGCAATATCATCTTCTGCCTGCGTGGCATGAAAACCAATATGGGCGATCCTCACCGAAATCTTGTTGATTTCGCGCACGTTCCTGTTGTGCGGCATCTGACCCATCTGCCCGTCTGCATCGATCCATCGCACTCGGTCGGCAGTCGCAACATCGGCCCGGACGGACTCCTGGACGTGATGCACATAACCGCGCAGGGCGTGATCGCAGGAGCCAACATGATTCTCGCGGACTTTCATCCCCAGCCCGAGCAAGCGCTGGTCGACGGCCCACAAGCCTTGCACATGAGTGAGCTGCCCTGGTTTCTGGACGATATCGCTATCGCCCGACAAGCCTATGAAGCACGCCTTGCCAGAGCGAATTCTGAGACCCAATAGGATTTTTTAAATGAGTGATCCAAAAAAATTGCCAAAGACCGATGACGAATGGCGTGCGACGCTTACCCCTGAACAGTACTACGTCTGTCGGCAGCATGGCACGGAACGGCCCTTCACCGGCGAGTACAACACCTGCAAAACAAGCGGTCAGTACCAATGCGTGTGCTGCGGCACGATTCTTTTTGAATCTGAGCACAAATTTGATTCAGGATCGGGCTGGCCAAGCTTTTGGCAACCGGCAGATCCTGAGAACGTTGAGGAATTTCGTGACTCAAGCCACGGCATGATCCGAACCGAGGTGAGATGCGCGACCTGCGACGCCCATCTCGGCCACGTCTTTGAGGATGGGCCTCAGCCGACCGGACAACGCTACTGCATCAATTCGGTCGCGCTAAAACTCGACAGCTCTGAGTAGAGGATCGAACACCATCCCTCACGCATCGCGGGTTTTTATTCGCGGGATACGGATCAACTCGCCAGCCCTCGGTGGCCCGGAGCGTAAAACGGGGTTATAGCGTGTGATCACCCAAATCGGTAACTCGTACTCTCTCGCAAGGACCCAAAGATTATCGCCCGGCTGGATCGTGTAGTTCTCCGTGCCCGTGACCTCAAAATTCTCTTTGAATTCTTCAATCAGAACGCGGTGGTATTCCTCACGGCGCCTCTCAAAACCCTGCTGATGATCACGATCGGTCACTGGGAGTAGTAAGGCATCTCCGCTCGAGAGGACCCGTCTCGAGTCGTAACTGTTCAGCTCTAGAATTCGCTTCACCCCGCCCAATCGGAGCCAATCGGAATAATGCCCTAGGGTTTCTTCCGGCTCTACGTTGATGCGATAAACGGTTTGGCCATCAAGTCGCGACACCTGTATCGAAAGATCCACCGGTGCATCCAGCGGACTGATCTCTGGCCACGGGTTTTGTGTCGTTGGCACGCTCTGGGCCGGCTGCGCCGGCGCTTTGTTCTCGGCAGATGCTCTTTCTGACCCTGTCGATGCAGCGAGCGTCCAATCGACGCCAGAGATCTGCAGAATTTGCCCTGGCTGAATAATTGCTTCCTTGCCAAGAGCGTTGTCAGCTATCAGCCGCTGGCACGGCACATCGTATCGGGCGGCAATTCGGCAGGCGCTGTCTCCAGGTTTCACTTTATAGGCCACATTAACGCGTGACGGGCTGTTCGACCCCTGATTAGCGGATGCTCGACTCTGGCCCCGCGCGACCCCCGGTACGGTCAACGATTGACCCGGAAAAATAAGATCGCCTTGGGATAAACCGTTTGCAGCCAAAAGTGCTTTGCAATCCACACCATAGCGGGCTGCAATCCCGCAGGCGCTGTCTCCCTTCCCGACGGTATAAGTTGCACTTGATCCCCCGGCTAACGACCCCGGGATAACGAGCAGCACACCGACATTTAGGACGGATCCTCGGTTCAAGCCATTTGCGGCAAGCAGATCATCGCAGTCGATTCCGAAGCGTCCGGCAATCGCACAGGCCGAATCTCCTCGCTGCACTTCATAGCGCCCCCCTTGTGCCATCGTGCTTCGACCGCGAGCAGTAGAGGGCACCTGCAGGGTCTGTCCGACACGAATCATGGCTTTCCGGTCCAGCCCGTTCATGGCGATGAGTTCAGCACAGTCAGCATTGAAAGCCGCTGCAATTCCGCAAGCCGTATCACCAGTCCGAACTGTGTACTGCACCGATCCCACCCGCTTTACCTCAGGCGGCATCATGCGCAGTCGGGCCACGTGGTTAGCCCAACCGCCGCTTCTTGAAGGCAAGCGCAGGCGGTAGCCGTCCGGAATCGTTCTCCAGCCATGCCAGACAAATCGGGTGAGCGCCGGGTTCAAAGCCTTGAGCTGGGCTTCAGTCAGGCCAAAAACCGACTGGATACGACCTATGGAAACAGGCCGATCGAGAATCAGCGTGTGATAGCGCAACGGCCGACCCGGTGTGATATCCCCAAAAAATTTCTTCTGATTCTGGGCAACGAACCGTGCCGCGAGAAATCCAGCGTAAAAATTCTTTACGGCAACCTGAAACTTTTTAGAGCGATATCGGTTCAGGACGTCCATATAGTCTGGCCCAATCTCCTTAATCGCGCGTCGCATCCCGTTGACGCCATAGTTATAAGACGTGATAACGAAAGGGCTCAACTCACTGTGCGTCACACCGGGATCCTTAGTGCGTGCCGCCTTGGTAAGCCTCTCTCGTGATTCTTTGAGGTACCGTGCCGCACCCCAACTGGCGACCTCAGGATCCAATCGTTCGTCTACGGTGGCATTGAGCTCAAGGCCAAGATCCCTGCCGGTTGCCGGCATGATCTGCCACATCCCAGCCGCGCCTACTCGAGAATAAGCCTTAGGGTTATAGGATGATTCAACGAAAGGAAGGTACTGGATGTCACGAGGCAAGCCAGAATCTTTCAGCACCTTGCGGACAATCGGCCCATAAGTCCCAAAACGCTGCAATGCCGCTTTAAAGCCATCCCGATTTCCTGACTGACAACGAATGTCACTGGCAGCCCGGCGGATCTCGTCGCTCGATCGACTTGGAAAAAGTTTCAGAAGATGACGCCGGTAATCGGAGTTGACGGGCGCATTGCGATCCAACTGCTTCGCTAATGTATGGAGCTCTGAGGAGATACGTCTTTTCTGATCCTTGACAAACGGCGTGTTGCCCTTGCGACCGCAGGCTCTTCCCTCGAATACAGCATAAACACGATGCGGCAGCGTCGGATCATGAAGGACGGCATCCTGACTATCCCATCGGCTGTAGATATCAATCCAGAAGTTGACGCGATCCTGTAGCTCTGCGGGACAGGGAAATGCAGCATTGCAGCGCATCTTGTGCTGCTTTACTTCTACGAACGCATATCCCGAGGTCGATTGAAAGAGGCCCGCGACAAACGCGCAGGCCAAGAAAATCGATCGTCCCCAGCAAAGGTGGTTAGGCATATCTTCGGGCGAGTGGTTTTAAAACGCCTTGAGGAGTACCGTTGGAACCGGCAGGCTCTTCAGCGATCGGTCGCTTTTAGAGCGGGTATCCTACCAATTCAGCGCTAGAAAATAAATGAAGACATCCGTTTATGTGTTTTCTTAGGGCGCAGAGCGCTTTGATAAACTTCACTTTTGGGACCACACCTTCAAGCAAATGACATGGCCCACATCCGCACCGAGCACATCACCGAAAGCGTAGCCGATGCACTCCAGTACATCTCGTACTATCACGCGCCTGATTTCATAGGTGCGATGAACCGCGCCTATGAGCGGGAACAGTCTATCGCCGCAAAAAACGCCATCGGACAGATTCTGGTCAACTCGCGTATGGCCGCTCAGGGTCATAGGCCCGTATGCCAAGACACGGGCATTGTGGTTGTCTTCATTAAGGTCGGCCAGCGCGCTGTAATTGAGGGAGATGTATCACTCCAAGAGGCCATCGATGAGGGCGTCCGGCGAGCGTACACGCATGCGGATAATCCGCTGCGCGCCTCTGTTGTGTCACCACCGATTGGCGCAAGAAAAAATACAGGGGACAACACTCCCTCCGTGGTTCATACCGAGATCGTCCCGGGAGAAAAGGTGGAGATCACCGTAGCCGCAAAAGGAGGCGGCTCCGAAAATAAAGCAAAACTCACAATGCTGAACCCCAGCGACAGTCTTGTGGATTGGGTCACTGAGACACTCCCCACCCTTGGCGCCGGGTGGTGCCCGCCGGGAATTCTTGGTCTTGGGATCGGCGGCACCCCCGAAAAAGCGATGTTGATGGCAAAGGAGTCGCTGATGGCCCCCATCGATATGGACGAGATCGTAAAGACCGGGCCGCAAAACGAGATTGACGAGTTACGACTTCGAATTTACGAGGCCGTGAATCAACTCGGGATTGGTGCCCAGGGTCTTGGGGGGTTAACGACCGTGCTCGATGTGAAGATTCATACGTACGCGACGCACGCAGCCTCATTGCCCGTTGCAATGATTCCGAACTGCGCGGCAACTCGACACGTGCATTTCGTGCTGGATGGCTCAGGCCCTGCTGCCCTGCCCATGGTGGATCCCGCCGTGTGGCCGGACATAGCAAACGAAGCATCAGGTAAGCGCGTTTATCTCGATCAGTTAAGCGCTGACGACTATCAATCGTGGCGTATCGGTGACAACCTGCTTCTTAACGGAAAAATTCTCACCGGACGAGATGCGGCGCATAAGCGACTGGCAGATCTCATAACCGCAGGCGAACCTCTCCCCGACGGTGTGGATTTTTCTGGGCGCTTTATCTATTACGTAGGCCCCGTGGATCCGGTGGGCGACGAGGTGGTGGGACCTGCGGGCCCCACCACCTCCACGCGTATGGATAAGTTTACCGAGACCATGCTCGCACACACCGGACTCGCCGGCATGATCGGTAAAGCTGAGCGCGGACCCGATGCGGTTAATACGATTAAATCGCATGGCAGCGTATATCTGATTGCGGTGGGAGGTGCGGCTTATCTTGTTTCTCGAGCGATTAAATCCGCGCGCGTGGTTGCCTTTGAGGATCTCGGCATGGAAGCGATCTACGAATTTGAGGTGCAGGATATGCCCGTTACCGTTGCGGTGGATAGCACCGGGGCCTCTGTACATACCGAGGGGCCACGCGAATGGAAAGGCAAGATCGCTTCGTTCCCGGTCCGGGTAGTTCAGGCTTAGGAGATAGCTTATGAAAGCGGTAGCGGCAAAAGCAGCGTGGGTTTTCCTTTTTCACCTAGGGGTTCTCCTCTCCCCCGGCTCCGCCGCATTTTCCTCCGAAAATCTGGGTGCTTTCCTTGGCGCAAAAGACACCGATCACCCCAGCTGGTTTAAAGAGAGCTTTCTCGATTTTGAGGAAGACATTGAGGAAGCGGCATTAGAGGGTAAACGCCTGGTGCTATATTTCTGGCAAACCGGGTGTCCCTACTGCAATGCGCTCGTGGAGCAAAACTTTGCCCAGCGCGATATCGTGGAAACCATGCGGTCAAACTATCAGCTCGTCGGCATCAACATGTGGGGCGATCGCGAGGTGATTCAAGTCGGGGGAAAAGTATTCACCGAAAAAACGCTTGCTGCTGCCCTTCAAGTCAATTACACCCCCACGCTCTTGTTCTTTGACGAAGCGCGCCAGGTAATACTGAGGTTAAACGGTTACTACCCGCCGGACGATTTCAGAGTCGCAATCGATTGGGCGCGCGCCTCCAACAGCTCCGCTCAGCCGTTTGCTGAGTATGCGGCTCAAGCAAAGTCAGTCGTCTCCCGACCAAAGCTGAACGTTCAGGATTTTTTCGAAGGCGCTCCCTTCGATCTTTCAGTCGGAAAGCAAGACTACACTGCGGTTTTTTTTGAGCAACCGAACTGTGCACAATGTGACGTCTTCCATGATCGTGTTCTCAGTCAGCAAATTGTCCGCGCGCAGGCAAAAAAAATGCGCACGCTCCAGCTGGATATGTGGTCAAACGATACGGTGGTCACTGCGGATGGGCGGACGTTAACGGCTCGAGACTTCGCAAAAGAGCTTAAGGTTCAATTTGCGCCCACCGTAGTCTTTCTTAATGCAAGCGGTCAGGAAGTCATGCGTATGGATGGCGCGTTTAAAACATTCCACACGCAGGGAATCTTTCGATACGTGAATGAAAAAGCGTACGCTTCGGAACCCAGCTTTCAGCGGTATCTTGGCGCCCTCGCAGAACGCTTTCGGGAGCAGGGCCTGGATGTTGATATCTGGTCTTACGACCTCGCCGTCAGTCGTGATAACAAGCCCGTCATCATTGACTGATCTCTCTTGAATACACTACCACGCTGATGGATATACCCAAACATATCAAGGAAGACTTCTCGCGAGAGCCCCTGCTGCCGGAGACGCTCGCAGATGATCCCATGGCTCAGTTTCATGCCTGGTTCATGGAGGCTTGCGAAAAAGACCCAGATGCCCCAAATGCGGTAAGTCTCGCTAGCGCCTCCAAGGACGGCATCCCAGGCGTGCGCACTGTTTTGATGAAGTTCTACGACGAACGTGGATTTGTTTTTTTCACCAATTACGGCAGCCGAAAGGGACAAAACCTCGAATCCAATCCGTTGGCCGCAATGCTTTTTCCCTGGGCGCGACAGAGTCGTCAGGTTATCGCGCGTGGACCCGTACTCCAACTGCCTCACGAGGAGTCTTACGAGTATTTCAAAACCCGAAGCCGTGGGAGTCGCATAGGCGCTTGGGCATCCCGGCAAAGCGCGATCATCCCGGATCGTTCAGTTCTCGAGCAGCGACTCACAGAACTTACCGAACGTTTTGCAGAAGGCGACGTACCCCTACCGGATTTCTGGGGCGGCTATCGATTGATCCCCGATACCGTTGAATTCTGGCAAGGTCAGGCCGATCGACTGCATGATCGTTTCGAATATTCCCGTACATCTCAGGACGGTTGGATCATCAATAGGCTTTCGCCATAAATATCCAAGCGCGATTACGCTCAAGCACTCCTTTGGAGAAGATTTAATCCGGGCCCTAGGCGGCCTCGTCATCTTCCCTGGAAGAACTCAGTCGCACCGGAAACTTTGCACGGATCGCCTGATCGAGTTCGGGCGATAAATGGGACGGCCGCGGGCCCGATAGAATTTCCGCCACGCGAGCTCGAGCCGTCTCCAGAAGATCCGGACGCCCTTTCTCATTCCACTCCTTAGGAGAAAGGCGATCGCCCATCTCCGGATATACATAATCCCGCTGCATCAGAGCCATGGTCTGATCGTGCCCCAAAAAGTGATTGGGCCCGCCGATGCAGACATCCCGAATAGTGTCTACGGATAACGAGATATCGTTTACCTCGATGCCTCTTATGGTGCGGTTAATCGCGCCAAGCATATCGTTATCAATAACGTAACTTTCGAGACAGCAGCCCAACAGACTTGCCTGCATGCCCGCCGCCTCGTAGATCAGATTTGCACCACTATGGCCCGCAAGTGTGTTCGTGTAAGACTTTTCATAGCCGGACTGCGCGTCGGGCAATTTGGCATCGGCCATACCCGCGGCAATCCCAGTAGGCAGGCCATAAAAACGGCCCATCTGGCCACATGCCGCCATCAATACCGCCTGCTCTCCACTCCCGCCGCTCATAGCACCGGTTCTGAGATCGGAGACAAATGGCCAGGTTCCAAATATCGCGGGGTGACCAGGCTTCAATAAATTTACATATACAAAGCCACCCAGCACCTCAGCCACCTCTTGAACGACCGCGCCTGCTAATGAAGCAGGACTCGTCGCTCCCGCCTGACCTGCTGCCAAAAGAAGAATCGGCATCCCGCGCTCAACGCAGACTTCCAGCACACGGCAGGCATCTTCTGCAAAACGCATTGGCGGGACCACAAAGCAGCAGGAGAGACTTACAAACGGCCGCTCACGCCATGCCTGCTCACCACCTGCGACCATCTCCAACATATCGATCGCCTGATGCGCATGGGCGGGATCGACAAAGCTCGTCCCCACATGCTTTCGGGTGCCGGCGATTGAGGCATAGCAGGTATTGAAATCCATCTCAGCTGGATTCTCGATATCGCGCAGCACCATCGACCGTTGAAAGAAATGGATATGCTCCATCTGATCAACAATTCGCGCTGCATCGTAAAGATCCTGCGCGGTGGACTCACGATATTCACGCTTTACCGTATCTACAACATGCACCGCCGCCCCGGCGGTCCCAAAGTAAGTTCGCGAATCACTTAGATCAAGGTCAAAGCGCGGGTCCTGCGCATAGAGGGTTATATTTTTTGCGGCCTTTTCCAAAGCATCCTCGACCAACGCGCGAGGCATCAGCAGTCGACCATCGGATGTCAAGGATCCACCCGCCGCTGTCACTAAATCAACGCATGACGGCAAGGAATTGGCAAATCCGATGGTCTCCAGCGTTTCCATCGCAGCCTCGTGAATGCGAAGTACCTCTTCTTGAGAAAGCGGTTGAAATCTACCGCTGCTGAGACCCGGTCGGACCGGCTTCTGGTCCTCGGGGATTGGCGCCGCACGTAACGCCTGGCGCGCTGCGCGTCCACCCATTCGATTCGCTCTGCCACTCACTTTTCTGCCCCCCAAAAATCGCCTGAATTTCTAGTGTGGTTCATGTGCTCAAACCGCGGCCTTCTCAAACAAAAAGCTGTGGAGACCTTCGGCCGAGCTTGTTCGCGGCATGAGCCGATCGATTTCTGGCAATACGCCACGATCTACATGCTCACCCTTCTGAATCATGCCTCGACTTAGCAGCAGCGCGCTGTGTCCCGCTTCTCCAGCCAACTGCATCGTGGCGTCATTGTAGTCACGCTCGCCTCCAAACGGAACGGAAAAAACATCAGTCGTCTGAACATTCTCGAAACTGTTCAGGAAGCGGCGATTCTCTTCGATTTCGCGCCACTGTTCCTGCTCGCTCAGCGACGACATGACGTAATGATTCACCGAATGACTTCCGTAGGCGATCAGGGGATGTGGTTTAAGCATCGCCTCTCCCTGAAGATAAAGCTCAGAAAAAGAGGCTAGAGTCCCTCGATCTTCCAAAAATTCGTCAAGAGCGTTCTCGACATCGATGCTGTTATTCGCCGGGTTCTTTGTATACCGATAAAAAGACTGGCCCGGACGCATCGTGAATCTTCCCGCAAAGCGCTGCTCAAACTCTTCCACCCATTTATTTGAAGAGACAAGGCGCACTTTGTCCCGCCAAAAACTCTTGCCCTGCATAAAAGCGCGATTCAAAAAAAGCGCAGCCGGAATCTCCAACGCCTCGAATACTCTCACCGTCTCCTCCAACACTGAACGATACCCATCATCAATAGTGACTGAGGCAAGACCCGAGCGGTCTGAGGCGGCAGAAAATTCATCTATCGAGACAAACCGAAAGTATCGGCTCAACGACTCGAGTTGCTTGAATAGTTGCTCCGCTGTGGTGTTGTGAAAGTCCGAGCCTAAGATAGAGGGTGACTCATTGAAAGTGCCGTGATACAGCAGCACCACCCCGAAATTTTGAGCAATACTCTTAAGACAATCTTGAGAAACGGGCATCACGCTGGAATCCAACTCATTCTGTTTGTTGAGAGAGGATAGACTATCTCTATCCGGCACTGTCAACTTACCTTAATGCCAATAAAAGACTTCCATTTAGCTGCGGCAGACATTCATGCCCGAGTGGGTTTTGAGGGACTAATTATTGCGCTGGAGGAAATGCATCGGGAGGCGCCAGCTCACGTGCGAGACATGCTGCTCGAGCAGCCTTCAGAGGCGGTTACCAACTTTTCGCTCATTCGCGCCGCATGGCAGAAGAACTCTGCGATCGGTGTAAAAGTAGCCAACATATTTCCAGAGAACCAACGCCTTAACCTGCCGGCGATTCATGCAGCCTACGTGCTCTTCGATGGTCTCACCGGTGTTCCCACGCGGTCCTTGGACGGTACAGCTCTAACGTATTTAAAAACGGCAGCGGATTCTGCGTTGGGGGCTCGACTGCTTGCTCGACCCTCCAGCACAAAGATGTTGATGGTCGGAGCCGGTGCGATGGCGCCTTATCTGATTAAGGCGCACCAAACCGCCTGCCCAGCGTTATCAGAAATCCGAGTGTGGAATCGTTCCAGCGGTCGGCGAGATACTCTTGTTCGAGAACTCGAAGGTCGCTGCTCGATCACGCCTGCCGATAATCTAGAGGATGCGGCCGGATGGGCAGACCTGATCTGCTGCGCCACGATGACCACCGAGCCGCTGCTGCGAGGCGAATGGCTGAGCGAAGGTGTTCACATTGATCTTGTCGGGGCTTACCGTCCGGATATGCGGGAAGCGGATGATGAAACCCTACGCCGCGCACGCTTATTCGTTGATTCTCGGGACACCACAATCGGGGAAATCGGCGAACTTACGATTCCGATTGCCGCCGGTGTAATTACTGCAAGCGACGTTCTTGCAGATCTCTATGACCTATGCTCAGGCAGTCCAGGGAGAACAAGCGGCCAAGAAATTACGCTTTTTAAAAACGGCGGAGGCGGCCATCTCGATCTGATGACGGCACGATATATTGAAAAGTGTTTTGACGCAGCCTTTTGAACCTTCTCAGTTGAACTTCCCGAGTTGAGCTTTCTCAGTCCGGATTCAGAACACCCCAGAAAAGCGGCGCCCAGGCCGCGACCATCACGACGAGAAAAACAAGCTCAACTTGGATAACAAATCGATAGTGGCTCCGCGTCTCGCCTTCGCTGGACGACTTGTAGATCGAACTCATCAACACATCCAAAAGCGTCACAAAGAAGAAGATAGGTACGAGCGCTGGAACGATAACCGTGCTCACCAGCGCCCATCCCTCGTAACCGGTAGGGAGTAAGGCAAATGGCGCCAATACGGTGAGAATTACGATTACGGATACAAGCGCCGTGCGCAAGGTGCCCAGCCGACTTACAAACCGAATCAATCCCGTCAACAAATCCTCTCCTCGTAGTGCTCAAATGAAGTAAGGCTCGACACCCAAGCCAGGGAATCAAAATACAGCGCGCTTGGCGACACTATTAAACCGTTTACTGCTGTAAGCGCTCCCAGATCTTAACCAACGCAGCCCCATCCTCAGCCAGCAATGTCTCGTAGTTTTCTTCCGCTATTGCGCAGACATCCTGATTTGCTCTGACCTTATCAAAAAGACCTTGAGCGATGAGTGACAGACCGCCCGTAGCAGCCGCAAGCCCCCAGGTTGCGCCCGTCTTCAAAACACCCTCAAGATCCGCTTGAATCTTTGGCTGCGAAAGTGTGCCGCCAACCCGATAGAAATTGGTTAGAGAGGATGCCGATATGCCGACGCCGCCTCGCGCCTTGGGTCGAATAAGAAACACAATAGATTCATCAATTAAGCTCACGCCGCCTCGAATGAGAAAAGTCACATCCTCTGTTTGAATCACAATCGTATCCCGGGACATCACGATTCCGTCCACGACGCGAAATCCGATCACACCGCATTGCACGACATGAAACTCATTTCTTCTCTTTGGGTCCACCACTCCAAGGATTTGGGCAAGAATGGACTGAGTCAGGATGTCCATTCCGGTCGCAGGAAAGTAGGTATTCAAGCCTGATCCTTTCATTTCGCCATTCGCATTGGCGGCAATTTCCTTAGCCGAAACCCCCTTGCTCTCTACCTCTATATCCACATCTACGCTGCCCTCGAGAGGTAATCGGGAGTTTTTCAGCGCGGGAATTTCTCTCGCAATTAAACCCTTAATCGAAAAACTCATGCTCACCGGATAAGGTTTCTCCGTTGAGTCCAGCTTCAAATCAAGATCAAAAGAGCCGCCAGAGAATTCACCGGCATCCGAACGAAGCGTTAATACGCCATCATTAATATCAATCTCGGTGATCAAATTGTTGGCTTTGAACCTACGGGTGACAAGTTCCTTTGACTGAAAGTCCAGATCCACTGCAAGAGGCGCAATCCAGTCGAGCGAAAACGGTTGATTGCTAAAGATGGATCCCCGCGTTTCCGTTTCTTCTGCCTTCGCTTCAGGCAGCTCTTCCGGGGGAGGGGTGGGAAAAATCTCCATCAAGTTCAGCCGGCTGGACCATATATCACCAACAACCTTTAAAGGTGCTGTGCCTTGCACTGATGTCCCGGTGCCGGGAAGCAAGCCCGCCCCTAACATTACACTCCCTGTCAGGTCATTATTTCCAACAAGAATAGAAAACTCGGCTTGCTGAGCCCCAGATTCCAAGAACTCCAAATTTCCGTCAAGGGAGACAGGGCCAGGGTCGAGAAGATCCTCAGGCAACCAGCGCCGGAGATTCTGTAGAGAGGCGGTTTCGATATGCGCCTGCAGCTTGGTCCCGCTGCTGATAGGCCAGCCGATATCTCCTTGAACGGAGGCCTCAATCTCCTGGGCCTTTATCGAGAGCTTTCCCTTCAGGGGGTGTTTCGCGGCTGAGGATGCATCTCGCCGAACCGAAAGATCCACCCGAAGCGGGCCGTCTAATGGAATCTCTCTATCAATCAATCCACTTAAAAACTTTGCATCTTGTATCAAAAGCTGTGAAGCAAGATCGAAGTGTGAACCCGCATCAAGATCCGCCAATCGGCCGTTGACTTTTAGCTGGATTCCTTGCGTGAATCCTTCCACTGATACAAAAAATGGGTCTTCCGGCTTTTCAGAGCCCACCAGGCTCGCAGCGAGCCTCCCGGGCACCTTAGAGCCTTCCTTAAAACCGAAGCCCTTCCCCAGTCGCCCTAGGTGATCAAGTTCAAGATCCACAGCGAGCGAGCCCGATCGAAGACGTGCGACATCCGGGAAACGGCCGGAGATTCGGCCCCGCTTTATCCCCTCACCCCGAAGCACGCCCGAAATATGGCGCACGCCTATCTTGTCTTTGACGCGAAAAACCTCCGAGCTCATGGTCAAACTAACACCAGCATAATCCGCGAGTGGAAATTTCGTTAAGGGTTGAAGTGCAGCCACCGTCGGAACAGTCAGCTCTGCACTGATTTCCATATTTGGGCTCTCGCCCGCAAGACCTAACTCGCCATCGAGCCTGAGCAGGCCCAGTTCGTTTCGGACCTGCGCGTTCAGTCCCGTAACAGACAACTCTGTTTTTTGGCCGGTTAAAATTCCCTGAACAGACGCAGACCCTGAAAACGGCAAGGTTTTGCCAAGAAGACTAGCCACCGCCCTGAAGTCCGGCGTAGCCGCCCGAAATGGCAACTGATATACCGCTAAAGAACCGAGCGGACCAACCGAGCCCCCAAGACTCACTGTCATAATTTTTGAACTCAGCTCGATATCGAGATCTCTCGCGAAGAGCCTTACCTGATCTCCTGCCAATAAGCCCTTTATGGATCCAGCCCATCCGTCCGGGATTTCCCATCCAAAACCGCTAAGTTCGTTACGCAGGTCTCTTGAGGATCCCTCAAAGGGCAGTTGATATTTTGCCGATGGCCCCAAGGGGCCGATCGCCCCGGCTAAACGCAAGTTGCCGGTACCCGAGGCAATTTCCGTCTGGATATTGTCCACCCTTACGCCGCCTCGCCCTCCCCAAACACGCGCGGTGGCTGAGGCAGTGCCATCAAACGGCAGTGACAGTCGATAAGCGCTCATTAGGCGACCGACATCGAGAGTCCCTACTTTCGTCTCGAAATCAAGCCACATACCCGAATCGCTGCCCATCCGCTCGAGCCGACCCGATCCGCTTATTTCAACGAGCGGCCCCACTGCCTCAAAAATTGCGTCGTCGAATCTAAAATCCCGTAGAGAGCCCCTCAGAATGCCCCGAGCCTCAGCCTTTGCATCAAAAGGCACATCGCCCCCAAAGAGAGTCACAAGTTCTGATAACGCCTGCGTCTCTAGGAACACGCCCAGATCGCATTTGGGAAGGAGACCCTGGCCGCGACGCCACAGTCCGACGTCCCCAGATGACGTCATACGTAGCAACTCCGATTCGGTAACCCACTCGACATCTTCAAGACGAAGACTCTCGTTGAATCTACCCTTGAGAACGGCTGAAGCCGAACCCTTACCCATCAATAGCTCTCGAGCCCTTTCAGTCGCCCCAGGAATAAAGGTCGTTACCGTCTCGCTTAAATTTGACGTCTCTAACTGGATTGCGAGACTTGCTTCTCCGCCATCCATAACGTCTTTTACCAGGCCGCTTACGGTACCGGAAGAAGCACCCAAGTCCACGCGTAAGGCCGCCTCCAAATCATCGTCACCCAATAAGGTCAGCGAACCGTCGATCGAGAGCGGCGTACCGTTGTAAAGACCACGAAGAACCAAGGCGCTCTCATTACGACCTTCGGGCAGAGAGGAACGCAACTTGTGAATATCCCACCGTTGATTAAAGCGAGGATTCTTTCCTAGGAAACTTAATTTGACATCGTTTATTTCGGCCACCCGGACAATAGTGGTCCAGCCCGCTCTATTGTCTGCCTGGGAGGGATCGGCGCCTCGGAAATTCCAGTTGGTTCTTCCATCGGCAAGAATCTGAAGCGACAAACTGGACGAATCGACCTCAAGATGATCAATTAAGAGGGTTTTTGAAAATAGAGCGCCCAGATTCAGGTCAATCGATGCCGTCCCAATATCCAAAAGCGGCGATTTGAACCCTTCATCAGGCGATGCGATTTGCAGTCCGCCCACCTTGAGCTGCGCCACCGGCCATAGTTGAATTTCCAACGGGCCGGCAATCGCAACACTGCGGTTAAGCGAAGCCGAAATCCATCGCCCAAGACGATCCCGATGCGGATTCCAATCGAGATACTGAAGAGCCAGTATCGGCACCAAAAGCAGCACCACTAAGCCAGCCGCAATCGATAAAATAAGGTTTTTCCGGAAACGCTTCGTCATAGGGGTAGCATAAGGCAAATCGAGAATCGTTCGGGAAAATTGCTGATGACTGCCCTATTATCTGAGCGCGACGCCCTGCCCCGCAAATTGAACGTCATGACCTCATCTGTAGACGAGAAAAAGCTCGCAAAACGACTGCGTCGCGAAATTGGTCGAGCCATTGAAGACTTCCAAATGATTCGGGATGGCGATCGGGTGATGGTCTGTGTATCGGGTGGTAAAGACTCGTTCGTACTTCTGGATATTCTCTCGCAACTTCGTGAGCGTGCTCCGGTTTCTTTTTCGCTTCATGCAATCCACCTGGACCAGAATCAGCCTGGGTTCCCGGTCGAGATATTGCGACAGTATCTTGAGCGCACGGGACTTCCTTTCGATATCATCGATGAAGACACCTACAGCATCGTAAAAAGGGTAATCCCCGAAGGGAAAACGATGTGTGGTCTTTGCTCACGTCTTCGCCGGGGCATTCTCTACCGATATGCGGGGGAGCACCGCATGACCCGCATTGCCCTAGGCCATCATGGTGACGATATGATGGAAACGCTGTTTCTGAATATGTTCCATGGCGGACAGCTAAAGTCCATGCCGCCCAAGCTGCGAAGTGATGATGGTAATCACGTGGTCATACGCCCTCTCGCGTACTGTCGTGAGAAAGACATCGCTCGATACGCCGCGCTTCGGGGATATCCCATCATTCCCTGCAACCTCTGTGGATCGCAAGAACATCTCCAGCGGAAAGCCATAAAAAATATGCTTTGCGAGTGGGAGCGTTCACACCCGGGTCGCATCGCTAGCATCTTTAGGAGTTTGAGTCACGTGGCCCCCAGTCAACTGGCTGATCGAGCGCTGTTCGACTTTGATGCGCTGGATCAAAATGACGCGCACTCATCGCTTCAGTGGCTGCCCGAGGGCAAGGTACGGAGCGAATACGCCGAAGACGCGACAGACGATGAACAATTTACACCTCGCCGATATATCGGAAACTAGCCCCCTCGTAAACGCAGCGATCAAAGAATATGAACGCAGATGAATTCAACCCCGGCCTGCTCACGTTTCTTAACGACTCCCCTTCTCCCTTTCATGCCGTTAAGAGTTTGTCCGCCCCTCTTGGCAGTGCCGGATTCACTCCCTATAACCTAGCGCAATCCTGGACCGAATCTGGAGCCGAGTCCGAGACACTTTACGTCACTCGAAATGACTCCTCTCTAATCGCAATTCGACGAGGCAGTAGCACAATTACCGAGTGCGGTCTGCGGATCATCGGCGCCCATACAGACAGCCCCTGTCTTCGCATCAAGCCACAGCCGGACATTCGTCGAGCGGGCACTGTCCAGCTGGGGGTTGAGATCTATGGCGGAGTTCTGCTCGCGCCCTGGTTCGATCGCGACCTATCCATTGCAGGACGGATCAGCGCCCGCCGTCCCGACGGAACGCGAGCCAGTCTCTTAGTGGATTTCAAGCGTCCGGTCGCGTCCATTCCGAGTCTCGCCATTCATCTGAACCGGGACATTCACAAAAATCGCTCCATAAATCCTCAAGAAGAAGTGGTGCCAATCCTTTGCGATGGGCGCGAGCATTCTGTAGAGAGCTTTCGGGACATACTGCTAGAGCAGGCTGAAAGCCAGTATCCCAACGAGAGTCTTGCCGAAGTGACCGACTTTGAGCTGAGCCTTTACGACACACAACCCGCGGCCCAGGTGGGACTTAACGGCGATTTTCTTGCCAGCGCTCGGCTTGATAATCTGCTGAGCTGCTATGTCGGACTCCAGGCTTTGTTGAATGCTAGAACGGACCAGACCATCATCCTCGTCTGCAACGACCACGAGGAAGTCGGAAGTACTTCTAGTGCGGGGGCACAGGGACCTTTTTTAAAGCAGGTCCTCGAACGTCTCACGAAAAACCGCGAGGAACTCTCGGCCACACTCTCCCATTCGGTGCTGATATCCTCGGACAACGCGCATGCGGTGCATCCAAACTACGAAAGCAAACACGATCCACAGCATCGTCCCCAACTCAACCAGGGACCAGTCATTAAGTTCAACGCCAATCAACGCTACGCAACCACAAGCGATACCGCAGCGCTATTCAGGGACCTGTGCCGCGAGGCACAGGTGCCCGTTCAGTCTATCGCGATGCGAAGCGATATGGCCTGCGGGAGCACCATTGGTCCCCTAACCTCTGCAGTCGTTGGTATCGATACGGTTGACATTGGCGCCCCACAACTCGCGATGCACTCCATTCGTGAGACGACCGGCTGGCAGGATCCCGCATTCCTTTACAGAGCACTTCTTGCTTTTTTTGAGCGGCCGGCATAATTCCAAACAAACACATGACATAAAAAAAACCGGGCCATCCGCCCGGTTTTTTTGCGCTACTCCAGCAAGGCTATTGGGACTGACTCACCATGTAATCAACCGCTGCTTTCACGTCATCGTCGCTCAGATGAGCGAAGCCGCCTTTCGGAGGCATATATCCATTCTTGCCTTGATAACCGACGATTGCGTGCTCGTATAAAAGCTCCGTCCCTTGGGCAATTCGATCAACCCATGCTTCTTTGTCGCCTACCCTGGGTGAACCAGCAACTCCAGACGCATGGCAAGCCATGCAGCCACTGTTGTAAATCGCGGCTCCATCTGCCTGTACCTGAAACGTCGCGACCCCGAGACTCATAGCCGCACTGATTAAAAGCATTTTTCTCATACTTCTACTCCTTCGATTAATTAAGGTTAATCTTTTCACCCTGAGCGTAAGCGAAGAGGGTAAACCTCATCTTAAAGCCTCTTAGTCTAAAAGTCCGATGCTTTTGGGTAAACCGAAATTGTAAAGCTCACAATTCCCGTGTAGTGTGAAATTCAATCTCTGGAAAGCGCTCCTGCGTTAGTCTCAGGTTAGCCATGTTCGGAGCAAGGTAAGTCAATGCACCAGATGCATCGACTCCCAGGTTCTGAGGCGCTTTTTTTCGAATATCCTCAAGTGCCTTCTCATCTTTGCTGAGGACCCAGCGAACCGTCACAACTGGGACCCCTTCAAAGGCACAGTCGACCCCGTACTCGTGTTTCAGTCGATGGGCGACGACATCGAACTGCAGGATTCCAACAGCGCCCAATACAAGGTCGTTGCTGATAAGGGGTCGGAATACCTGCGTTGCGCCTTCCTCACTCAATTGATCGAGCCCTTTGTTCAGGGCCTTCGCGCGAAGCGGGTCAGTCAAACGGACGCGGCGAAACAGTTCGGGCGCGAAACTGGGTATGCCCAGAAACTTCAGGTTTTCACCCACAGTAAAGGTATCCCCAATTTGAATCGTCCCGTGGTTATGCAAGCCAATAATGTCGCCGGCCACGGCGACTTCTGCTGCCTCTCTACGGGATGCCATAAAGGTTATTGCGTTATGAATCTGCACATCCCGGCCCGCACGCACATGCCGCACCTTCAGTCCTTTTTGGTAACTCCCTGAGGTAACCCGTAAAAACGCAACGCGATCGTGATGCGCGGGATCCATGTTTGCCTGAATCTTGAATACGAAACCTGAGAACGCATTTTCCTCGGCATCCACAGTTCGGGTTTCGGCCGAGCGCGGAAGCGGTGGTGGCGCAAAATCTACGAAGGCATCAATTAACTCGTCCGTACCTTCATGATTCAGAGCGGAACCGAAAAATACCGGGGTCAACTCGCCAGCGAGATAGGCATCGAGGTCGAAAGGATGTGAGGCACCCTGCAAGAGCTCTATCTCCTCACGCAATTGATCCGCCTCGGTCCCAAGCTGTGCATCGAGTTCCGGACTCGCTAATCCCTGGATGACCTGCTTGGCCGGACCACCCGAGTCGGTGCGATCGAAGAGGATGATGCGATCCTCCTGAATTCGATAGACGCCACGGAATGCCCGTCCTGAGCCCACGGGCCAGGTAACCGGCGCACACCGTATACCCAAAACAGATTCGACCTCGTCCAGCAGCTCGATGGGATCTCTGCCTTCCCGATCCATCTTGTTGACGAAAGTAATGATCGGCGTATCGCGCAGTCGACAGACATCCATCAATTTGATGGTTCGCTCCTCGACGCCCTTTGCCGAGTCGATCACCATAAGGGCGGAATCCACTGCGGTAAGGGTTCGATAGGTATCCTCCGAAAAATCGGCGTGCCCAGGAGTGTCGAGCAAATTAACGACAACGCCCTGATACTCGAACTGCATCACCGAGGAAGTCACCGAGATGCCGCGCTCTTTTTCAAGCTTCATCCAGTCCGAAGTGGCGTAGCGGCCGGTTTTTCGCGCCCGTACGGTTCCCGCCTCCTGGATGGCCCCACCGTAATGCAGAAACTTCTCGGTCAGCGTTGTTTTTCCGGCATCCGGGTGCGAGATAATGGCAAAGGTGCGCCGCCGACGCACCTCAGTGAGATGTTCTGACATCGATCGGGGGTATTTATGGGTTGAGCGGAAGGGCGCGAATTATAAGCCGAACTCAACGTCTTCTCGATCACGACGCGTTCGATCTAAAGTCTCTCGGGGCGCAAAGCTTTGCTCAAAAGGCAACGCCATTTGAGGATTGTATCGATCAAAATCGAACAGCCTGCGCCGACGGACACGATTGACGCGGTATCGGATACGCGAGCGACGTATATTCATGGGTTCGCCGTAAAAAGCCTCAATCGCGCTAAAGTCTACACCCTCAGCAAGACGACAGAACACCATCGCCAACGACATGATGAAACCCGTTAAACCAGCCCGCGTAATGGTTTCTGAGTCCACAGGTGATTTCTTGACGACGCGAGAAGTCGCTACGCTCCTCCGAATCAAGGAACGCAAGGTTTATGACCTAGTGGCCCGTCAACAGATACCCTGCGTCAAGGCAACCGGGAAGCTTTTGTTCCAAAGAAACGCCATTGAAGCCTGGTTGGCCTCAAGCCAGCTGGGCCCCCAAACACATACCGATATCGCGAATGCGCCGGACGTGTTGCTGGGGAGTCATGACCCTTTGCTAGAGTGGGCCATCACAGCCTCCGGTAGTAACATCGCCAGTCAATTCGGCGGTAGTGCGGCCGGCCTTGACCGATTTGCCGAGGGTGCGGGCAGTGCCACAGGTTTGCATATATTTGCTTCAGACTCCGGGACTTGGAACGTTTCTGAAGTGGCTCGACGCTTCTCTGGAGAGCATGTTGCTCTCATCGGCTTCTGCTGGCGCGAACGAGGACTCATTCTGAGAAAAGAGTCCGCGAGTAATGTAGGCTCCCTCAAGGATCTGATCGATAAACGGCTTGTCGAGCGTCAGCGGGGCACTGGGAGCCAAATTCTGCTTGAAGCACTGATGAGGAATGACCGCCTTTCAGCAGCCGACCTGACCTTCTCAACGCTTGCCCATACCGAAACAGAAGCGGCAGCGTGCGTGTTTGAAGGACTTGCTGATGCGGCTCTTGGGCTCCAGGCGCTAGCGGAGAAATATCAGTTAGCGTTTATTCCACTGATACGTGAGCGCTTTGACCTGCTCGTCAATCGGCGCAGCTGGTTTGAGCCACCTCTTCAGAAGTTCGCCCAATTTTGCCGAGGATCTGAGTTCAGAAAACGAGCTCTCTCTTTGCCGGGTTATGACGCGAGCGCCTATGGAGAAGTCCACTTCAATGGTTGACACCTAAGGGGCCGCATTGGGGAAAAAGAGCTGTTTTCCGTTTCGGCGGTAGCTTGCAATAGCACCCTGCCCTTCAGGACTGATCATCCAGTCAATAAATTGCTGGCCCGCCTGGGCTCGCACGTGGGGGTGTTTCGCGGGATTGACGAGGATGATCCCATATTGATTGAACAGCGCTTGATCACCTTCAAAAAGGATGTCAAAACCACTTTTATTCGCAAAACTGATCCAAGTCGCTCGATCACTCAGCGTGTACGCATCCATCCCGACCGCGGCATTTAGGGTCGCCCCCATACCAGAGCCTGTTTCTCGGTACCACGTACCGCTCGCCGACCTCGGATCGATACCGGCCTGACCCCAAAGCGCGAGCTCTTTTTTATGGGTCCCGGAATCATCGCCCCGCGATACGAAAAGAACGCGACTCTGGCCAATCCGAGCAAACGCGTCGCCGATGGTGCGAGCCTCTGAGACCTTTGCGGGATCTGCTTTCGGGCCGATCACCACAAAATCGTTATACATTAGATCAAACCTTCTGAGGCCATACCCTTCAGCAACAAACTTCTCCTCAGAGGACTTGGCATGAACAAGGAGTACATCACCATCGCCGCGCACCGCATTCTTTATAGCCTGCCCGGTACCCACAGCGACGACATTTACCTTAATGCCTGTTTTTTCCTCAAAAATGGGCAAAAGATAGTCATAGAGGCCTGAGTTCGCTGTCGAGGTGGTGGACTGGACCACAATCTCCGTCGCGTAAGCAGCGCCGGCTATCCACCCCATGCATGCGAGCGCAGCGCCAACAATCGAATATTTCATCAAGCGCAACATTGCGATAAGTCCTCTTGTATTGTTTTAGTTTTCCGTCGTTTAGTTTCAAACTCAGGCGGGGATTCGCGAACGCTCATAGCCCGCGTCTCGCGGCCGAATGAGAGCGATGAGCAAGTTAATCAGCAGGGCTATCAACATCAGCACAATACCTAAAGCCATTGCCAGTTCGAGCTCTCCCTTCGAGGTTTCGAGCGCGATGGCAGTAGTCATCACCCGGGTGAGGTGATGGATGTTGCCACCAACAATCATTACGGCCCCCACTTCGGAGAGTGCCCTGCCGAATCCTGCGAGACATGTCGTGACAAGGCTAAAGCGAGCCTCCCAAAGCAAGGTCAAGACCCGGTTCATGCGATTGATTGCCAATGAAGAAAAATAATCAGCGTATTCCTGATCCAGCTCGACGATGGTCTGACGCGAAAGCGAAACAACAATGGGCGTTATCAGCAGAACTTGGGCAATGATCATGGCCGCCGGCGTATACAAGAGGCCAAGAACACCAAAAGGACCCGCTCTGGATAACAGCAGATAAACAACTAGGCCCACGACCACTGGGGGCATCGCCATGAAGGAGTTGACGACGACCGTGAGCGCAAAACGGCCTCTGAATTGGCCGATGGCAAGAGCAGCACCCAACGGCATACCAATGCAGAGCGCTATTGCGACCGCCGTCAGACTCACGCGAAGAGACAGAGCAACAATCTCCATGAGCTCGGGATCGAGCCCGACGATCAGGGTAAAAGCGATCTCAAAGGATGATGCAATTTCTTGCATTTATATGTTTTTTTTACATTCTCGATATGCTAACTGTAAAAGATCGGTTAGATCAAAACAAGGTGATGATGCTTCAGGCGGTGTCCCGCCCTAAAAACTACGGGGTAATTAGTCGAGATTGAGTGGTTTTATCGGCGAGAGGACCAACTCAGGCGTGCCTTTCCAGTCCACCCCAGGCACATCGATATATAGCTCAATCTCATTCCCATCGGGATCCAGAATATAAAGACTCTTCGTGATCGTGTGGTCGGACGAACCTTTTAATACAAAGCCGGCCGCGAGAACAGCATCACGGGCCTCGCGCAGCTCGGTCTCCGACGTGCCAATACAAAAGCCCGCGTGATAAAAGCCAAGACGGGGACCCGAGGCAGGGGGAGAAACATCCCCTACTTCGATCAGAAGCACCTCATGGTGGGTGCGTCCGCTCGTTAACGCTGCCGCCTGAAACGGTAAATCGCCGCCTTTAACTTCCTGAAGCCCCAGGAGGTCTCGATAAAACCGCAGCGAGCGCTGGAGGTCCGCAACGTAAAACACGATGTGTCCTAGGTGTGCCACTTTAGGCATGAACTCTCTCCGCAATCAGATCGTGGTCCGTGCTGTCCGTGATGCGCACGGGAATCATCTGCCCTGCTGCGAGGCCTTCCGGATTCTCAACATAAATAACACCGTCGACATCAGGCGACTCCGCATAGCTGCGGGCCACGGCAACATCCTCGGTGACCTCATCCACCAACACGGCGCACTCAGAGCCTATCCGCGCCGCGAGTCGCGCCTTGGATATACCGGCCTGCAGCTCCATAAGCGTTTCAAGACGCTCCTGGGCAACATGCTGCTCAACAGCATGGGGTAAAGCGTTCGCCTTCGCGCCCTCTACGGGCGAGTAGGTAAAGCAACCGACACGATCCAGTTGGGCCTTTTCCAAGAACCCCAGTAACTCATGAAAATCAGCCTCCGTTTCGCCGGGAAAACCTACGATAAAGGTGCTTCTTATCGCGAGTTCAGGACAGATCTCACGCCATCGATTGACCCGTTCGAGATTATTCTCGCCGCTTGCGGGACGCTTCATGGATCGTAAGACCTTAGCGCTGGCGTGCTGAAAAGGCACATCAAGATAAGGCAAAAGTGCGCCATCGGCCATCAACTCAACCAGTCGATCCACGTGAGGATAGGGGTACACATAATGCAAGCGGACCCAAAGGTCGAGATCTGAAAGCTCCCTCGCTAGCTGTCCAATCTCAGGGCGAAGTGCCGTGCCTCCCATAAGGTCACTTTGACCCTTAAGGTCTATACCGTAGGCACTGGTGTCCTGCGATACGACAAGAAGTTCTCTGACTCCGGCATCGCGAAGCTGCCTTGCCTCCGACACAACGTCGTTTGGGGATCGACTGACCAGGCGGCCACGCATCGACGGAATAATGCAGAAAGTGCACTTGTGGTTACAGCCCTCCGAGATCTTCAGGTAGGCGTAATGCCGAGGCGTTAGTTTCACACCTCCCGGCGGCAGCAAATGATAAAGCGGGGCCTGCTGCGGGGGCGATACCTCATGGACCGCCTTGATCACACCGTCGGTGTCATGCGGCCCCGTAATCGCAAGCAGTTGCGGGAATTTTTTCTTAAGCATCTCGGCACGAACACCCAGACAGCCCGTGACAATCACTTGGCCATTGACACTCATCGCTTCACTGATCGCGACCAATGACTCTTCAACGGCAGATTCAATAAACCCGCAGGTGTTTACAATGATGAGATCGGCACTCTCATAGTTTTCCGCGAACGCATATCCGTAGGCCTTGAGTTCTGAGAGAATGCGCTCCGAGTCAACCGTTGCCTTCGCGCAACCGAGACTCACAAAACCGATTCTGGCCATGCTCATAATAATATTCCGCCTACTGAACTAGCCCAGGTATTCGCGGCGCTTGCCCGTTTTCTGAAGCAAGGTGGTGGCTATCTCTTCTACTGAAATACCTGAGGTGTCGGCAGTGATGAGCCCGTGGTGGCGAAACAAACCCTCTGCCCTTCGGACCTCAAGTTGGCATCGCTCTATCTTTGCGTAAGCGCTCTGCGGGCGACGCTTCTCCCGGATCTCATGCAGCCGGTGTGGATCAATCGTTAAGCCGATCAGCCGCTCCTTAAACGGCTGTAATACCCTCGGCAAACCGTCATCCAGAAAGTCGTCATCGGTCAGCGGATAGTTGGCACAATACAGGCCAAAATGCATGGCAAGATAAACGCAGGTGGGTGTTTTGCCGCTTCGCGAAACACCCATCAGGATCAAGTCGGCCTGCTCATATGCATCCGGATTTACACCATCATCGCAATCCATCGCGTAATGAATCGCATCGATTCGGGAGTTGTATCGACTTTGATCCCCCATCCCATGACTGAACCCGGGCTGCCAGCTGGGCGGGAGATTCATCTCTCGAGATAATGTAC
>Ga0255757_10000654_pt1 | contig 34091 bp, 22 predicted proteins | sample 071ome_27_FD_179957 | JGI IMG/M metagenome (GOLD analysis project Ga0255757, IMG submission 179957) | Coastal salt marsh microbial communities from the Groves Creek Marsh, Skidaway Island, Georgia - 071409AT metaG (version 2) | ecosystem: Environmental > Aquatic > Marine > Intertidal zone >...
CGTACACCGAATCTTTTAACCCATATACCTACCGAAATTTTTATAATGGCGGTGGGGTAGCACTTGGTGACATCAACAACGATGGACTTCAAGATATTTTTTTTACCGGCAATTTGGTCTCCAACAAACTATATCTCAACAAAGGACAATGGCGGTTTGAAGACATCACCCAATCGGCTGGGGTAGCCAGCCCCGATGTGTGGTCCACTGGCGTCACTTTTGTTGACATCAATAGTGATGGATGGCTGGATATTTATGTTTGCAAATCCGGAAAACCTGAAGGGCCTAGACGGTACAATGAACTTTTTATCAATAATGGGGACCTGACCTTTACAGAAGCTGCTAAAGACTATGGGTTGGACATTCTTGGGTTGTCTGTACATGCTGCATTTTTAGATTTTGACAAAGACGGAGATTTGGATTGTTATATTCTCAATAATTCGATTCGGTCCGTAGGTGGCTATGACCTTATCAAAGGCCAACGTGAAATTCCAGACCCCAATAATAACGGCAATAAATTTTTAGAAAACCGTGACGGCTATTTTGTCGATGTCACCCAAAAAGTAGGAATGTACACCAGTGCAATTGGTTTTGGATTGGGCATTACTATCAGTGATTTCAACAACGATACATGGCCCGATCTTTTTATTTCTAATGATTTTTTCGAAAAAGACTACCTCTATATCAACAATCAAAAGGGAGGGTTTGACGAAGTTTCAGAATCTTATTTTGATGCGTTATCTATGGGCTCAATGGGGGCAGATTCTGCGGATTTGGACAATGATCTTTTTACCGATTTATTGGTTACAGAAATGCTTCCTGCTACCTTAGAACGCAAAAAACTAAAGGCCAAGTATGATTCTTGGGACAAGTTTAGTTTGATGATGCGCCAAGGCTATGGCAAACAATATCCACGAAATATGTTACAACGCAATATGGGCGATGCCGGATTTTTTGATATCAGCCGCAAAACCAATGTAGCAGCTACCGAATGGAGTTGGGCGTCTTTACTTTTTGACATGGACAACGATGGCCTAAGGGATATTTTTATTGCCAACGGTATTAACAAAGACCTGTTAGATCGTGACTATCTCTCCTATATGGCCAACGAGCAGCAAGTACGTCTTATGCTTCAAGATCAAAAACAAGTGGTGAAAAATCTTATTGACATTATGCCCGATTCTGCCGTGCCTAATTTTATTTTTCACAATCAAGGAGATTTTATTTTTAAAGAAAAAACAGCAGATTGGGGTCTCGGCATCCCCAGCTTTAGTAACGGAAGTGCATATGGTGACTTAGACAACGACGGTGACTTGGACCTGGTTGTCAATAACGTCAATATGCCCGCTTTTGTTTTCAAAAACCAAACGGATACCTTGACAAACCGAAGTCTAAATCTAAAACTACAAAGCGTATCAAAAAATAACTTTGCCATTGGTGCAAAGGTTTTTGTTTACTACAATAAACAAAAAGCCATGGGCGAATTATTTCCTTCAAGAGGCTTTCAATCTTCGATCTCATACCCATTGCATTTTGGCGTAGGAACCACCAAAACAATTGATAGTGTCCAGGTGATTTGGCCCAACCAAGTCGCAAAAGTGTACCAAAATATACCAACCAACAAAATGGTAGTTCTCAATGAAAATGAAGGAGAAAGACGGACTATTAGCACCCCAACTAAATCCCAAAAACCACGATCAAGACCTTTTATTTATAAACATTCAGAAAATAATTTTAGTGAATTCAACAAAGAGCGTTTGATTACTCAAATGCGAAGCAATGAAGGCCCTGCTCTGGCAGTTGCAGACCTCAATGGAGACGGCTATGACGATGTTTTTATTGGAGGTGCCAAAGGGCAAATCGCCGCCCTTTATAAGAGCGACGGCAATGGGAGTTATACTAAAATAGAAGCTCCTTTTCAAGAAGATATCGATGCTGAGGATACCAATGCCCTTTTTTTTGATGCCAACGCCGACCAGCATCTAGACCTATTGGTTGCAAGTGGAGGCCGAGCTTTTTCACAATACTCAACTTCTCTAAACGATCGCCTTTACCTCAACGATGGAAATGGAAATTTTATAAAAGATCCTACAGCAATCCACTATGAACGCTTTTTTTCTTCCAAAGCCCTCGCCGTTGCAGACTATAACCAAGATGGTCACCTTGACTATTTCGTTGGCGAACGCTATGATTTGCAAACGATTGGTAAAAAAGCAGATGGATTTTTGATGCAAAACAATGGCGCTGGAAAATTTGCCATAGATCAACAGCCTGCGCTACAACAATTGGGCATGATCACCGACGCACATTGGTTTGATCTCAATAGCGACAACTGGCCCGATTTGATTGTTGTTGGCGAGTGGATGCCCATCACCATATTGATCAACAATAAGGGGGTTTTTGAAAATCAAACCCAAAAATACGGGCTATCCAAAACCTCAGGACTGTGGAACACCATACATCTAACCGATCTCAATCAAGATGGGCACATTGATTTTATTGCGGGCAATCACGGCACCAATACCTTTATGGAACCCCAAATGCGACTCTACATAAACGATTTTGACGGAAACGGTACCGAAGAGCAAATTTTGTGCCTCAATAGAGCCGGAAAATACTATCCCTTTTTGGATAAAGACGAGCTGATTGCCCAACTGCCATCACTCAAAAAAAAGTTTACCTACTACAAAGAATACGCCTCCAAAACCATTGAAGATTTATTTTCAAAAGATCAAATCAAAAGCGCCCAAATCTTGTCTATAGACCGCCTAGAGTCCACCGTATTTTTGCATTACCAAAACGGTTTTGAGTCTCAGTCACTGCCCGAAGAAATTCAATATGCTCCAATCTATGAAATTGCAGAAATACAGGGGTTAAAATCTCAAGAAAAAAAGTTTTATTTGGGTGGAAATCAATATCTTGTCAAACCCCAATACGGAAGCTATGATGCCTCTAAAGGCTGGGAATTAGGACTTAAAAAAACAAAAAATAATTCTATCGATTTTGACCCCCCAAAGGCTTTAAACATCTCAGGTCAGATCCGTGGAATTAAACGTATTAAAACCGAAAATAAGTCGTTTTTAATTTTTGCAATAAATGATGAAGAAGTGCTGTTTTATGAGTTGGAATAATTTTAAAAACACATTAAAAGTTTTTGTTTTAGCTGGAGCACTAGTCGGGTGTACTTCAGAATACGATAAAAAGGTTAAGGAAGGGTTGGCTTTGAAAGAAGACCATCCAGAATTAATTTTTGACATCGAAATGGGACAAACCCAAAAAGATTTTTTTGGCAAATGCTGGGAGCTCAACAAAAAAGGACTCGTTGCTCAAGGGCCCAGCAATCAATATGTTCGTCATGTACTGGACCAAAACTCGCCCCTGTATCAACCCGATAAAAATATGGAGCTGCTTTTTTATGGCCTTTTTGATAAGGCCAACATTATACGCGGCATGCGTTTTCGCATCTCCTATTTAGGTTGGGGACCTTGGATCGAAGATATGCAATCTCAATACCTCATGCGTTCTGTCAAAACAATGATGATGGAGCTCTATGGAGGCAATCCCTTTTTTGAGTTGAACGAAAAAGTAAATGACCATCCGATCGCTGTCAAAATTGACGGAAGCCGTCAAATCACAGTTTTTGTTTTTGACAACCGGTTTGTCCATGCCATCATCGAAGACCTAAATTATAAATCATGATTGCAAAAAATCGTATCAGCACCATTCTTCTTTTTTCAAGTTTCATCTTCCTAAGTGGTTGCACGACCAAGACCCAATCACTATTTGAAGCGGTAGATCCAGCAGCGATAGGGATGCCTTTTTCAAACGATTTGACCTTTGATAATGATTTTAATGTTTACAAATACCGAAACTATTATAACGGAGGTGGTGTTTCTTTAGGCGACATCAATAACGACGGTCTAATAGACGTTTATCTGACAGCCAACCAAAAATCCAATCGGTTGTTTCTCAATAAAGGCAATTTTACTTTCGAAGACATTACCGAAACTGCTGGTGTAGCTGGTACAAAGGCCTGGTCAACAGGAGTGACCATGGTGGATATCAATGCTGATGGTTTTTTGGATATCTATGTCTGCAACTCTGGTGATGTCAAAGGCGACAACAAGCAAAATGAACTTTTTATCAATAACGGTGATCTAACTTTTTCCGAACAATCAGAAGACTTTGGGCTTGACGATAAAGGCTTTTCTACACATGCTACCTTTTTTGATTATGACAAAGACGGCGATCTTGACGCCTATCTTTTAAACAATTCTTACCAAGCTATTGGCAGTTTTGACCTTAGAAGAAATGAGCGCCCCAAAAGAGACACTGCTGGCGGCGACAAATTAATGGAAAACCAAAACGGTTTTTTTGTTGATGTAAGTGAAAAAGCAGGAATTTACGGAAGTGTAATCGGCTTTGGTTTGGGAGTAAGCGTCGGGGATGTTAACAACGATGGCTGGGAAGATATCTTTGTTTCTAATGATTTTTTTGAACGTGATTATCTGTACATCAACCAGCAAAATGGCACGTTTAAAGAAGACCTGGTCAATCAAATGCATTCCATAAGTGGTGCTTCTATGGGTGCAGATATGGCTGACATCAACAACGATGGCAACAACGATATTTTTGTTACAGAAATGTTACCGTCCGATTATCAGCGGTTAAAAACAGTCACCACTTTTGAAGATTGGAACAAATACCAATACGTGGTTAACAATGGTTACCACCATCAGTTTACTCGAAATATGCTCCACCTCAATAATGGTGACGATACCTTTAGTGAAATTGGCCGTTGGGCGGGTGTAGAAGCCTCCGACTGGAGTTGGGGAGCCCTCTTCTTTGACATGGACAACGACGGCTACAAAGACCTGTTTATCGCCAACGGGATCTATCAAGATTTGACCGATCAGGACTACTTGCAATATGTTGCCAGTGATGAAGTAATAAAATCAATTGTTCAGAATAACGAGGTGGACTACAAAAGATTGATTGACATTATTCCTTCTAACAAAGTGCCCAATCATGCCTACCGAAATACAGGAACGTTGGGGTTTGAAGATTTTGTTGACTCAGGACTTCAAGTTGCAGGCTTTTCAAACGGCGCAGCCTATGGTGATTTGGACAATGACGGAGACCTTGACTTGATCGTCAATAATGTCAACATGCCACTTTTTGTGTTTAAAAACACCGCAGAAAATCGCAATAACAACTACGTCAAAATTCGCTTAACAGGCACCCCTAAAAATCCCAACGCGCTTGGGGCAAAAATCTTTGTAAAAGCCGTTGATCAAACCTTATTGCATGAAGTACAACCTGTACGGGGCTTTCAATCGAGTATGGATCTTCTTGCCACCATTGGTGTTGGCCAAGCTGCAACAGTTGATGTAGAAATTATTTTTCCTTCAGGAAAAAAAATTGAAGCTCAAAGTCTGTCCACCAATACGTCCTATACGTTTTCAGAAAGCGATGCGCGAATGCCTGAACCCGAAGAAGACGAAAACCAAAATTATTTTTTGCCCATCACCCAATCCGATATGCCCCTACAAGAAGAAAACAATTTTGTGGACTTTCATCGCGAGCGACTCAGTTACCATATGTTGAGTACCCTAGGCCCAAAAATACAGCTGGCTGATCTCGATGGGGATGGAGCCAAAGAGATGATCTTTCCTGCGGCCAAAGGCTTTGCCAGTCAAATCTTGAAGCAAACCTCGAAAGGGTGGATAGAAGATCAAAGAAATACCAAACTTTTTGAGTCCTTAAAAGAAATTGAGCATATAGATACTGCCGTTTTTGATGCGGACAACGATGGCGATTTGGACCTGCTTGTTGTTTCTGGTGGGGTCGAAACGTCCATCTATTCATCGTATCTCAAAGACGTCTTACTAATCAATGATGGAAAAGGTGTTTTTAGCCAAAAACTAGATGCACTCCCTCAATCCCTTAATCAAATAAGCACGATGGCCGTTGCAGTTGCCGATATCGATGGTGATGGCGACCAAGACCTTATGATCGGAGAACGTTCGATTATTGGTGCTTATGGACAATTGGGGTCTGGTTTTATTTTACATAACGATGGTGCCGGAGTTTTTACAGATCAGACCAAAACCAGCGCTCCAGAACTTCAAAATGCAGGGATGTTTACGGCTGCAGTTTTCGATGATTTTGACGAGGACGGAGATCCTGATTTATTGGCTACAGGTGAGTATTTGGGGCTGCAGATTTATCAAAATAACGCTGGGGTGTTTACACTCCAAAAGGACCACCCCCTGGCAAAGCTAAAAGGCTGGTGGAATACTTTGATGTTGGTGGATATTAACGGTGATGGTCGCAAAGACTTGGTTGCTGGAAATCATGGAGAAAACAGTCGGTTTAAAGCCTCTCCACAAACCCCGATACGCTGTTATTATAATGATTTTGACGATAATGGCAAAGGGGAAGGTGTACTTACCTTTACAACAGAAAACCAACAAGAATACCCCTTTGCGCTACGACACAACTTGATTGGTCAAATGAAAAGTTTGAAAAAAAAGTTTCCCAACTTCGATTCGTTCAAAGCGGCGCAAATCAATCAAATTTTACCGCTTGACAAATTGCAATCCAGTGTCATTTGTGAGGTCAATGCCTTGCAGACCAAATTGTTTATTAATCAAGGAGGTTTCAATTTTTCAGAAGCACCCCTGCCCCAAGAAGTACAGTTTAGTCCAATCTTTGCAATCAATCACATAGACTATGATCAAGATGGAGATCAAGATCTTATTATGGGGGGCAACCTCTACGAAGTCAAACCAGAGGTTGGAATTTATGATGCCACCTATGGACTTCTACTAGAAAACACCCCCGATGGGTTTGTATATCATAAAGACGGGCTTGGCTTTAAGGTCAAGGGTCAGATTCGTGCTATTGCCGTAGATGGCAATACGGTTTGGGTAGGTAGAAACAAAGACCGTGTTTTAGGCTTTACAACAAAACAATAAAATGAAGCAGTTTATATTTTCCGTTCTGAGTATTTTGATTTTTTTGAGTGCTTGTCAAAATTCAGAAACCATTGTGCCCAATGCGATTTCTTTTGAAGAATTGACCCCTGAACAGACCGGGATTACCTTCGAAAACACATTAGACTATAAACCCTACCTCAATATTATAGATTACCTCTATTATTATAACGGAGGCGGTGTTGCGGTTGGTGATATCAATAATGACGGATTAGAAGATCTTTATTTTACCGCCAATTTATTGCCAGATCGATTGTACCTCAACAAGGGTAACATGCAATTTGAGGATATTTCTGAACAAGCCGGAATCAGCCCATTGCCCACATGGTCCAATGGTGTTACCATGCAGGACATCAACAACGATGGGTTGATTGATATCTATGTAAGCAAGGTGCCTATGAAAGGGCTCTTTAAAAATGAACGACATCATAACCTGCTATACATCAACAATGGTGATCTTACCTTTACTGAGGTGTCAAAAGATTATGGATTAGATTTTTCTGGTTTTTCTACCCAAGCCGCTTTTTTTGATTACGATCGCGATGGAGATTTGGACATGTACCTACTCAATCATGCGGTACATTCTGTTCGAAGTTATGGATCCATCAAAAAGCGTTCAGAAAAAGACTCAATATCTGGGGACCGTTTTTATAAAAATATGCTGTCAGAAGGTCAATCTCTTTTTGTGGAAGTCACAGAAGAAGCTCAAATTCTTAGTTCACCACTGGGTTTTGGATTGGCAGTGACCACTACGGATATCAATGACGATGGCTGGTTGGATATCTATGTCGGAAATGATTTTCATGAAAATGACTATCTGTATATCAACAATCAAGATGGCACATTTAGCGAGTCGTTCAACCAATATTTTACACATACTTCACGATTTACCATGGGGGTTGATGTAGCAGATCTCAATAACGACGGTGCATTGGATATTTTTACCACCGACATGATGCCCTATGACGCTCAAATTGCACTCAAATCTGGTGGAGAAGACACCAATAAAGTCAATCAAATAAAGAAAAACCTTGGATTTGAAGCTCAATATTCTAGAAACCACCTACAACTCAAACGGCCTTATGGAGACTATGCCGAAATCGGCCTATTGACCGGCACCTACGCAACCGATTGGAGTTGGTCTGTACTCATGCAAGACTTTGACAACGATGGACGCAACGATATTTTTATATCGAATGGAATCGAAAAGAGACCCAATGATCTGGACTACATCAATTATTTGAGTGATAGTAAATTTTCGGAATTTGTAGAAACCGAAAAAAATGAAGCTAAAAAAGATCTTATAGCAAACATGCCCACGCTTCAAATACGCAACATACTTTTTCAAAACAAAGGCAATTTGGACTTTGGTACGGTTAACACCTCTTTTTTGGGTAGCCCATCCTACACCAACGGGTCGGCCTACAGCGATTTGGACAATGATGGTGACTTGGATTTGGTGTTGAACAACCTAAATGCACCGGCAACCATTTTGAAAAATACCACCTCAGAAGCCGTCCAAAGTTTGTCAATCTCACTTGAGGCCCCAATCACTGAAGGTGCCAAAATCACCCTATACCAAGGTGGTAAAAAACAAATAAAGGAAGCGGTTCGGGTTCGAGGATTTCAGTCCAGTTCAACACCTCGAATTCACTTTGGTTTAGGACAAACTCCCGCAGATTCAATACTAATCCGATGGCCAAACGGCAAATTGCAATGGCAATATGGTCCTTTTCAAAAATTTGAAAAAATAGCCTACAACCCAACACCTGCGGCAACCGAAACGATTGCTTCAAACGCTGACTACACGCTTTCTATTCTGCCGTTTAAACATAAAGAAAACACCTATCTGGACTATGAACGCGAACAGCTAATACCCGAAAAGCTATCGCTCGAAGGCCCTGCAGTAGTCTATGAAGACTTTAACGGAGACGGCAAAAAAGATTTGTTTTTTGGAGGCGCCCGCTATCAAGCTTCTCAACTTTATATTGCCAATAAAAAGGAAGGGTATCGACTACAGGATATTGAAGATTTTAGAAAAGACGACAAATATGAAGATGTTTCTGCGGCAGCATTTGATGCAGACAATGATGGTGATCTAGACCTTTATGTTGTTAGCGGAGGAAATGATTTTAAGGAGCAGGACGCCTACTTGATGGATCGCATATACATCAATGATGGAAAAGGAAATTTTGCCCGCCTTCCTATTTTCTTACCTCAGACAAATGGTAGTGTGGTAGTGGTTAATGATATGGACGGCGATGGCTTTCAAGACCTATTTGTAGGCAGTCGTTCGATACCGGGAGCTTATGGACTCAGCCCCCACAGTTTTGTGGTCAAAAACAACGGTGATCTTACCTTTGACCCCATTTGGAAAAATCGATTGGGAATGGTTACAGATGCCATTTGGCATAACATCGACGACGATCCCGAAAAAGAATTGTTGGCAGTTGGAGACTGGATGCCGGTCATGGTGCTAGATCGACAAGCAGACAACACCTATCAAATGCAGATACTGCCCGATAGCAAAGCACACTATGGTCTGTGGAACCGAATTCTGGCAGCAGACATCAATCAAGACGGTAAGGAAGACCTTTTGCTCGGCAATGTCGGCCAAAACTTCAAGTGGCAGCCAAGCCAAGAAAAGCCGGTATATCTTTATTTAGATGATTTTGACCAAAATGAACAGCTTGACCCCATCATTTTTTATGACTTTTTTGGCGCTCCAAGACCTTTTAATTCTAAAGATGATTTGGGGCAACAGTTGCCCATGATAAAGAAAAAGTTTACCAGCTACGTTAAGTTTTCTGAAGTAGAAAACCTAAAGGACCTCGTGGACTATAAAGACGAAGAAGTCCTTGAAATCAAAAAAATGACGGATGCTCGTTCACTCTTATTGCTAAAAAGTGAAAATGGCTTTCAGGTGCAACCGCTTCCCCAAGAAGCACAATTTAGCAGCATTCAAGATTTTTATTGGGACCCAAAAAAAGAGCAGCTTTTCTATTTTGGCAACTCCAATCAGTTTGTAACAGAGTTGGGACAACAAACGGCCAACCCGGGAGCTATCGCAAAATTTATACATGACAAAAACGGATTCGAGCATCAAGAATTTTTACCTTTACCCATACAAATCAATCCAAGAAAAATCATCAAACTCGACGACAGCACCTTTTTATTGTCCTCAAACGATGATTATGTATATTTAATAGCCAAAAAAATCCCAAATGAATAAGTTTAAGCTCCTCATCATAAGTGTACTAACACTCCATTTTGGATGTGAAAGAGACACCCGTTATCTAAGTCAACTACAAGACCCCAGTCTTTTTAGAGATGCGATGAAAAATTTATCGAACATCGTTGTCTATGACATTTTTTCACCGCCTGTTGCATCACGGGTTTATGTATATCCATCGATTGCCGCATACGAGACCATGCGCTTGGCACTGCCCGATCAGTATCAATCGCTTAGCGGTCAAATCAAGGGCCTGACTCCTTTGCCCGAAGCCAATAGCGACCAGGTAAATTATAACTTGGCGGCCTTGTTGGCCTTTAACAAAGTGGGTAAAATGCTTATCTTTTCTGAAGATCGAATGGAAAAATTTCAAGAAGCCTTAGACCAAAAAATCCGTGACTTTGGTGTCCCTAGATCCGTTCGGATTGCCTCTGAAAATTTTGCAGAAACCGTGGCGATACACATCAAGAATTGGGCCGATGGAGACAACTACAACCAGACCCGTACTTTTCCAAAATATACCATCTTAGATGGTGATCGTTTCTGGAAACCCACACCTCCAGACTATATGGACGGCATAGAACCCCACTGGAATCAGATACGCACCATGGTTTTGGATTCTGCAGGGCAGTTTCCTCCCAAAGACCCACTGCCTTTTGATCTTACCAAAGGGAGTCCATTTCAAAAACAACTGCAGCAAGTCTATGAAGTGGGTGGGGGCTTGGGCGAAGAAGAACTGGCAATCGCCAAATTTTGGGATTGCAATCCCTATGTAACCCATCATCGTGGGCACGCGATGTTTGCTACTAAAAAAATTACGCCTGGTGGGCATTGGATTGGGATCACAAACATAGTGACCAAACAGGCCGAAAGTGACTTTGGCGAAACAATCAATGCATTTACCAATGTAAGCATTGCATTGTTTGATGCTTTTATCAGTTGTTGGGATGAAAAATGGAAAACATTGGTGGTGCGTCCAGAAACACTGATCAACAAATACTATGATGAGGAGTGGCTCCCGGTTTTGCAGACCCCCCCTTTTCCAGAATATACCAGCGGCCATTCTGTAATTTCAAGAGCTGCTGCGATTGCCCTTACAGATATATATGGTCCTGATTTTAGATTTGAGGACACAACCGAGTTAGAATATGGGCTTCCCGCCCGAACTTTTGACTCCTTTATTGCAGCTTCTGAAGAAGCCGCAATTTCTAGGCTTTATGGAGGTATCCACTACATGATGGCGATAGAAGAAGGGGTGAAGCAGGGTGAAAATGTAGGGAAGTTTATTGTAAATAAAATTCAAACAAATACCCCTTTGCAAAATGACTTGGCCGCTTCAAATTGATTGATACTATGGAAAAAAAGCAACTTTCTTTTTGGCAAATTTTGACGATGAACTTCGGTTTTTTTGGGGTCCAATTTAGCTTTGGTTTGCAGCAAAGCAACATGAGTGCGATCTATAAATATCTGGGTGCAGAAGAGTCTGAACTTCCCTTGCTTTGGTTGGCAGGCCCTATTACTGGGCTTGTTGTACAACCCATTATAGGCGCTATAAGTGATGGAACCTGGTCGCCAAAATTTGGCCGTAGGAAGCCCTTTTTTCTGATAGGCGCTATCATTGCTAGTTTGGCATTGATTGCCATGCCCTATTCGAGTAGTATTTGGATGGCTGCCAGCTTGTTGTGGATTTTAGATTCGGCCAACAACATAGCCTTGGAGCCCTACCGTGCTTTTATTTCAGATAAGCTTCCCGAAAAACAATACTCTCTTGGATTTTTGATGCAAAGCTTTTTTACGGGTTTCGGAACTACTTTGGCCAATTTCACCCCTGCCATATTGGTGTCTTTTGGTATTTTGGCACTTAGTGACAAAATGGATAACGGAATTCCTGTTTCTACCTATTGGGCCTTTGGAATTGGCGCAATAGCATCAACAGTTACCATTTTGATTTCTGTTCTTACGACATCTGAGTATCCTCCAACAGAAGAAGAACTCCAAAAAATCGAAGAGGAAAAAGCTGCTGGGCCACTTTTTACACGAACGATTAACAATATCGTGAGTGCTATCAAAGAAATGCCAACGACCATGAAACAGTTGATTCCGGTTATGTTTTTCCCATGGTACGCAATGTTTTGTTATTGGCAATACCTTACCTCTGCACTTTCGTTATCATTGTATGATACCCTCGATCAAAACACGACTTTTTTTAACCAAGCACAATTGCTCACAGGCAACCTTAATGGAACTTATAACATCATCTGTTTTACCATTGCCTTTGCGATGATTCCTATTGCACGAAAACTCGGAGCGCAACGCTTACATTTTGTGAGCCTCCTACTGGGTGGAGTTGGGCTTTTGGTGATGCCCTATCTTTCAGATTCAACCCTTTTGTTTAGTATTCCCAATCCTTTCGGGAGTGGGTCGATTGAAATTAGCCAAATCTATCTTTTTTCTTTTGGATTAGGGATTACTTGGGCCAGTATGATGGCAATGCCCTATCAAATGTTGGCAGCTGCAATACCTGGTGATAAAACAGGGGTGTATATGGGCATTTTCAATATGTTTATCGTGATTCCAATGATCATACAAATTTTTTCAATGCAATACCTTGTGTACGATCTGTTGGGTCAAAACCCGATCAACGTCATTCGATTGGCCGGTGTCTTTTTGATTATAGGGGGTGTTTTTTCATTATTTGTTAAAGTGAAAAAACAACCCACACTCAACCAATAGAAAAGGTCTAAAAAAAATTTACCTTTGACAAAGTATCATAATGTATGCGAAAAGATCAACAACGAAGACAAGCGCTGGTATATCATGCCAAGCCCAAGCCGGGTAAAATTGAAGTAGTCCCCACCAAAAAATACAGCACCCAACGCGACTTAGCATTGGCATATTCTCCAGGGGTAGCTATTCCTTGCCAAGAAATAGAAAAAGAAACAGCCAATGTCTACAAATACACCAATAAGGGCAATTTGGTTGCTGTAATTTCTAATGGCACAGCAGTTCTAGGGCTGGGAGATATTGGTCCAGAGGCCGCTAAACCCGTTATGGAAGGAAAAGGGTTGTTGTTCAAAATCTTTGCAGACATCGATGTATTTGATATTGAGGTCGACGCTAAAGATCCAGAAGCCTTTATAGCTGCTGTAAAAGCAATAGCGCCAACTTTTGGTGGCATCAATTTGGAAGATATCAAAGCACCGGAGGCATTTCTGATCGAGCAGCGCCTTAAGGAAGAGTTGGACATTCCAGTCATGCATGACGATCAACACGGCACGGCCATTATATCATGTGCCGCACTTTTAAATGCTGTAGAATTGGCAGAAAAGAAAATTGAAGACATCAAAATTGTAATTTCTGGCGCTGGGGCAGCAGCCATTTCTTGTACACGTCTGTACAAAGCATTTGGCGCTCAATCCCAAAATATTGTAATGACAGATAGCAAAGGTGTTATCAGAAACGATCGCGGAGGCCTTACTTCCGAAAAACAAGAATTTGCAACTGATCGTGACCTTAACACTCTAGAAGAAGCCCTTGTCGGTGCAGATGTCTTTATTGGGCTATCGATGGCCAATATCGTAGACGAAAAGATGCTACTTAGCATGGCTCCAAAACCCATCGTCTTTGCGATGGCCAACCCCGACCCCGAAATCAATTATGATCTGGCCTGTAAAGTACGAGAAGATATTATTATGGCAACCGGTCGTTCAGATCATCCCAATCAGGTCAATAATGTACTGGGATTTCCCTTTATATTTAGAGGGGCTTTGGATGTGCGGGCTACCAAAATCAATGAAGCAATGAAAATGGCTGCCGTAAAGGCACTTGCCGACCTTGCCAAAGAACCTGTCCCCGAACAGGTCAATGTTGCTTACGAAGAAACCCGTCTTTCTTTTGGAAAAGACTACATCATTCCCAAACCTTTTGACCCACGTTTGATAACCACCGTACCGCCAGCTGTCGCCAAAGCTGCTATAGAATCTGGAGTGGCAACACAACCCATTGACGATTGGGAACGCTATGAAGAAATTTTAGCACAACGTTTGGGCAACAGTCAAAAAATGGTCCGTGATCTCCATGATCGCGCTCGAACCAAACCCAAGCGCGTTGTTTTTACAGAGGCCGATCAATTGGACGTACTCAAGGCCGCGCAAATCGTATTAGAAGAAGGCATTGCACAACCCATCTTGTTGGGACGTGAAAAAACCATCAAAGAACTCATGAAAACCATTGAGTTTGATGAAGATGTACCCATTATTGACCCCAAAAAAGATCATCGAAATTCCATTCGTGAAAAATACGCTCACTTGTTTTGGCAAGCACAAAAACGACAAGGAAGAACCCTATACGATTCAGAGCGGCTTATGCGTGAGCGCAACTACTATGGAGCCATGATGGTCGTCAATGGCGATGCCGATGCCATGATTTCGGGCTATTCTAGAAACTACCCACAGGTGGTACGCCCTATTTTGGAAATTGTAGGCAAGCAATTAGGCACACGCCGCATAGCAGCGACCAACCTGATGCTAACCGATCGTGGCCCAATTTTTCTTTCAGACACTACCATCAACGTAGAGCCCAATGCCAAAGAACTCGCCAAAATCGCACATATGACCGCAGAAACGATGAACTTTTTTGGCATCACACCCGTTATGGCGATGCTCTCTTTTTCAAATTTTGGGTCATCTGAGTATCCACAAGCAAAAAAAGTCAGAGAAGCGGTCAGTTTTTTACATCGTTATTACCCTAGCCTAGATGTAGACGGACCGATACAATCCGATTTTGCATTAAATCGAGAAATGCTCAACGATCGTTTTTCATTTTCGACCTTAAACCGCAAAAAAGTCAACGCACTGATTTTTCCCAATCTCGATGCGGCAAACATCACCTACAAACTTTTGAAAGAACTCAATAATACCTTGTCCATAGGCCCAATTTTGATGGGACTTCAGCACCCCATCCATGTACTACAACTTGGTGCATCGGTTGAGGAAATTGTTAATATGACTGCTGTTGCAGTTGTCGATGCACAACAAAAAGAAAAGCAACCCGAATGATAACCCAAATCCAAGGAAAACTTGTAGAAAAACACCCTACCTACGTCATTATCGATTGTGGAGGCATTGGATACGAAGTGCATATTTCTTTGCACACCTTCGCACAAATCGGGAGTGATGAAAATCTAAAGTTGCTCACCCATTTACACATCCGTGAAGACGCTCACATCCTTTACGGTTTTGCAACCGAACTAGAGCGGGCGTTATTTCGGTTGCTCATCTCTGTTTCTGGAATTGGAACCAGTACCGGAAGGACCATGTTGTCGGCCATGGCACCAGCACAAATTGAGCAGGCGATTAGAAATGATGATGAAAAAGCCATCCAGTCCATAAAAGGAATTGGTCTCAAAACCGCCCAAAGGGTAATTATTGAATTAAAAGACAAGCTGAAAACATTGCCCGAAAGCAGCGAAATTCAATCCTTTTCAAACAATACTATCAAAGAAGAAACGTTATCAGCACTAGAGGTTCTTGGTTATCCAAGACGCTCGACCGAAAAAGTGATAGATAACCTTATTCAAACCGCACCTGAAAGTTCTGTAGAGCAGCTTATTAAGGGCGCTTTGAATAAACTTTAAGAAGTTTGTTTAGAAACAAAAAATACGTTTTAAGAATTTCATTGCGTTTCCTTTTTTTCATCCTATTAACAGGTTGGGGAAGCGCACCACATCTTTTGGCACAAACCCAACAAGCCACACCTACGATACAAGCTTCTGAACTGGGAAGAATTGACCTCCCACCCTCACAAAGTGTCGCTACAGATTATCAATACGACCCGCTAACCGATCGCTATATTTTTGTCCAATCCATTGCAGGCTATCCGATTAATACGCCACTAGTACTTACCCCCGAAGCCTATGAAGCTCGAAAATTGCAAGAAGAACTCAAGGCGTATTTTAAAGAAAAAACGATCACGCTAAGCGGCAAATCGGCCAATTTGGAGGATACTCAAAAAAACCTATTGCCCGAACTCTATGTAAACAATCAGTTTTTTCAATCGATTTTTGGAAATAGTGCAATTGATATCAATCCACAAGGGTCCATAGGGATTGATTTGGGGGTTCGGTATCAAACCAACGAAAATCCTTCAGCCTCACCCCGTAATCGAGAGAGCTTTAGCTTCGATTTTGATCAACGTATCAATCTCAGTCTGGTAGGTAAGATAGGCGATCGCCTACAGATAACGGCCAACTATGATACAGAGTCCACTTTTGATTTTCAAAATTTGGTAAAAATTCAATTTAATCCCCCAAAAATCACCGACGCGTTCAGTGTAGATAAAGGACAGATGGTTGAACGTGCAGAAGCACTTAAGGATCGATTTGATGAGGCCAAAGAAAAGTTTTCAGAAGCCAAGCAAACAATCAATCGTTATAAGCAAAAACTTGATCAGTATAAGGACAATGTCAACACCTATGCCAAAAACCCGATGGCATTGGGAGGTGATGTAGCAGATTTTATTGACGGAAAAGTAACCGAGGATGGGATCATTCAAAATATCGATTTGGGAAATGTAAGCATGCCACTCAACAATAGTTTGATACAAGGGGCACAGAGTCTTTTTGGAGTTCGGGCAGATCTCAAATTTGGCAATACCACCATTAGTGGGGTGTTTTCTGAGCAGCGATCACAGTCTCAAAACGTAACTGCACAAGGTGGGGGTACCCTGAGTGAATTTGATCTATTTGCGCTCGACTATGAAGAGGACCGTCATTATTTTTTAGCACAATATTTTAGAGACCACTACGACCAAGCCTTAAAAAGTTATCCGTACATCAACACCAAGGTACAGATAACCAGGATTGAGGTATGGATCACCAATCGGGGAGCACAAACACAAAGTATTAGAAACATTGTTGCGCTTCAAGACTTGGGAGAGGCGCTCCCCGAAAATACCACCTTACAAAATCGGATTCCAGAATTTTTTAACGCCGAAGCGGTAGGACTTATACCCAATAATGCCGCAAACAAGCTCGACCCCATAGCCATCAATAAGGGTGGGGTACTCAACGACGCCATTCGAGATATCGCAACCCTCAAATCTGGATTTGGTAGCTATAGCGCTTTAGTGCAAGAGGGGATTGATTATGCCGTTTTAGAAAGTGCTCGAAAATTAAATGAAAATGAGTATCGTTTGCATCCCCAACTCGGCTATATATCTCTAAACCAACGATTGAGCAATGACGAGGTATTGGCTGTAGCATTTCAATTTACCTATCAAGGGCAAACCTATCAGGTGGGTGAATTTGCCAACGGAGGGGTTCCTGGCACTACCTTAGAAGAAAATGCCAACAGCGGACGCCCCCAACTCAAGACCAACAGTTTGGTGGTTAAGATGCTTAAAAGCAATCTAACCGATGTTCGGCAACCCGTTTGGGATTTGATGATGAAAAACATCTATAACACCGGTGCTTTTCAAATGGCTCCAGAAGATTTTAGACTATCCATACTTTACACGGACCCTTCGCCGATCAACTACATCAGTCCGATTGATGCACAAATTTGGCCCAAAGGACTGGACCAAAAAATCTTATTGAACACCTTTGCACTTGACCGTTTGGACAATTATCAAGACCCCGTGCCCGAGGGGGATGGTTTTTTTGATTATATCCCCGGTATCACCATAGACGCCCAGTTTGGAAGAATAATTTTCCCTTCGGTAGAACCTTTTGGGCGTTTTCTTTTTGAACTTTTGCGAAACCCATCAAGTACCAAAGAACGCTATGAAAGTGAAGACAGCTACAATGCCAATCAAAAGCGTTACGTTTTTCAAGAGTTATATTCTCAAACCAAAGCGGCTGCTTTAGAAGCCACAGAAAAAAATAAATTTCAACTCAAGGGGCGCTACAAATCCGAGGGCGGAGATGGCATCCCTATCGGGGCCTTCAATGTTCCAAGAGGCTCGGTTCAAGTTACCGCAGGAGGCAGGTTGTTGCAAGAAGGACTTGATTATACCGTAAACTATGATATTGGTCGTGTTAAAATTATTGACGAAGCACTGATTGCTTCTAACGTACCCATTGATATATCGGTAGAAAATAACTCTTTTTTCAATCAGCAAAACAAACGATTTTCGGGCTTCAACATTCAACATCAAATCAATCCTAACGCCTATGTAGGGGCCACCTTGATCAACTTGAGTGAAAACCCCCTGACGCAAAAAGCCAATTATGGAACAGAACCTGTCAACAATACCATGATAGGATTTAACACCAATTTTTCTACCGAAATCCCCTTGCTGACCCGCATGGCCAACGCACTACCCAACGTGTCCACTGAGGTGCCTTCACGTGTGTCTTTTAGAGGAGAAATTGCTTCTCTCAAAGCCCGTAACCCGCGTAATACCCAATTGCAAGGTGAGGCCAATGTCTATATTGATGATTTTGAAGGCGCCCAAACCAATATAGACATCAAAGGATTTACCGCTTGGAATTTATCCAGCGTGCCGACCAAAAATTATAAAGGATCCGAAAGCCCAGCTGGAGATCTTCGGGGAGGATATGGACGGGCAAAATTGGCTTGGTATGCCATTGACCCTATTTTTTATACCGCACGCAGACCCGATGGTGTCAATAACGACGATATTTCTTTGAATACAACCCGCAGAATTTTTATCAAAGAAATTTTTCCTGAACAAGATTTGGTGCAAGGGACTACCACCGTCCAAAACACGCTAGACCTGGCTTTTTATCCTTCAGAAAAAGGCCCCTATAACGATGCGCCTCAAAACACGTTTGCCCGTGATCAAAAAGAAAATTGGGCAGGAATTATGCGTCCGCTTTCGTCAACCAATTTCGAGCAATCCAATGTAGAGTTTATCGAGTTTTGGTTGTTGGATACTTTTTCAGAATTAAACAAAGAAATCGCACCACAAGCACAGTTGGTTTTTCATTTGGGTAATATTTCTGAAGATGTGCTAAAAGATGGGCGCAAGCAGTATGAAAACGGTCTGCCAGGGGTTGCAAGCCAAAGCCTAATCAATGAAACACCCTGGGGGCGTGTACCCGCAAAACAATCTTTGGTATATGCATTCAACACTGATTCTGATGACCGCCCATTACAAGATGTTGGGTTAGATGGTCTTTCGGATGCCGAAGAAAAAGCGGTGTATAAAAACGGCCCAGACGAAGATCCCGCAGGAGACAATTACCAATATTTTGTAGCCGCATCGGGCGGCGTCTTGGAGCGCTACAAAAACTACAACGGAACCGACGGAAACTCTCCCATTGCCTTTTCTAACACAGATCGAGGAAGTACCACCGAACCCGACAGTGAAGACATCAATAGGGATCAGAGTATGAATACCATCGACAGTTATTTTGAGTATCGCGTGCCCATCAAATCGTATATGACCGTTGGCAATCATCCGTTTGTGACCGATGTTCGAGAAAATGTAAAAGTGACACTTCCAAATGGTCAAGAACTGACAACACGATGGATTCAATTCAAAATACCCATACAGAAAACCTATTATGAAGGAACCCAATATAACGAGTATTTTGAGGCCATCAATTCGATCGAAGACCTGCGGTCAATTCGGTTTATGCGTATGGTGGTTAGTGGTTTTGAGCAAGATGTGGTTTTCCGATTTGGTACCCTGGACTTGGTGCGTGGAGATTGGAGACGGTACAACAAATCCTTAAACCGCAACCTGCAACAACTGTCCAACACCACAGTAGATATTAGCACGGTCAATATTTTAGAAAATGAAAATCGAATCCCGATAAACTACATTTTACCTCCCGATATTCAGCGTGAGCAAATCAACAACAACAACACCATCGTACGTCAAAACGAGCAATCGTTATCGTTCCGTATCACTAATTTGCAACCTATGGATGCCCGGGGAGTCTTTAAACCGGTCAATCTAGACATGCGTCAGTATGAAAAGTTGCGAATGTTTATACACGCAGAATCTTTGAGCAATAAGCAACCCCTGCCCGGAACGGGTACCTTGGAGCAGTATGATCAGAGAATGGTTGCTTTTGTTAGACTCGGAACCGATTATCAAGACAACTATTATCAGATAGAAATTCCGCTTAAGCCAACGGCTTTTCAAGAGGGTACTGCCAATAGATATACCGCCGAAGAAGTTTGGCAACCTGAGTCCAACGCCATTGAAGTGCCCTTGAGTATTTTGTCAAAATTAAAATCACTGGCTTTAGAAAACCCCAATTTTAGTGCGGCAACATATTATGACGAGGAACTAAACCCGATAGAAGAATTTACACCAATAAGCAGTTTGCCAGGGTCCAAAAAATATAAATTTGCCATTAAGGGAAATCCTTCTTTGGGCGCCATAAAAACGTTGATGATTGGCCTCAAAAATCCCTCAACGCAGCTGGGAGACGAACTCAGCGGCGAGGTGTGGTTTAACGAGTTGAGCATGTCAGGAATAGACTCCAAAGGCGGGTGGGCTGCTGTCGCTGCTTTGGACGCCAACATGGCCGATCTAGCCAACCTATCCGCTACGGGTCGGTACTCGACCATCGGATTTGGCAATTTGGACCAGTCACCCAACCAACGGAGCAGAGAAGAAATGTTGCAATATGACATGGTGACCAATACCAATTTGGGCAAATTGTTACCTGAAAAATGGGGAATGCAATTGCCCATGAATTTTGGTGTTGGAGAAACCATCATCACACCAGAATACGATCCCTTCTATCAAGATCTTACTCTTGAAGACCGAATCGATGCATCCAAAAATGCGGGCGAAAAAGCGTCCATTAGAAATCAAGCCATAGATTATACCAAAAGAAAAAGCATCAGTTTTATAGGTGTTCGCAAAACAGGAGGCACAGAAAAAAAGCGCTTTTATAACCCCGAAAACCTTGACTTTTCCTATGCCTACAACGAGCGCTACCATCATGATTATGAAGTAGAAAAACAACTTGATGTGTCCATGATGATGCAGGCCAACTACGGCTACAACATCCAATCTAAAGAGATTGTTCCGTTTGAAAAGGTCGAATTTTTTAACAACAAAAAATATTTAGAATGGTTGCAGCAACTCAATTTTAATCCCTTGCCAAGCACCATAGCCATAACAACAGGGATCAATAGAGAGTTTCGCAGTCAACGTTTTCGTTCGGTGTATATGGAAGGGGTGGACGCTGCACAGCAGTTGGCACTTCCCGATTTGCTGCAACGCAACTACCTCTTTGATTGGTCGTATACACTCAATCATAATTTGACGCGTTCATTGCGACTTACTTTTACGGCATCGAGCAACAATATTGTCAAAGATTATTTTAAAAATAAAGATTTACAAGATGAAGGATTGCGACCCAAAACCAGTGGCATTTGGGAAAATATTTGGAGTTCGGGAGAAAGCAATCGTTTTTTCCAAACCTTGACGCTTAACTATAAAATCCCTTTCCAATACATACCCATATTGAGCTTTATAGATGCCAATTATAGCTATACAGGAGATTTTAACTGGCAGCGCGGATCCGAAGCACTCGCTCAAGTTGTGAGCGAAGATGGGACGTCTTTGGGAGTGGTGCATACGGTACAAAATGCCAATACCAAAGCCCTAACGGGGTCTATTTCTTTTGACCGATTGTACACGATTTTAGGAATCAATCGATCGGGTAGTGCCTTTGCAAGAGCCGTTAGAGCGCAAAGGGGACCTCAAGCCGGTAACAAAGAAGAAACAGAAAACGAAAAGCAAAAGTCAAAGAAAAATCTTAAAAAATTCATCGACGTTTTGACCAAAATCAAACGTGTTCAATTTAACTATGCCGAAAATAACGGTATGGTATTGCCTGGCTATCTGCCCGGTATTGGTTTTGCCGGAACAACCCAGCCCACCTTTGGTTTTACAATGGGCAGTCAGTCGGACATTCGCTATGAGGCGGCCAAGCGCGGGTGGTTGACCCGTTTTCCGGATTTCAATCAAGCCTTTACTCAGGTACACAATTCCAAACTCAATGTTTCGGCACAAATTGTTCCGACCCAGGACTTGGTCATTGATCTGAATGCCGAACGTAATTTTTCTAAAAATTTGATCGAAAATTTTAAGGTAGAAAATCAAGAATATCAACCGCTAAACAGTAATGTAAACGGTAATTTTGGAATGTCAACAATCTTGATAAAAACCTCCTTTAACCGATTGCGTGGGGTCACTAACCCTGGGTTTGATGTTTTTAGAGCCAACCGTTTTATCGTTGCACAACGTATGGCAAGAGATCGTAATCTTCCCTTGACCAATGTCAATAATGAAGGCTATCCAAAAGGCTTTAGCAAAAACCAACAGGACGTACTCATTGCGGCATTTTTGTCCGCTTATACAGATACTTCACCAGAAAAAATAAGCCTCAATCCCATCCAAAAAACACCACTTCCAAACTGGAACATCAAATACACCGGGCTCTCCAATCTCAAGGCTTTCAAAAAATTATTTAAACGATTTTCATTAACCCATGCCTACCGGGCCAGTTTGACACTCAACAATTTCCAAACCAATCTCGAATATGATCCGGAGCAACCGTTTCGACAAGACGAAATTGGAGATTGGATTCCCCAAAAACTCTATAGTAATGTCAATTTGGTAGAGCAATTTAATCCCCTGATGCGATTGGATGTCGAACTGGTCAACTCGGTTCGGGTACTTGCTGAAATGAAAAAAGACCGCGCCCTTTCTTTAAGTTTAGATAACGCCCTATTGACCGAGTCCAGTGGAAACGAATACATTGTCGGATTGGGTTATCGCATTAAAGACCTTCGTTTTAGAACTTCTATAGGCGGTAAACGCAAAACATTGCGAGGCGATCTCAATATGAAAGCAGACTTCTCCTACAGACGCAACCTTACAGTTTTACGAAACTTAGAATACAACGACAACCAGGTTACTGCTGGACAGACCCTGATGTCACTAAAGTTTACCGCGGATTATGCCTTGTCCAAAAATTTGACAACGCTATTTTTCTACGACCACAATTTTTCAAAATTTGAAATTTCAACCGCGTTTCCACAAGCAAGTATCCGATCTGGTTTTACGCTTCGATACAATTTTGGCAACTAAATTTCTTTTTGTAGAGAATTCGTTTACATTTGCTTTCTAAGGAAAGTAAAATGAATATACCGCAAGATTTAAAATACACCAAAGACCACGAATGGGTCCGAATCGAAGGCCATACAGCCACAATAGGGATCACTGATTTTGCACAGAGCGAGCTTGGAGACATTGTTTATGTAGAAATCGAGACCCTTGACGAAGCACTCGAAGAAGAAGCAGTTTTTGGCACGGTAGAAGCCGTCAAAACTGTTTCGGATTTATTTATGCCAGTACCCGGAACGGTAACCGAAGTCAATACGGAACTAGAAGAAACGCCAGAATTGGTAAATTCGGATCCCTATGGAGCAGGCTGGATGATCAAAGTGACCTTGGACGAAAACATCGATGCCAGCAACCTAATGGATGCAAATGCATACCAGCAATTGATAGCAGGCTAAATCATAACAAATTTGAACTAAAATAATTTTATAGTGCGTAGACCCAAATATGCGTTTTGTTTCACTTTTTTTTTTAGTTTAGCAATTCACTAAACGTACACGTATGCAACCGAAGAAAAATCCCAAAGTAGATCTTTCTAAAAATAGCAGCCTCTATTTTGTCATTGGACTTGCTGCAATTCTTTTTATTACATGGCAAGCCATCGAATGGAAAACTTACGAAAAAGACCTCTATGGCTACGAAGCACTCGATGTCGAAGATGATGACGATGAAGAAGTGCCAATCACCGAACAAATCAAAACTCCACCACCACCTCCACCACCGCCACCAGCTCCCGAAGTAATCGAAGTTGTTGAAGACGAGGAAGAGGTTGAAGAAACCGTAATCGAATCTACCGAAACCAACCAAGAGGAAATTGTAGAAGTCGTTGAGGTTGAAGAGGTTGAAGAAGATATTGATGTACCCTTTGCAGTGATCGAAGACGTGCCGATCTATCCCGGTTGCGAAAACGTTTCAAAATCGGAGCGAAGAGATTGCTTTCAAGATCAAATCAATAAGCACATCAAGAAAAACTTCCGCTATCCAGAAATCGCTCAAGAAATGGGCATACAAGGACGTGTTTATGTACAGTTTGTGATTGCCAAAGATGGCCAAATCACAAACATACGGATGCGGGGTCCTGACAAAAATTTAGAAAAAGAAGCAGAACGTATTATCAGCAAGTTGCCACAGATGACTCCTGGTAAGCAGCGAGGACGTGCTGTTCGGGTGCCTTTTAGTATTCCGATTACTTTTAGATTGCAATAACCCTCCAAATGATATTTTAAAAGCCCAGCAATTGCTGGGCTTTTTTTATTCCATTGCGTTTTGGCTAATTTTTTGTAAATTAAGTAAAACCAAATCTTACCGTTATGGAATCCAAAAAAAATCCTAAATACGATTTAAGGCGTAACAGCAGTCTCTATTTTGTCATCGGACTTGCCCTAATACTTTTTATTGTCTGGCGTGCCATTGAATGGAAATCTTACGAAAAAAACACCTATGATTATGAACAACTTGATGTCACAGATGACGATGAAGAAGAAGTCCCAATCACAGAACAGATAAAAACACCCCCACCACCGCCCCCGCCCCCAAGTGCTCCAGAAGTGATTGAAGTTGTGGAGGATGATGAGGAAGTAGAGGAAACAATCATCGAATCTACAGAAACCGATCAAGAAGAAATCATTGAAGAAGTTGTTGTAGAAGAAATTGAAGAAGAAGTGGACGTTCCTTTTGCGATAATTGAGGATGCTCCCATATGGCCCGGATGCGAAAAACGACCAAAATCAGCACGTCGAAATTGTTTTGAAGAACAGATCAAAAAACACATCAAAAAAAATTTTCGCTACCCCGAAATCGCTCAAGAAATGGGCATTCAAGGTCGGGTTCTTGTAGTCTTTGTGATTGATGCGGAAGGTCAAATCGTTAATATCCGGATGCGCGGCCCCGATAAAAATCTCGAAAATGAGGCCAAAAGAATTATTGAGTTACTACCCAAAATGACACCCGGTCGTCAACGCGGTCGTGCAGTGCGAGTGTCTTATAGTATTCCTATTGTTTTTAGATTGCAATAATTTGTAGCGCTTTGATGCCCAATAGTGACTTTGCAGATCGAATTTATGGTGCTTTATAAATTCTAAGTTATCTTTGCTGCCGCATAGCAGATAATGAAAACCCACACAGAGACAAAATCTACCATTACAGCCATACCCACCCTCAGCGATTTTTTTCAATTGACAAAAATGCGTTTGGCACTGAGTGTTGTTTTTTCGGCTTTAGCGGGTTATTTTCTAGCGGCACGAACCTACGATCCTTTGGTGATTTTGTACCTTTTTTTGGGAGGATATGCTATGGTAGGTGCGTCCAATGCGTTCAATCAAATTCTTGAGATCAAGCGCGATGCGCTGATGAAGCGCACCCAAAACCGCCCGTTGCCATCGGGTCGCATGCGTATATCTTCTGCTTTTGTCATTGCAGCATTGCTAACCCTATCAGGGGCTTATTTTTTATATGCGATCAATCCGCGAACCGCACTTTTTGGTATGGTCTCGATCTTTTTATATGTATGTTGCTATACTCCTTTGAAAACGATCACGCCTTTGTCGGTTTTTGTTGGCGCTTTTCCGGGTGCCATCCCTTATATGCTCGGCTGGGTGGCCTACACGGGTAAGTTTGGAATAGAGCCCGGGGTGTTGTTTATGGTGCAATTTTTTTGGCAGTTCCCGCATTTTTGGGCCATTGGTTGGCAACTTGAAGACGATTATAACAAGGCCGGTTTTAAAATGTTGCCTACAGGAAAAGCCGATCAAGCAACCGCTTTTCAAATTCTCTTTTATTCGATGTGGACCATTGCAATCTCCATCTTGCCCTACACCAATTATACAGGAAGCCTTCAACTAAGTGGTGTTGGTTGTATTGTGTTGCTGCTGCTTGGAGCCGGATTGTTGTACTACGGAATCCGTTTGATGCGTTTCAAAACAAAAAAACAAGCCCGACAACTTACCTTTGCCAGTATCGGGTACATAACCCTTGTGCAAATTGTTTATGTAATTGATAAAATCATTTTCTTATGACTTCGGATACTTTTGAACAAAAAAATAATAGGGCCAAAAAAATGATGTTGTGGTTTGCCATGATAAGCATCACAATGACTTTTGCCGGTCTAACAAGTGCTTACGTAGTAAGTAGTACCCGTGCCGATTGGTTAACCGATTTTCAGATGCCTGAAGCATTTACCTACAGCACACTTTTAATTTTTGTAAGCAGTATATTTTTTCATTTGGGCAAAAAGGCATTGCAACGCGATCAGATCCCACAAGCCAAGCTTTGGGTTTTGGGTACTTTTATGCTTGCGGTCTTGTTCATTGTCACCCAATTTCAGGGGTTTAGCCAGATCATTGCTCAAGGCTACTATTTTACAGGAGCGCAAAGTTCGATCACAACCTCATTTTGGTATGTACTGGTTTTACTCCATTTAGCACACCTAGCGGCTGGAATAATCGTGTTGGCAGTTGTGTATTATAACCTGATTAAAAACAAGTATAGCGCACAAAAATCCTTAGGTTTTGAACTCGCAGTAATTTTTTGGCACTTTTTGGATTTTCTTTGGTTGTATTTATTCTTTTTTGTCCTTTTGTACCGTTGAAAAATTAATACATTTGTAAAATCAAATAATTTAGACAGTTTATGGAAGTAGCAACATCAAACCCAGCAGAAGAAACCAATGTTTGGGGAGGTGGAACGAGACCCTTAAATGCCAGTTATGGTAAGCTGATGATGTGGTTTTTTATCGTATCAGATGCCTTGACCTTTTCTGGATTTTTAGTTTCCTATGGATTTTCAAGATTTAAAAATATAGACTCCTGGCCCATCGCCGACGAGGTGTTTACTCACTTTCCATTTTTACATGGAATAGATGCACCGATGTACTATGTCGCCTTGATGACTTTTATCTTGATTTTCTCATCCGTTACCATGGTATTGGCTGTAGACGCAGGACACCATATGCAAAAAGGGAAAGTAACCTTTTATATGTTTTTGACCATTATTGGAGGAGCCGTTTTTGTGGGATCACAAGCTTGGGAATGGAAAAATTTTATTAAGGGCGAATATGGCGCTTTAGAAACCAAAGGCGGACAAATTTTGCAATTTGTAGACCAAACAACAGGCAAACGTGTGGCGCTAGCAGATATTGCTACACCGATTGCCACGGATCGTGAGACACATCTTGGAAGCAATGGCGTATGGTATGTTTCAGAAACCGAGCTTCCATCCGTCAGTGTTGCCGAAGTCAAAGCAGGGTTTGAAGCCAATGAAAATGTGGTTATTAGAATCCAAAAACTTGACGAAAATGGCCACAAGACTGTTTTGTCCCGTGCTGAGTCACTCGAAAAAATAAATGCCGCCACAACGGTTGTAGAAGGCGCCAATTTGATTCATAACGAATATGGCAACAGACTCTTTGCAGACTTTTTCTTTTTCATCACTGGATTTCACGGATTTCACGTATTCTCTGGGGTAATCATCAACTTGATCATATTTTTTAATATAATTGTGGGCACTTATGAAAAGCGTGGACATTATGAAATGGTCGAAAAAGTTGGACTGTATTGGCACTTTGTAGACCTTGTATGGGTTTTTGTATTTACATTCTTTTATCTCGTTTAAACGTCGTAACGCATGGCAGCAGATCAACATAATTTAGCAATATTTAGAGGGTTATTAAAGTTCAAATCCAACCAACAAAAAATTTGGGGTGTTTTGATTTTTCTTTCCATCGTCACCATTATTGAGGTTTTTTTAGGAATTGTTAAACCACAATTTTTGATGACACCCTTTTTGAGAATGAAATTATTGAACTGGATATTTATCATCCTGACAATCGTTAAAGCCTATTATATAGCCTGGGATTTTATGCACATCCGAGATGAAAAAGGTGGTCTTAAAGGGAGTATCGTCCTCCCCCTAATCATCCTTATTCCTTATCTAGTTTTTATTGTACTACTCGAGGGAGATTATATCTTTGATGTAATGCGTGACGGCTTTGTAAGCTGGAACTTTTAGGCAATACCGCTAGCGTATTGCGCTAATTTAAAGTAAAGAGCTATGAGTACATCCTTGAAAAAGTACACCGTATTAACCATACTCTTTGTTTTCCCGGTAGTGATATATCTCTTTTTTGCTTCGGGTAAAAACAACTTTGCCAAATTGCCGGTTTTGACAAATTCGATTGCTTCTCTCGAACACTTTGAAACTCAAGGCCCACCGGTTACTTTAGAAAATAAAATCACCATACTTGGTTTTTGGGGACAAGCACTAGACCGAAAAAAGGGAGACGCCCTCAATCTTAACGAAAAAATTTACAAACGCTTTTATCAATTTGCAGACTTTCAGTTTGTAATGCTCTTAGAACAAGGACAACAAAACGAGGTAGAAGCCCTGAAAGCAAGCCTCAGAGAAGGCGTAGGTACCGATTTGCAAAAATGGAACTTCCTGTTTGGCACTAAAGAAGACCTACAAACCGTCTTTTCGAGCCTACAAACCCCTTTGGAACTTGACCAACAAGGCAGTACTCCCTATGTTTTTATTATCGACAAAAAAGCCCAACTCAGAGGGCGAAATGACGACGAAGACACTGGAGTACTCTACGGGTTTAATGCAGAATCTGTTGCTGAAATTAACAACAAAATGTTGGACGATGTTAAAGTAATTCTTGCAGAATACCGCCTGGCTCTAAAAAAATACAATGCCGATAGAAAAAAATAGATGATGAAAAAATATTGGGCCTACTCCGGAATGGTATTGATTGTCGTTATTTTTGGGATCATTGTAATCCCAACACTCAAAGACCGAATCTCTAACAATACAATTGTCGAACAAAATCGCAGTGCTCAAGCCCTGCCGCTTTCCTATATCAATCTCGATGGTACCGCACGGAAAGTCCCCGATTTTGTAATGACCAACCAAGACAGTCTTCTGATTACAAATGAAGATTATTTAGGAAAAGTTTTTGTTGTAGAATTCTTTTTTACAAGATGCCCCAGCATCTGTCCCATCATGAATAAAAACATGAAACGCTTAGACGATACTTTTGGATCCCGATACGATTTTGGCATCGCTTCGATTTCTATCGACTCCCAATTTGACACCCCTAAAGTGCTCAAAGAATATGCAACCCGTTATGAGGTACAATCACCCAACTGGCATTTTTTGACTTCAGATCAAGAATCCGTTTATATGCTGGCAAACCAAGGATTTAATATATTTGCAAGCATCAATCCTGAAGTAGCCGGCGGTTTTGAGCATCAAGGATATTTTGCCCTAATCGATAAGCAAGGATATATCCGTTCTCGAATAGATTCTTTTGGAAACCCCAAAGTGTATTATTCTGGAATTAACGAACTCAATCCCAACGGAACTGACGACATGGATCTTTTGATAGAAGACATAAAACAACTCTTGAATGAAACACCATGAGTGAAAAAGAAACCTTAAAATACAAAAATTGGATCATCGTATTGTCCGTTGCCATTCCGGTAGCGGTGGCGCTTCTTTTTATGGTCCGGATTCCCAATGTAGCACCGCTAGGCTTTTTGCCTCCTATATATGCCATGATCAATGCAACTACGGCCGTCATATTGTTATTTGCTTTGGTCGCCATAAAGCGAAAAAACATACTCCTTCATGAGCGGTTGATGAAATTAGCGATTTTTTTGTCTTGTGTATTTTTAGTCATGTATGTTGCCTACCATATGACCTCTGATCCTACACCCTATGGGGGGACAGGAGTCTTACGATGGGTATATTATTTTATACTCATTACTCATATACTACTCTCTATAGGGATCATCCCGATGGTATTGGTTACTTACGTTAGGGCTATTTCAAAACACTTTATATCCCACAAACGAATCGCAAAAATTACCTTCCCAATCTGGTTGTATATCGCCGTAACAGGAGTGGTAGTATATCTAATGATTTCACCCTATTATGGCTAGACAGTCCCTCGTATTATTTTTTGTATTATTCTTGGGTCTAAGCCTAGACATGAGTTGGGCACAATGCTCTATGTGTCGTGCCGTACTAGAATCTGAACAAGGCCAACAAACAGCAAAAGGGATCAATGATGGCATACTTTATTTGATGGCCATACCTTATGTACTCGTAGGAATCGTGGGCTGGCAAATTATACGAATTATGAAAAAAAAGGATGCTTGAGTGTAACTTTTTACAAAAAAAAGCGTCTATAATAATATAGCCAATCCCCAAACAAATAAAGGGGGGCTGGCTAAGTCGAACAACACTACAATGATTTCAATCAAAAACCTACACAAATCTTATCAAATGGGCGCTTCGTCCCTTCACGTTTTGAAAGGCATTGACTTTCATGTTGAAGAAGGCGAATTGGTCGCCATCATGGGATCTTCTGGATCCGGAAAATCTACACTGCTCAACATCCTTGGAATGTTAGACACCGCTGATGAAGGGCAATACATTCTCGACAATGTAGAAATTAAAGACTTGGACGAAACCAAAGCCGCAAAATACCGCAATAAGTTTTTGGGATTTGTTTTCCAATCCTTCAATCTGATCAACTATAAAAACGCCGCCGAAAACGTATCCCTGCCACTTTATTATCAAGGGATATCTCGCAAAGAGCGCCAACAAGTAGCATTAGAATATCTCGATCGTGTTGGACTCAAAGAATGGGCGACACACCTACCAAGTGAGCTCTCTGGAGGACAAAAACAACGTGTAGCCATCGCACGAGCAATGGCATCACGTCCTAAAGTCTTGCTTGCTGACGAGCCCACAGGTGCGCTAGATACCAAAACTTCATATGAGGTAATGGATCTCATCCAAAAAATAAACGAAGAAGGTAAAACCATTTTGGTCGTTACACACGAGCCAGACATCGCACAGATGTGCAAACGAGTAGTAACCCTAAAAGATGGAGTGATTGTTGAGGACAAGAAAGTAAAACAAGTAATGGCTTCAGCACATGTTTAATAGAGATCGTTGGCAAGAGATTTTTCAAACCATAAGCAAAAACAAACTCCGTACCTTTTTGTCGGGTTTTACTGTGGCTCTTGGAATTTTTATTTTTGTCATCCTTTTTGGTTTTGGCAACGGGTTAAAAAACACCTTTCAAGAGTTTTTTCTTGATGATGCTACCAACACATTATTTGTTTTTGCTGGTCGTACCTCAAAACCTTATAAAGGGTATAAGGCAGATCGCCGAATCGAGTTTAAAAATGATGACCTGTCAGACATCAAATCCGAATTTGATTTTTATTTAGAAGACATTACCCCTCGTATCACACGAAGCGCCAATGTCAAATACAAAAACGAATCCAACAACTACAGTACCCGCGCTGTAGCACCTGCCCATCAAGCCATCGAAAAAACAATTTTGATGAAAGGGCGATACATCAATCAAAAAGACATCCAAACCCAAGCCAAAGTTGCAGTCATTGGTCGATTGGTAGCCATTGATTTATTTAAATCTGAGGATCCCATTGGCAAATACCTCGCATTTGACTCAAGTGTTTTTAAAGTGATTGGAGTTTTTCAAGACGAAGGTGGCGATAATGAAGAACGCAACATATATATACCCTACACCACACGTCAGGCTATCGAAAAAAGTAATGACAAAGTTGATCAAATCATCGTAACCTTCAGACCCGAATTGGGCCATCTCGGTGCTCTTGCTTTTGAAAAGGAGCTTCGACTATTTTTGAAAGCCAAAAAATCCATTGACCCTACCGATCAGAATGGGATTTTTATACGCAATGTCGCCGATGATCTTAAGCGAAACCAACAATTTTCAAACGTGTTACAACTCATTGTCACCTTTGTAGGTCTGGGAACTCTTATAGCCGGGATTATTGGGATCTCCAACATCATGGTTTTCGTAGTCAAAGAACGCACAAAAGAATTGGGCGTTCGAAAGGCACTCGGTGCCAGTCCCAAATCGATAATTGCAATGATATTGCAAGAGTCCGTATTCATCACCCTCATATCGGGATATGTTGGTATGTTGGTTGGGGTTATTCTTCTTCAAAATATAGGAACAACCCTCGAAGATTATTTTATCAAAAATCCATACATCGACGTGTCAACTGCTATTTTTTCAACCTTTATTTTGGTGGCCTTTGGTACTATCGCAGGGTATATACCCGCCAAAAGAGCCGCTCAAATCAAACCAATAATTGCTTTGAGAGATGACTAATTTAAAAATCATTTTTGACCGCGACACCTGGCAAGAAATTTTTGGTTCGATTCGCAAAAACAAAATTAGAACCATCATCACTGTTATCGGAGTTTTGTGGGGTATCTTTATTTATATAACCCTTTCGGGTTCTGCAAAGGGGTTGGATAATGGGTTTGAACGCGCTTTCAAAAACATCGCCAAAAACTCAATGGGGTTTTGGGCACAAAGAACCAGCGTACCCTTTGCAGGCTTCAAAATTGGAAGAAATCCTGAACTACGCCTTTCCGATGCACGTTTGCTAAAAGATCGTATTGGAGGTATTGAATTTATTGCTCCTCGAAATTCACGCGGGGTATTTGGAGGAACCCCACCTTTGGTGGTCAATAACAACAAGTCGGGCAATTATCCACTCTATGGAGATTATCCCTCTTATGCCAAAATCACCACAAAGAAAATATATAATGGTGGGCGTTTTATCAATGATCAAGATGTCAAATACCAGCGCAAAGTTTGTGTCATTGGCGAGCGCGCAGAGAAAGAACTTTTTGAAAAGGGCGAAAACCCTGTGGGACAATACATCAAAATCAATGACATCTATTTTCAGGTTATCGGTGTACACAAGTTTATCCCCGGAGGAGGTTTTGAATCGGAAGGGGACATATTTATCCCATTTTCTACCTACAACAAAATGTATAACCGTGGCGATCGGGTTGATTTTTTCTTTTTGGCCGCCTATGATGATCAAGATCCCGTAGCCATCGAAGAAGAAGTATTGTTTAACCTCAAACGCATCCATAAAGTATCCCCTTTAGACGAGCGTGCTTTTGGCTCATTCAATATTGGAGAAATTTTTCAACGAATCATTGGCTTTGCTCGAGGAATGACCTTTTTGTCCTTGGTCGTTGGAGTAGCAACGATTATAGCAGGTGTTATCGGAATTGGAAACATCTTATTGATTTCTGTAAAAGAGCGCACCAAAGAACTTGGAGTACGTCGTGCATTGGGAGCAACACCTTCAGAGATCAGAAGCCAAATCTTATTAGAATCGGTCTTTCTTACCATTGTTGCAGGAATCTGTGGAATCATTCTTGCGGCCTTTGTTTTGGCTGGGATCAATGCTGCAACCCTCAACTTAGAAGACTTTCCTTACACCAATCCAACCGTGCCCTTATCCTATATCTTTGGCGCCCTATTTATTATGGTCTCCTTAGGAACACTCATTGGCCTGATACCCGCTCAACGCGCTGTTAGTATAAAACCCATAGACGCATTACGTGAAGAATAAATCAACATACCTTTTAAACCTCTAATTTTTATGAAAATTTTAAAATATCTCGGAATAGCAGTTTTTGTTTTCGGTATTCTTTTTGCCGCTGCTTATTTTGTAAAAACCAACAGCAAGTCTATTGTGGCCTATGATACCGAATCGGCCATAATCACATCAATAGAAAGAAAAACCGTAGTAACCGGAAAGGTAATCCCAGAAGATGAGGTAGAAATCAAACCTCAGATCTCCGGTATTATCGAACAAATTCTAGTCGAAGAAGGTGATCAAGTCCAAATGGGCGACCTTTTAGCACGGATTAAA
>Ga0255757_10000656_pt1 | contig 34032 bp, 30 predicted proteins | sample 071ome_27_FD_179957 | JGI IMG/M metagenome (GOLD analysis project Ga0255757, IMG submission 179957) | Coastal salt marsh microbial communities from the Groves Creek Marsh, Skidaway Island, Georgia - 071409AT metaG (version 2) | ecosystem: Environmental > Aquatic > Marine > Intertidal zone >...
AAGGCACGTTATGTTTCGCCACGGCCAGCATAAGTTCCCGCACGCCGGCCGCACTGTATTGCGGCTCCTGCATGGCCAAAACAACGAGATCGTATTCCGATGGATCAGCACGCTCTGGCGAAACGGCGTCCAAAATTCCCGGCAAATCCTTAGAGTGGATATCGACGAGGCCCTCGCGCCCCTTTAGGGGCATCCGCACTACCGAACCTTGTGCATTAAAGACAGCCGCGGTTGATTCCCGGCACACCAAGGTCGCCGAATGGCCGGCCATGAGGAGTTTGGTAGATAACAGCGAGCCATAAGACGCCCCAAGCACAAGCGTGCGGTATGGATTGGGGGAGGCCTCGCTCGACGCCTCTACTCTCGCTAGATTGTCCTGAGTACTACTCATAACCGTTGATACCCGTAAAAAGTTTCAGGGCGGAGTGTATCGCATCCAAACCTAAATTCGACCCTCCCTCATCGGATACTTTTGGGCACGATTGGGGCCAGAGAAGGATCCTTCAAATTAATTAAAATCGAGAATGGGCCCATGCCCATCCGGCGTGCCGGCGACACTTCTTTTCGCATAATATTTTTTTTCGGTATGGATAAAAATAATATTTGCAGCGCAATTTACTCGGCGGACTGACCCCTTAAATCTGATACCTCCCTGCTAGCATGGATCTACCGATACCCGTCATCGATTTGCAGTCAAACGCGGGTCATTTCGAGGACTCCGCAGTGGCGAACGCGCTGGACCGCGCCCTATCGTCCCTTGGGTTTTGTTATCTCACAGGACATGGGGTCAATTTGGAGACCATCGGGAATGCTTTCCGGGCCAATCGCGAGTTTCACCAGCTCCCTGCGGAGACAAAGGTAGGTCTCAAGATCAACGCCCAGCACCGAGGCTATATTGCCCGAGACACCAGCACCACCCGCACTTCATCAGTCGAGCGCGTCGAGACGCCTAACCGATCAGAATCCCTGATGCTGATGCAGCCAGTCGATCCGTCGGATAAGCGATGGGGCTCCGGTATTTTCGGTCCCAACCAATTTCCTGACCGCGACCTTCCGATGTTCAGGGTATGGTCTGTCGAATATTTTGATGCGATGTCGCGACTCGCCCTGGAACTTACAGGGCGGCTTGCGATAGCGTTGGGACTTGAATTTGATGCGTTTGATGACTTGTTCACGGATCCTACGATTTTTCTGCGAATGATTCACTATCCAGAGGATGATTCAGATCAACCTGAAAAGTACTTTGGATCGGCCCCGCACACGGATCACGGGTTTCTTACGTTGGTGGCTCAGGATGAGGTAGGTGGGCTAGAGGTCCGGGTAAGCGAAAGCGACTGGATTGCCATCCCGCCTCTTAAGAACAGCTTTGTGCTCAACGTGGCGGATATGCTCTCGCGACTCTCCGGTGGGCGCTGGCGATCGACCCCCCATCGTGTCGTGCTTAATAAAAAGCCGCGTCACTCCATCGCCTTCTTTTTTGATCCCAATTTTGACGCGATGATTTCTTCACGGGTGGGCAGCTCTTGCCTAGACTCTGAAGAAATACCGACACGATACGGCGATTACCTGATGACACGTTTTGGCCAAAATTACGACTATCGATCGCAAGGGACCCAAAAGAGCTTATGACAGAGCCGTTAAATATCTCTGAGATGCTCATCAGTCAGGCGCGGGTTCAGCCCCATCGCATTGGCATTCGTGACCTCGATCGAGAGCTGTCTTTCGCGGACTGGAACACTCGGGCCTGCAGGCTGGCGAATAACCTCATCGCGCTCGGCTTAAAACCCGGCGAGCGCATCGCAGTCATTGCGCATAATCGCATTGAGTGGGCCGAGATCTACGTGGCCGTCGCTAAAGCAGGATTGGTGGCGGTGCCCATCAACTTTCGCCTGAGCGGTCCTGAGGTGCTATTTATCTGCCAAGACTGCTCTGTATCGGCAATTATCGCCGAGGATCCTTTTGTTGATCTGGTGGACGCGATCCGTGATCCTCTTGCCCAATTGACTCCCACGTTCATCTCGATGGGTGCCCTCTCTCGCCCGTACTGGACCGAGTACGAGCATCTCGTTGAGGCCGGTCCATCGAACGAGCCTGCGGTTAACGTCAGCGCCGAGCAAAGCTGGTGTCTCATGTACACCTCCGGGACAACCGGGAATCCGAAAGGCGCTATACGTAACCATCACAGCACAGCGCTGATCTCGATCATGACCTGCGTTGAATTGGGCTTCTCTCGAAATGATCACAGCCTACTTGTCATGCCGATGTGTCACGCCAACTCCCTTTATTTTTTCGTTAGTCTTTTGAGTATTGGGGCAACCTCAACCATCTTTTCAGTGCGCAGCTTCGATCCGGTGCATTGTCTTGAGACTATTTCGCGGATCGGAATCAGCTTCACCTCGCTTACGCCAACGCACTACATGATGCTGCTCGATATACCGGAAGATATTCGTCAGGCGGCGGATCTCTCAAAAGTTCAGAGACTCATGATTTCTTCCGCGACGGCTCGGGTGGAAACAAAAAAAGCAGTCATGCAGATGTTCCCAAATTCCGGTCTTTTCGAGCTGTATGGATCCACGGAAGCGGCTTGGGTAACCATGCTGCATCCCGAGGAGCAGTTTGATCATCTGGGAACCGTAGGACGAGAAGTGATCGGATCGGCGGCGATAAAGCTTCTGGATGACGCGGGCAATGAGGTACCGGATGGAATACCCGGAGAGCTCTACTCGTGCTCGCCGTATAACTTCAGCGGGTATTGGAACCTTCCCGAAAAAACCCAAGAAGCCTTCAACGGAGACTACCTGAGTGTGGGCGATATCGCGGTTCGCGATCAGGCCGGTTTTATCCGACTGATTGATCGGAAGAAAAATATGATCATCACCGGTGGCGAGAATGTATACCCCACAGAAGTCGAAGCCATGCTCGGCGCACACCCTGATATCAAAGACGTTGCCGTCGTCGGATGTGCCCATCCAAAATGGGGTGAAGAGGTAACAGCGGCAGTAGTTCTTCAGGATCAGGCGGTCATAAATGAGGCTGAACTTCTGGCCTGGACCAAAGGCAAGATAGCCGGGTTCAAGCGCCCGCGCCGCATTGTGTTTCTAAAGTCTGACGAGATGCCGCGTAATACCACCGGAAAAATAATGCATCGCATCCTGCGGGAGCGTCTATCCAACCCCTCACATTCGTGAGCGATTAGAGAAATAAAGCATCATGGAACAACAGGACCTGAACACCGCGACCGACAGTGTTGCGGCATGGATCGCTCATCTTCTAAAGGAGCGTGGAATCGATCGAGTTTTTGGGCTGCAAGGCGGTCACATACAGCCTATCTGGGATCATATCGCCCGCAAGGAGATCCGAATTGTGGACGTGCGTGATGAAGGCGCTGCGGTCCACATGGCGCATGCCCATGCGGAACTGACAGGCCAGCTTGGAGTGGCGATGGTAACGGCCGGCCCGGGTGTAACCAACTGCGTCACCGGGATTGCCAATGCCTCTCTCGCGCGAATGCCGTTGCTGCTGATCGGCGGATGCACATCAAGACCTCAGGCAAACATGGGACCCCTACAGGATATTCCACACACAGAAATCCTGAGGCCGGTCTGCCGCTATGCCCGCACGACCCGCGTGGCTGATCAGGTTGTACGAGAGATAGACGAGGCGATCGCTCGGGCGTTTGGCGACGCGGGTGAGCCCGGCCCCTCTTATCTCGAGATTCCCACCGACGTGCTACGCACATCGGTTCCGAGCAATCTGATACTTCAAGACTGGATACGACCAAAGCCACGGCGCCAGGTACTACCTCATCCGGATGCTGTCGATCACGCTGTTGAATTGATTCAGCAATCGAAAAGGCCACTCGTGGTCACGGGTCGAGGCGCACGGAACTCAAAAGCTTCGCTTACGGCCCTCATGGACGCCATGAATGGCCTGTACTTGGATACCCAGGAGAGTCGAGGGCTGCTGGACCGCAATCACACAGCTTTTGTGGGTGCCGCGCGCGCAGACGCAATGCAGGGAGCGGATCTCGTAATCACGGTGGGGCGTAAACTAGATTACCAGCTTGGCTTCGGCTCACCGGCGGTATTTCCGCAGGCGAAATTTATCCGAATCTCTGACTCCTCTGGCGAGCTCATTGATAACCGACGCGGGAACGCCGAGCTTCTCTGCGACATACCGCAGGCGTTGGATGCGATATCTGAACGCCTGCTCGAAAGCCTGGGCTTGCGAGATAACGACTGGCTCTCACAAGTGCGGGAGAAGCACGCATCACGAAAAGTCCGTAAAGATCTCACCGCCGACACGTCACTTGGATCGGATGGAAAGATTCATCCCATGGCAATATTTGACGCGATTCGTAAGACCGCAAAGCCAGATTACATCGCTGTAGCGGACGGCGGCGATCTTCTTAGTTTTGCCCGTGTCGGTCTTGAGGCGGATACCTATCTGGATGCCGGTGCTTTTGGATGTCTTGGCGTGGGGGTGCCCTTCGCGATTGCCGCAGCTCTTGCCTATCCCGATCGACAGGTCATCTCGGTGAACGGCGATGGCGCGTATGGGATAAACGCTATGGAGATTGATACAGCCGTACGCCACGATGCAAAAGCCGTGTTCATCATCTCGAATAACGCGGCATGGAATATCGAGCGCTTCGATCAGGAGTTTAACTACGGCGGTCGGGTAGTTGGCACCACGCTTCAGCATGCCAACTACGCACAGATGGCTGAGGCTTTCGGCGCTTACTCGGAGCGGGTAGAGAGACCCCAAGATATCGCTCCGGCCCTGAACCGCGCGCTCGAGAACGCCCCTGCAGTGATTGACGTTGTCACTTCACAAACCGTAGCCTCGTCGGACGCATCAAAAGGTCTGGGCTTTGTACCGGACTATCAAGCCCTGACCGCTTGGGACGATGCCGAGCAGTTGAGACGCAGCTAATTCCTCACTAGACTTGCGTGTTTATTCTGTTCGTTGCAGCCTGCTTGCCAAATCGCGGGTCAATCCCCTAATGATTTCAAAAAACTTTGTCCTTCTTGCCTTGGGCGTAGGCGCTTTCGCGCTCTCTTCGATCGGTCTTGCACAGACCAACTCCGAGACCAGCGCCGCGCCAAAAATGAGCACAGCGGACGACGCGGCGCATCTTCAATATCGCCTGGAAAATGAAGGGGACGTTCTCGCCGTAGTACAGGCTCGTGAAGATGGGCAGCTCGACGTGCTCCACGGGCAGATTACCGACGTGCTGATTACGGGAGCGTCAGTGAAGGTCGAAAAGGAAATCAGGCAACTTCTCGCGCCACTGATGGCATTGCAAGCCCCTCTAGTTTCCGATATCGAATATCACCTCTCCCTCATAACCGATTTACATGGCGTGTCGAGCCAATTCGCTCTGCATCGACTTGATACCCCTGGAGACTATGCTCTTGAGGTGGCGGTGTTCGAGCAAAGAGGATCTGGATTAATTGCATTTGATACGGTGCCGAGAGCAGGATTCGACCAGCTGCGGGGCACTTTGCATCAAGAGTTCTACTCTCTATTGGAGGGTGGTGACGTACTTCGACTGAACGCAGCCTATACACAGGGCGAAACATCCAACGAAGACGGGCTGGCCTTTTTTGGGTCTTATCAAACCTTCATTGGATCCGACGGGGCATTTTTTGAAGCCGCCATCGGGAACTCTTCTGCAAAGATTGACTCTCTAATTCTTGGTGCGCAAGACACAGGCTATGAAACTAATTCACTCTCACTGATGTTTGGCAAGGACCTGACCCGATCTCAGACGGGATCAAAGGTTATCTACGCCGAGGGGAGCCTCATTGAGGACAAGAATTCTGATCAAGGCAATAGCCTGCTATCCATCTTACGTGGCTCGTTTTTTCAACGAATAGACGCAACAGACGGTAGTCGAACGAGCTTTGGCCTTACGGGTTCTTTTGGACTTGACGATAACGCCTTAACAAATACCAATGAGACTTTTACCTCCATTAGAGCGGGCTTTGGGCATATTGTCCCGACGCCGAGAATCTTAAAATCCGCCGAGTTGCTAATTGAAGTATTTGGGCAACTTGGCCAAAAAAATTCTCCGGCTGCAGAACTTTTTTATCTTGGATCCTCGCAGTTCCTGAGAGGCTTCAACCGCGGTCAATATGCTGGCAACTCGGGCGCCACCCTATCCCTAGAGTTCGGCTGGTTGGCGTTAGTGGCTGACCAGACATTGAGACCTTTCCTGTTCTTAGATTCTGGATATGTCCAAAATGACGATAACGCACGTACGTCTGATTTGCGCCCGGAATCCAATGTCATCGCAAGTTCTGGCCTAGGCGTCGACCTCTACATAAAAGACACATTCGCATCGCTTCGGGGCTGGATTGGCGCGCCTATCTATGACCAAGAGTTCGACGAAGACGACCCATTTATTTACATTCAATTCCAGGTTGGCTGGTAGGAACGCCACTATGAAACGACCTTACTTTCTTGCCTTGCTAGTGGTTTTTTCTGGCGACGCTCTGTTATCTATGTTGCCCCTGGCCGAGCTTCACTCATTTAACGTGTTCGCTAAAAAGCCAGGAGGCGGCTGCAGCGGTCAGAGCTGCAGCGCCCTGCCGCCGACATCACAAGGCTGCGCGGTGCACGGAAGTGGACAGAACGTACTTCACAACCCTCATTGTCGCGGAACCTCGACTTCAACCACGGAAACTCCCGGGGGAACGCCCTCAACCACAGCTACAACAAAAGAAACAACCGTTACCGATAATCATCAGGAAACCACAGACCCAGGGACGAGTGGCGGCAACACAGGTGGTGGCACCCCACCGCCAGATCCTAAGCAAAAAGATCCTGCGCCTGAGAAGCAGAAGATTATTGTTGTAACGGGCACTTATGGTGAGGTGAAGACTTACTACTCACCAGTCCTTCAACCCAATGTACCGCCCGAGCCTCAACCCTCTGGCACAGTCGGGGATAAAACACCCCCATTACCGCTTCATCCAACAGTTACATTCAATCCGACCTATAAGACTTTTGAAGGCTACTCACCCGTCCACAATGCACCAAACGGGGGAGGCACAACAGGCGGATCGCTTTCACCACCGATCATCGTAACCGGCCACTATGAAACCTTCACCGGTTATGGGCCTGTCTCGTCACTGACACCTGATCGGCCGGTGACCACACACACCCAATCGCCTAATCGTGGCCAAACAAAAATATTGACCTATCGATCACATGCGAAAACTGCAAATCACAGTAAGTTTGACCTTTTTTCAGCAAGAACTGGACCTTCGATGATAAAAGGCCATCGCAGTCAATTTATTGAACCCTCGGGCAAAACATGGACCTGCGCGCTCTCTGGCATGGGCAGAAGAAAGATTATCAATGAACAAGGGCTCGAAGAAATTGTTGGAAATGCAGAAACCCTGCACTTTCAACAAACAGCCACAGCCCATCTTCCAAGCAACCATAGATCGGAAGCACGATGCATCGTTCTAATCAATAAACAGGCCACCAATATCGATGAAATTAGGAGCAATCTTTCGGGTGAGTGAGACTGGGAACTGATTTCCCTCTACCCTGCTCTCAAAGTAGATATGTACCCCCAGCATTCAACGATGAAAAACACGGTCGACCTCTCCGGCGAAGCGATTGCTTCGCGCGACCCAATCCCCTCATGCAAGGGTCGAGGCTGGATTTCGAGCGATCTAAAAGAGAGCGATTGGACAGTCATTCTTTCCGACGAAGCCGTTAGCGAAGTGGAAGAGATGATCTCCCTCATTCGCGCGAACCCTCTTCCCGTTATCTTGCGACGCCCTGAACATTTCGCGATCCCTTCGCTTACCGCACATTTCAAGGCCCTTAGGGCAACCTGCACCAGCGGGCCTGGTTTTGCCGTCCTGGACCGCCTGCCTATTGATGCCTTCGACATCGACGACATCGTGACGGTCTATTGGACTCTGGGTCAGCTCATGGGCAGAAACGTCGCACAGAAGTGGGACGGCACGATGATTTATAACGTCACCGATACCGGACAACAATATGGGTACGGCGTGCGTGGGTCGGCAACTAATGTGGAGCTCGGGTTTCATACCGATAACGCCTTTGGCATGCGTGTACCCGATTTTGTGGGTCTACTGTGCAAGTATCCCGCGGTCAGCGGCGGCCTTAGCCGATTCTGCAGTCTTTACACGGTGCATGAGCGGATGGAGACAAACCATCCCGAAGCGCTTCAACGACTCTATCAGCCCATGCTGTTTGATCGACAGGCTGAGCATTCGCCGAGCGATCCAAAGGTTTGCTGGGCGCCTTTTTTCACCTGGCGTGCAGAGCAGTTGCGATGTCGGGCCAACACGTCGCTTGTTCGCAAAGGCTACCAGGTTGCTGGAGTCGAAATGGATGAGGCGTTAGTCGACGCCCTTCTCGCGATTGATGAAGTCAGTACTGCCGAGGAACTTTGGGTTGAAGCGCCGCTGGAACGCGGTCAGGTCCAATACCTCAATAATCACGAGCTCGGTCACTATCGATCCGACTTCACGGACAGCCCAAACCCTAATGAGAAACGGCACCTGTATCGCCTATGGCACCGAGAGGAAGGCAGCATCACCTATGACGGCTGAATGTTGTCGTAAAATGGCGGAGAGGGGGGGATTCGAACCCCCGATACGCTATTAACGTATACACACTTTCCAGGCGTGCGCTTTCAACCACTCAGCCACCTCTCCGCAGCGGGCCGAAGCCTATCTAAGTTAATCCCTTAAAGCAAATAATTGAGGCCAGAAGACCCTAGATAATCTTATCCAGGCCCGAGATCAAGCGACCGAGCCCCTCAATTGCGCTCTCGCTCTTCAGCGCGCCGAAAGACGCGCGAAAGGCGCACCGGTCAGTAATCCCAAACGCGCTGCCCGGGATCACTGCCACTTTATGCTCTTCAATCAGCGCGCGAATGAGTGCTAAATCGTCACCCGAGAAACCGGGCAGCTCCACAAAAAAGTAAAACGCGCCGGTGCTCGCCAAAGGTTTCACTCGAGAGCCGAGACTCTCTAACGCTATTACTCCCTGCTGGCGCACCCCTGCCATCTCCCGCACAAAACGACCGCAATAAGCCGGCCCCTCTTCCAACGCGCCAAGCGCTGCGTACTGAGAGATCGCAGTGGCGCAAATCACGTTGGTATCCTGCACCTTTCTGAGAGCCCCAAAGAGATCCTCAGGCATCACGGCATATCCAATCCGCCAGCTGGCAAAGCCATACGCCTTACTTAAAGAGAAAAGCGAAATCGTGTGATCTTCACTTCCAGCAATCGATGCCGGAGAAAAATGCTGATCTCCATCATAAAGAAAGTACTCATAGGCCTCATCGCTGATGTGGTAAACCCCTCGCTCTTTGCAAAATGCATTGACGGCACGAAGATCTTCCTCGCGGTACACCACACCTGTTGGATTGTTTGGCGAAACCGTTACAACCGCACGCGTGCGATCCGTAAGAACGGACTCGATAGCGGCAAGGTCCAAATGACCATCTGCTTTTGTATTAACGGTCACCGGGTCGCAATTTGCGATGCGTACCGCCATCTCCTGGTTGAAATAAAAAGGCTTTGGGAGGATCACTTGATCGCCCGGGTCAGCGATAGCGAGCAACATGTTCAAAAATCCCATGTTGCTGCCGGCGGTTACTGCGATCTCCCGCCCGTTGAGATTGATCTTGTTCTCGTTCGAGAGCTTCAGCGAGATCGCCTCCCGAAGAGCATCCAGACCTTCAACAGGTCCGTATTGATGGGCAAACGGATCGTCCCAGAAGGCTTTGATATACCGGCCAACGGACTCGGGAGGCGAATAGTGAACAATGCCCTGCCCCAAAGAGATGGTTCCCGGATTCGCGCGAATCAGGTCGCCAACGACCGGTATGATTGGCGCCTGAACGCTGTCCATTCGCTGGCTTGATCTTTTCATGTGCCCCGCTCTAGGGTTCATCGAGCACTGCCCTACACACAGGGAGTCTCTCGATACCGGCTTTTAGCTGAAAGTTATTTTAGAAACAACGCGTTGGCGTTATTATAGAGGGCTAGGACGCAGCCTTAATTGACCCTGGGTTGCATGGGCGCCTGACCACATCAAAAGAGACTATCCCCTCGCCTAGAACCCAACGATCTGAAAGATGTCGGTAAGCGAAACCGCTGATCTTTTAATTCTGCTGAAAAATGACTTCCGAGACCGGCGCCGAACCCCCAAAAAAAGCAGAAACTGAGACGGAATCCATCGGGGAGGCCGAGTATAAGGCGTCACCGCTGACCCCGGGCGCAACCCTGGGCGCATACACGATCGATAAGCGTCTGGTCAGCTCTGACAGTGGTTTCACTTATCTGGCAAATGATGGTCGAACCGTCGTTCAGGAATATTTCCCGCAGCAAATCGCGGTGCGCGATACAGACGGTATCTCCTTATTACTGGCGGATGCGGCCTTCAATACAGATTTTGAAGAAGGTACAACAGAGTTTCTCGCCACCGCTCGAGCGCTCAGTCAGATCGATCATCCTGGTCGTGTTGCGGAATATGAAGAAAAAGACGGAACCTCGTGGTACGCCGTACACATGGCGGTACGTGCATCGCTGGCCGATTTGCTTGCCACGGGGCAACGCCTGCCGGAAGAAAACTTAAAGGCGATCCTATACTCCGCGTTAACGTATCTCGAAGCGGCCCACGACGCAGGATCTTTACATCTTGAGATAACGCCTGCACGAATCCTTCTCGCCGAAGAAGACAAACTTTTACTCTGCGGCTTCTCAACCGATAAGCGTCACTATCCCCCTGAGGATACAACTTCCAGTGATGATTATCGTGCTCCGGAGTTAGCAAGTTTTCGGGGTCAACTGGGCCGATGGACAGACTATTACGCTCTGGGCGCTGTCCTTTATCACGCCGCCTGCAAGGCCGCTCCCGTCAAGGCTCTTGAGCGTCTCTCCATCGTCGACCAGGGCGGAAAAGACCCCTATAAACCGGCAAAAGAAGCGGCGAGTGGCTACTTTTCGCAACCGACGCTTGCCCTGATTGACGGGCTCTTAATGCTCAATCCTTCCGATCGGCCGCAAAATGCCTCGGCCCTGATAAAGGCCATTCAGGCTTTGCAGACAACCAAGGATACGGGGCAACCGGATACAGCAAAGGCGGATTCACCGAAGGGCCAGCGTCCCGTCAAACCCGCGACCCGAAAGCCAGAGCCGGAGCCGGAGCCGGAGCGAGCGCGCCAACCGAAGGCTTCCGGAGGCAAATCAAAGATCGCGCTCAAGCTGCCACTTGCCGCCGTCACAAATGTGATTAGCACAGCAAAAACCGTAACCCAACAACGTCTGTCCCGATTAGGCTCGGCGAATAAACGCAATCCATCCCCGAAAAAACAGACCAGCAAATCGCCGCCCTTAAAAGCAAAAGGTGAGCGAAAAGAGCCTGTCTTTAATTCATCACACAAAGAGGTCGATGATCGGCTTGATTTTCCCCTGCTGAGTACGCCCCCTCGGTCCTCAACATCGCTTGCTGAGGACCTCGAGGACGCCGGCCAGGCCTTGAGCGGGCTAACGGCCGCCCAAGAGCGCAAACGAAACACCCGATCCGGCCCCTCTTCTTGGCAAACAAGCTACACCGATCTCTGGCACCGATTCGTTCAACGAGCCTTGGCATTTCGAGTCCGACTCCCTTCTCTATTGGGCGGGAGCAAAATCCGGTGGCGCCTCGCTCTTGGCATCATTCTCGGGCTTCTCGTACTTCTCGGGCTGTACCTCGTGATCACGCCGCCGCGACCCTCCGGCACGAGTACAGCGCCTGCAAAAATAGAGATTCTCGGGGGCACAGTTATTTCCCCTGATAAGCCAGAACCGCTTCAGATCGCGGACGCAACCTTTGGGTCCTTCGAAAAACACCTATCCGAAGAGCAGGACTTCTCCCATAGCGACGATCTAGCCCGTATTAACGCCTATCGCGATGCGGATCGCCTGGCCCGACTGAGCGGGCCGCACCTTCTCAAGGCGGATGAGTTCATGCGGGTAGGCGCCTTAATCGCCCCCGCTGACGCTAATGCGTATAGCGAATACGCATCTGTTTTACGCATTGACCCGGATAACCTCGCGGCGAAGAACGGCATGGGCCAAATCCTTAGCCTGCTGATCGGCCAGATTGACAAACACGTACAGTCTCTTGAATTTGACGCGGCACGGGAACTTTTCTCCGAAGTGGAAACACGATTCCCTGACGAGAGCCAAGTTGCAGAAAACGGTAAATCTATCGCCGCTGCCGAAGTCGCTTATCGCGAGGCGCAAAAAGCAAAGGAAAATCAAGCGAAGCTAGAGGCTCAGAATCTTGAGCGTGAGCGGGAGCGTCAGAAGCAGATTGAACTTCTGCTAGTGCGAGCGCTTAAGGCTCTTGATGAAGAGCGTCTGATCAGCCCCCCTGGAGATAACGCGCTGACAATGTATCGCTCCGCGTTGGATTTGGATCCGGCAAATCAGCGCGCCCGCAATGGAATCGGCAATATTTCCTCTTTTTATCTACAGCAGACGCGTGAAGCGCTGTCGATTAATGACCTGGATGAGGCGTCTCGATTTCTTGAGATCGCGTCCTCGATCTCGCCTGACGATCAAGACGTCGTTAATCTGGGCCAGCAGTTAAAACGCCGCCAGTTTTTAGAAACAGAATCCAAACGGCTGCAGGACGAGGCTTCAAGCAATATCGCTCTCGCCCAAAATATGGCGAACGAACAGGATCAATTAAAGCTGCAGAGCGGCGTACGGGCCTACTATGCGGGTGATTATCGACAAGCGTTTCAGTATCTAGAGCCGCTCGCTAACCGTAACGACCCTCAGGCCCAGGTTCGTGTAGCCCGCATGCTAATGGAAGGCCGTGGCGTAGATCGTGATAAACCGAAAGCGATTGCCATCTTTGGTGCGGCCCTCGCCCCTGTACAGCTTGCGGCCAGCCAAGGCCAGCCCTGGGCACAGTCCGACCTCGCCGATTACTATTTTGATGGCCTCGTGATTGACAAAGATTATCGAACCGCTGCGTTCTGGTATCAGAAAGCGGCTGAACAAGGCTACGCGCCGGCCCAGACTAATCTCGGATGGCTTTATTTCAACGGCTATGACGGCGTGGCCCCGAACCGGGCGGTCGCGATCTATTGGTTTAGCGAAGCGGCTAGCCAAGGGAATCAGACAGCGGCCAATAATCTCCGCTCCCTTGGGGAGGACGTTCCGACCAGCAACGGTGGCTGATCGCTCTCTTTTTTGGCTGCCTTTTTAGGCTGCCTTAGCCCTTCGACCTTCGAACATAGGTGCGTTTCGAGGGAATAACACCCCGAACGCCCCCCTGCGGGTTATCGATATCGCCCTGGCGTCTCGGAATCAGATGCAGGTGCACATGAAAGATGGATTGTCCTGCGTCTTTTCCGGCGTTAACGCCGGCGTTAAAGCCGCCTACTGTGCTGTCCAACGCCTCAATTCTCTGTTTCATCAAACGGGTCATCCGGAACATATCAAGCACCTCCTCTTCCGAGAGGTCAAAGTACGACGCGACATGACGCTTTGGGATGATGAGCGTGTGGTGCTCTGAGACTGGGTAGCCGTCTCTGCGGGCATAGCAGTGCTCCCCTTCCTCAATTAACTCCTCGTTATCAAAGTCGCAAAAGAGACAAGTATCCATAAATATCGTGCTCTACGGTCTTGGATGCATCGGCTTCTGAGAAGACACCTAATCAATACTTAGTTGCTCTCGACGGCGAATAAACGGCGAATACACTGGCGCGCTCGGAATAATCCGGCCGGCGCCGGGCCGGGAGAGCGCATCCGTGGGGACAAGTGGCGGAGAGGGTGGGATTCGAACCCACGGTACCTTGCGGTACAACGGTTTTCGAGACCGCCCGATTCAACCACTCTCGCACCTCTCCGATGAGTATTCCACGTAAAGGATGTGGATTCTCTGCGCCGTCTAGCCATCGTATAGATGCGCTATCAGTTTAAATATTTTATCATGCGATAAAGCCTTTTCGGACCGTGTCAGCAATCCTCAGAGCCTAGCTTCTTTAGACCCCGATGAGCGAGAAAGCCTCGACAAATCGCCGGCAGTTCATGAAGCTGTGCGCTACCACCGCGGCGGCCGTTGCGGCCTATCCTGATTCCCTGGTAGGTGCTATCAAGCAAGGGGAATTTTTCAATCGCGTAAAGTTGCTAGATCAGGAGCGCAAGCCTTTAGTCGCCAGCAGTCTTGTCGTCGACGAGAGCTATCTTTTTTTCTACCCCTTCGTTTCCACGCCCTGCTTTCTTATTCGTTTACAGACTCCGATCGCGCAAAAAGTCCGTCTCAAAACTGTGCTGGGCAAAGAATACGAGTGGCAAGGGGGCGCAGGACACGATCATCAGATCGTTGCATTTTCGGCAATTTGCGCCCACAAAATGAGTCACCCCTCCACCCAGGTCAGCTTTATTAACTACCGAAGCGACGAGGTGCAGTACACCGGGAAGGATCGAAAATTCCACCGACGATCTGGGCTGATCCACTGCTGCTCTGAGGGCAGTGTTTATGACCCCTCAAAAGGTGCTGAGGTCCTCAGTGGGCCCGCACCAAACCCTCTCGCTACCATACTGCTGGAGCATGATCGACAAACAGACGAACTCTATGCGGTCGGCGTTGCTGGAGAGTCAATGTTTGATTCCTACTTCCGCTTTTTCAGCGACCGATTACGGCTTGAGTTCAAGACCGACGATGTGCGCGCCCAGGCTAGCGACGCGGTGCCCGTCGTTCCTGCAGATAAATACTGTCGCCAACAGATCCTGTGCTGACGCGTTAGTCGGTTAGCCTTCCAGCTCCTTTGCAATTTTTTCATGACCTGCTTGTCGAGCGTAATCAAGCGCTGTCCTGCCTGATCGATCCTGCAGATCTGCTCTAGCACCCGCGCGCACCAAACTGCGTGCGATATCCTGATAGCCCAGCGCTGCAGCCCGGTGCAAAGCCGTTACGCCATCATTATTTCTTACGTTGATCTCCACCTCGCCTTGAGCGAGTAGTATGGTCACAAGCTCGCCTCGATTCTGCTCAACCGCGTGCATCAATGGAGACCAGCCGAAAATATCCGTGAGGTTGGGATTCGCCCCCGCGGACAACAAGGTTTTCACGATAGCGCTAAAGCCTTTGGCAGTTGCCAAGGTTATCGCTGACCAGCCATTGACTGCCTGATCATTTACCGCAGCGCCTCTCGCAAGCATGCGCTCAACGATATCGATATTCCCGCCTACCGCGGCATGCATCAGGGGCGTGCCGCCGTTTTCGTTGCTGAGGTTCACATCGGCCCCAGCGTTGAGTAACTGAAAGCACAACTGAGAATCACCAGCCTGCGCTGCAACCATGAGCGCCGTCTTGCCTTTTTCGGTGGACAGGTCCACCTGGCGATATCCCGCGGCAAACACGCGCTGTAGCGCCTCTGGGTCACGTGTCTCGATGGCTCGAAGCCATTGCTGGCCGAGAGGCGCCTCTTGGATGGCTGAAACGGCTTGGTCCGCCTGCGCCCGGGGGGCGGCTTGAAGCGCCAATGAGGCGCAGGCGATCACCGTAACGGCAGCGATAAAAGACGGGGCTCTACGCATCGACACTAAAGCAGTTGCATCACCAGTTTTTTTCTGAGCGGACGTACCAAAGAAAAAGGGCGAGACGGGCTTCTCGCGCGTCTCGCCCTTCTAATAGGATCGCAAACGTCAGGCGTCGCCCTTCGCGCTACCTTTCATCTCGGCATACCAACGGTCATGGTGCTCCTTTGCCCAATTTTCATCCACTTTGCCGCTCACCATTCCCTGTAACGTCCCCGGCACGAAGAATACCGCCAGGAAAATATGGCCGAATACCAGTGCAATGAACAGCACAGCGATGATCGTATGGACTACATGAGAAAGCTCCATCACGTGTCGATACTGTGTGAACTCGGGGAAAGTCGCCACGATCCAAGAGGCAATCGCCGGGAAGTCAAGCACATACCCCGTTACAGACACCACAATTCCAAGGAAGATCGTCAGCCAGAAGAGTACTTTTTCACCCGGATTGAATTTACCCGCGCTGGCATGGGATTTACCGAACATACCGCCGCCCTGCGCAAACCATTTGAGATCGCCTTTTTCGTACAGGTTCTTGCTCACCATATTGAAGAACAAGAGGAATATGGCCACCGGGAAAAGCGGTCCCACGAAGTTATGTACGTTCTTGGCGCCGTACGCCAGAGTGCCAAACGCGGCCTTTCCAAATAGTGGGATGAGCAACGGCCGGCCAAATAAGAGAATCAGCCCCGAGATCGCGAGCGCAATAAAGATTCCGGCCAGAAACCAATGCACAAAACGAGCGTTTACCGAGTGACGATCCATCTCGCGGCCTGAGGCGCCAGAATGAAGCGTGACCGGGCCTCTCACCGCGTAGACCGCGCCAATGATCAACAGCACCACGATCAGTAGATCTCCGCCCTGGGGCAGCAGCTGCTGGTTACGAACCGTGGTCCACTGGTCGCCCTGTTGGTTGACCAGTACCGCGCTGTCGTGTCCCTTCACCTGTGTCGTTGCGGGCGTATCCAGCCGACCGCGCACGGCTTCCCAAAGCTCAGCGCCGGGATTCGGATTGTTGATCGCTGAAATGGGCCCCTCTTGAGCAGATGCAGTGCTCGTAACGCTAACGGCCACCAGCGGCAGGACTAATAAACTTAGTGAGAGTATCCAAACTCGAGAGATACGCACGTTCTACTCCTTAGCCAAGGCTTCGAATTTATAAATTAACCGGGACAGCGCGTGACTTCAGTCGCGATTTCGCGGCCCACTCTGGGACCCTCATACAAGTGCACGAGCAATAGAAGTCTGCACTTCAACTGTAGAAAAGGCGCTCGATGACGAGCGCCCCTCCACAACAACTATATGGGCCCTAGGGCTTAATCGGCGTCTCCCCTCGACTCTTTTCGGGCCGAGGGGAGATCCTCTTAAGACCTGGATGGCCGGGGCGCCTAGCCCTTTACGCCTTGCTTGTCGTAGGCGACACCCCAACCCCATTGCAGCGCACCCGCGCCGCGATACATGACACGCTCACGGAAGATATCCGCAACCTTGTCACCATCGCCGGCGAGAAGCGCCTTGGTGGAGCACATTTCCGCGCACAGCGGCAACTTGCCTTCTGCCATGCGGTTGCGGCCGTATTTACGGAACTCGTCATTGGAGTTATCCGCTTCAGGCCCGCCCGCACAGAACGTGCACTTGTCCATCTTGCCGCGTGATCCGAACGCTCCGGTCTCCGGGAACTGCGGCGCGCCAAACGGACAGGCGTAGAAGCAATAGCCACAGCCGATACAGATGTCCTTATCGTGCAGGACCACACCATCTTTCGTGGTGTAGAAGCAGTCCACGGGACAGACCGTCGCGCAAGGTGCTTCAGAACAGTGCATACAGGCCACCGAGATCGAACGCTCGCCCGGCTCACCATCATTGATGGTGACCACACGGCGGCGGTTCACACCCCAGGGGACTTCATGCTCGTTCTTGCAAGCCGTGACACAAGCGTTGCACTCGATGCAACGCTCGGCATCGCAAAGGAACTTCATTCTTGCCATGAGTTATTTCCTCCTTTAGGCAACGCTAATTTTGCACAGGGAACACTTGGTTTCCTGCATCTGGGTTACCGAGTCATACCCATACGTAAACGCTGTATTTGCAGACTCACCAAGCACGTACGGATCGGTGCCTTCCGGGTATTTGCCGCGCAGGTCCACGCCTTCCAGATGTCCACCGAAGTGGAACGGCATGAAGACAACGCCTGGCGCAACCCGCCGAGTTACCATGGCTTGTACCTTCACCTTGGCGCCTTCCGCACCCTCGACCCAGACCATCTGGCCATCGCGGATGCCGGCATTATTGGCGTCGGTCGGGTGGATCTCAGCAAACATATCCTGCTGAAGCTCCGCCAACCATGGGTTCGACCGAGACTCGTCACCACCGCCTTCATACTCGACCAACCGGCCGCTGGTCAGAATCAGCGGATAGTCTTTGGAGTAGTCCGTCGCCTGAATTGACCCATAACGAGTCGGCAACCGGTAATGCATCTTGCGATCCTCATAGGTCGGGTACTTCTCGACCAGGTCGCGACGATTGGTGTAAAGCGGCTCACGATGGACCGGCACGGGATCCGGGAAGGTCCAGACGATGGCCCGGGCCTTAGCATTACCGAACGGTGCACAACCGTGCTTGATAGCCACACGCTGGATACCGCCCGAAAGGTCGGTTTTCCAGTTACGGCCTTCGGCTGCCGCCTTCTCCTCCGCGGAGAGGTCATCCCACCAGCCCAACTGCTTCAGAAGCTTCTCGCTGAACTCTGGGTAACCATCCTGGATTTCAGAACCGACCGGATACGAGCCGTTCGCCAACAGGCTTTCGCCGTTGCGCTCGACACCAAACCGGGCGCGGAAGCACAGGCCGCCGTCGGCGACTGGCATGCTCGGATCGTAGAGGTTCGGCGTTCCCGGGTGACCCATGTCAGCGGTGCCCCAGCAGGGCCACGGCAGACCGTAGTACTCCCCATCGCACGGGCCGCCTTCGGCCTTCAGCGAGGTGACGTTGAAAGTCCCCCAGTTTGCCTGTTGCTTTTTGAGACGCTCCGGGCTCTGGCCGGTGTAACCAATCGTCCACATACCCTTGTTGAACTCGCGGGTGATCTCTTCGATCACTGGCTCGTCGCCTTCCACCTTGATGTTCTTGCACAGTTCATTGGCGAAGCCTAGCTTTTTCGCCATCTTGTACATGATGATGTGATCAGGCAGAGACTCGAACATCGGCTCGATAACCTTATCGCGCCACTGCAGCGAGCGGTTAGATGCGGTAACGGAACCATAGGTTTCGAACTGGGTCGATGCCGGCAAAAGATATACGCCATCCGTTCGGTCATGCATAACCGCACTAACGGTCGGATACGGGTCGATCACCACCAACAGATCCAGCTTCTCAAACGCCTTCTTCTGCTCAAGACCGCGGGACTGACTGTTCGGCGCATGGCCCCAAAGAACCATAGCGCGGATGTTGTCCTTCTGGCCGATATTGGCCTTGTCTTCAAGCACGCCGTCGATCCATCGAGACACCGGGATACCCGCGGTGTTCATTGGGAACTTCGGCTTTTCGGCAGTGCCTTCGTAAGCGGTCTGGTCGAAACGGCTTTTCACCCATTCGAAGTCAAGATCCCAAACGCGTGACCAGTGCTTCCACGAACCTTCTGCAAGGCCGTAGTAGCCCGGCAGCGAGTGGGACAGGATGCACATGTCGGTCGCGCCCTGGACGTTGTCGTGGCCGCGGAAGATGTTGGTGCCGCCTCCGGCCTTGCCCATGTTGCCAAGGGCCAGCTGGAAGTTGCAGTACGCGCGGGTGTTGTTGTTACCGATGGTGTGCTGCGTGCCGCCCATACACCAGATGAAGGTGCTGGGACGGTTATCCGCCATCATTTTAGCGGCCTGGTACACGAGCTCCTCACGAACACCAGTCACGTCGTACACCACGTCCGGCGTCCAGTTGGCAACCTCTTTGCGGATCTCATCCATGCCGTACACGCGCTGATGAATGAACTCTTTATCTTCCCAACCGTTCTGGAAGATGTGCCACATCATGCCCCAAATAATCGGGACGTCTGTGCCAGGCCGGATTTTCAGATAAAGATCCGCGTGCGCCGCGGTGCGGGTGAAGCGCGGATCGATTACGATCAGCGGCGCGTTGTTGCGCTCTTTCGCCCTCATCAGATGCACCAGCGAGACCGGATGCGCCTCGGCAGGGTTACCGCCGATGATCAGCATGGCCTTACTGTTGTGGATATCGTTGTACGAGTTGGTCATCGCACCGTAGCCCCAGGTGTTTGCAACACCGGCGACCGTGGTGGAGTGACAAATACGTGCCTGATGGTCTCCGTTATTCGAACCCCACAGGGCGTAGAACTTGCGGAACAGGTACGACTGCTCGTTGTTGAATTTGGCAGACCCCAGCCAGTAGACCGAGTCCGGGCTGGACTGCTCACGGATCTTCAGCATCTGGTCGCCAATCTCGTTAACGGCTTCATCCCAGCTGATGCGGACCCACTTACCACCCACCAGCTTGGTCGGGTACTTGAGTCGACGCTCGCCATGTCCGTGCTCGCGGACCGAAGCGCCCTTCGCGCAATGCGCGCCAAGGTTGAAGGGATGGTCGAAGGCAGGTTCCTGACCCACCCAGACTCCGTTGTTTACTTCTGCGTTGATGCCGCAGCCCACCGAGCAGTGCGTACATACGGTACGGACTGTTTTGGTGCCGTCGCCACCCGAGGGGATGGTCGCGGCTTGAGCCTTACGCATCATCGTGGGAGAGATCGCAGCAGCGGCCGCGGCGCCCCCCAGCGTGACTCCTGAACGTTTCAGGAACGTACGACGATCAATTGCGTCACCGGCACCCGCTTTCTTGGGCTGAGCGGCCGGCTCTGTCGCTGTTCTGATCAGTTTCATCTGATTTATTCCTCCGTAGTTCCGGACTCTGTCCGGAAAAGGGTTAACTAGAACTAAATTGCCAGACCTTAAAGCCGGGTCGTCTTGTAATAGTCCCTAATGTGTCCGGACTCCTGGTAGCCAGCGCTGCCTGCTGCCCCGACCGAAACTGATTCGCTCGCGGCTACAGCACTTTCACCCGTCGCCAGGACCGCGGCCCCACCTGCTGCCGCTGCACCCTTGAGGAATGCGCGTCGACCTACAGCGCTTTTTTCCTTTGGTGATTGTTTCTTACTCATGCGTCTTCTTACCTCGCTGTGGAAGAGTTGATTAGGTTCCAACAACGTACATCCGGCTAGACCTCCATATCGAAGTACTGCTTTTCGATTCGAATAAAGGCCTTGCCAAATTCGCCGACCGCCCGATAAAAGCCGCTTTCACGCGCTTTAATCAGATCGTCGAAGAATACTGTCATCCACGACCCCATGTGCTGCTCAAAAAATGCTTTTTGGGTGTCGTGGGTAAATTCGTCAGGGGCTGCGCTCATGATGCTCATCACTTCGCAAAGCGCGCCTGCATGATCCTCGGGTTCGTGCGTTCCCTCTCGTGTTTCAAAGCCGAGCCCTTTCAGATCGGTCCGAAGTTCGGCTAACGGTTTTTCTTGAAGGAACCCGGTCAGGTACACCGATCCGTACGGCAGTAGCTCGCCCCTGCCCAAACCGATAAACAGATCGTGGTATTCCTGGGAAAGTTCAGAGAGATCGCTGCCGGCCAATTCAGTTTTTAGCTGCCCCCATGGAAGTGCGTCCGAAGTGGATGCGTCATCTGTAGCAATCGACGCGATCAGTGCGCGGATCTCCTCGTTACAGGGGCGTGCAAGCACAGCCCCAAGAATGGCGTAGACGCCACCTCGAGCTTGGTCTTCCTCAGAAATATTCGCGTCGGTATTTACGGCCACTGCGTTTTTCGCCGGCACTGCTTCCTTATCCTCAGAGATTTCTTGAATGGAATCTCTATCAGTGTTTTCTTATAAAGAATTCTTATGAACAGTATAACGAGATTCTTGCGCGAGAGCGGATTACTTTCAACCACTGAGATTGCCTGCTTTTTAATTCTGAAAGAGCGTGCAATGCACTATCCATCTGGTTGAAAACAGGGCCTTAATTAGAGCCTACTCCGACGCCTTCGGCTTGGGGACAAAGCTATTCCTTGAACATCTCCTTCACCCGACAGTTTTCGCAGAGCTTCAACTTGCGAATACCCTCCCCTTGAAACATACGGTGGCTCGACAGTTTTTCTTCCATGCGGCTAATCATGCTCTGGGTCGTGAATGGCTTTCCGCAATCAAGACACTTAAATGGCTCTTCTTCGTTCAGAACCCTTCGCGCCATTCGCGCATTGGTATCGGTCAGCAGTCGCGCGCTCAATCGAATCGCATCTTCCGGGCAAGTGTTTTCGCACAATCCGCATTGCACGCAATTCCATTCAATAAAAGAAAGACATGGTCTTTCTTTGTTATCCAATAGTGCGCCCGCCGGGCAAACCGCAACACATCCCATGCAAAGCGTGCACTTGGCCGAATCAACTTGCACCTCGCCCATCGGACTGCCTTTTGGCAGCGAGATCTCTGCCGGCGGCTCCTTCGCTTGGCTCACCAGATGATCAATGCTGGCGCGCAGAACGGTGCGCTTCTCTTCCATACCGGCATAGGTTGCAACGCGCATAGTTGCTGCTGGATCTTCTAGACTTTGCAACGAATTCGCCCGCTCCATGAGTGGCTCGTCTGCATCCACCAAAGCAAGCGCGCTATCCGCCCACCCCAAGCCAGAGAGAATTGCGCTCGTCTCTTTTATTTCGCGGGCCACTTCACTCGAGACGCTCATTGCGGTATCCGCTGAACTCACTAGGGTTACCGATCGCGCACCGTAGGCGAGACAAGAAAGCCAAACCTCAGGCCCTGCACTTCCCAGCTCCTCAAGCTTCCACGGCAGAATGGATTCAGGCAAAGCCGCGATCGCGCGCGTCATGTCGTGCACGCCGGTTTCCCCGCCAAAAAAGACTACATCCACCGCCGTCTCCGCATGCTCGCGAAAAGACGCGATCGCGCGGCGTAATCGATTTAACTGGTCTGTCCGATTGGGGTAGGCATAACTTAACGCGCCCGTAGGACAAGCCGATGCGCAGGAACCCATGCCCTGGCATAGATGCGTCTCGACAGAAATACGTTCACCGATTGAGCTCAGCGCATCTGCCGGACAGACATCGAGACAACGTCGACATCCAACAACACCTCGTGCGCCATGCGCGCAGATGTCGGAGTTATAAAGCACATAACGTGGCTTTTCGAACTGCCCGCGTAGATTGCCGAGTGACTCGCAGGCCGCGACCAGCGCCTCGTTATCGCCTTGCGGCGCAAAGTAGCCGGCAGGCAAAACCTCCCGGTTTAATATCGGCTCGCGAGACAAATCGAGAACGACATCCAGGTAGCCATTGCCGATACCCATCGACTTTGCTAGATCAATTTCCTCTGAACCGCGGGCGATGGTGAGAGTGAACTTTCCCAAGAAGCCTTCGACGGCAATGGGTCGACCAAACACCACCGGGACTTTCTGTCCCCCGATCATCCGGGAGTCTGTGGTGCCGGCTTCACCCCCATCGGACGCCACAATCACGCAGCTTGGAAGCGGGTCCAGCGCACCCACCGTTTCCTCTGCGGTAGCGAGCGGGCCCACGACCGCCACGACACCCTCCGAGCTAAACGATACAAGCGATGTGGGCGTTAGATCGCCCTTTAAAGCCTCTGCGAGTGCATCTCGTCTCGCCAAACCTCGGTCAGATGTACCAGGCAACTCAAATCCGAGGAAATTGCTAACCGCTTCTGTCATTTGAACACTCACGTCTTCTTGGGTGGGTCAGAGTCGTCTTCTGAATCATGGTCGCCCGCTTCAGCAATCTCAGAAGAATGGTCTCGGTCCTTTGGTTCGACCGACGGATCGATATCTCCGGCGGCTTCAATCGGCGGCTTCTGATCCTCGCGATCTTCGCTGTCGGATTCGGACTCTGCTTGACCTTCATTGGCCAACAGTTCGGGATCCTCCGCCGTCGCATTGCCTGCGAGCTCCTGTTCTCGTTCGGCAGCCTCGCGGGCCTTGCGCTCAAGCATTTCCTGTTGATGACGCATATCTGCGGTCACGATATCGCCTAGCGGCTCAAAAGAGGTGTAGTCCTCATCGTATTCACAAAGCCCGTCACGCACATTGAAGGCTGCGCCGTGGAAGAGCTTACGCAACGCCACCTTTCGAAGTTTCTCACTGACCTCCGGGGAGAGGAAGTCGCTGAAGTCGTCATCTTCGCCCAACGAATCAATGGGCGGCATATCTTCATCGGTCAGTGGCTTTACCGGATCAGCAGCAGGACGCGCTGCGTCTTGCGGGGCAGACTCCGACTCGTGAGCGAGATCACCTTGTATCGCGTCATCATCGAGTTCTTGCTGACGCAAGGCTTTGCGTCTTGACCATCGGCTTAGAAATGTTCCTTCCGCTTCGCTCACCGCACCCTACCCGGTTAGCCCTGTTGATCCACCGGACGCCGCAAGGGCTTCCAACTGTTATCGGCCCATGGTTGGCGGGCGCGCTTATGCTTCTTTTCGGGAAGATAATTCTCAAGCACCCATGCCTCGACCCACTCATAAATGGGCTGCGGAATAGGCAGATCAAACACAGGTGTGTCTACTTCGACATAAGAGGACATTTCGCTGTAACTTAAAGTCACCAGCAGCGGCTTGAGATTATCGCCATCCTCGTCCTCTGCGCCAATCACAAAGATCGCGGGTTTGGTCGCGGTTAAATTCGTGTAATAACTCTCCGCTTCATCCGCAAACAATTCAACGACATGCCCTTCGTGAAGAAACTGCTCTTTTTCTTCGTCCCGGTAAATGCTTTTACAGCCCGCGACACCGGCGTCACCCTCTATCGGGAGAATACCGACGACCGACCAGCTATCAATCATCCAGGGCTTGCCCGGATAAGAGCGGCGCTCCACAACGACTGAGACAGGAAATCGATCTTTCATGTAGGACTCTGGGGTTGCTTAAAGCCCAGTAAACGGTCACTATAACCGTCGCGCTCGCACGAACTCAACAAGCCACCCACGATAAACCATGTCGGTAAAAAGGGAAAACAGTGCCGTCGACCATCGTCCCATCCTATCGGATGAGGGACTGGATCCCACTCGTCCCGTTATCGCTCGCGATGAGTTTGGCGAACAACGCTCGCTCAACATCGCCGGCGAATATCCTCTGACGATTAAAGTCGATGGCGCAGAGGTAGTCACCCTCATGACCCTGGGCACGTATCCTGAGAAATTAACTCTGGGGTACCTTCGGAACCAGCGGTTGATTGATGACATTACCGAAGTCGCTGAGGTCAAAGTCGATTGGGAACGGGAGACCTCCGACGTGATAACCGCCCATGGCGAGGGCATCGTCGACCTTCATGAGAAGATCTCTAAGCGGACCGTTACAAGCGGCTGCGGGCAAGGGACTATTTTCAGTTGCACGCTCGATAAGCTTTATGACACTCGGCTTCCTCGGGTTGAGGTCAAGCAGTCGACCATTTATGCCTTACTAAAGACCATCAATTCGTTTAATGAAATATATCGTGCAGCGGGGGCAGTTCATGGATGCGCGCTGTGCGATGGCGCCAAGATTCTCCATTTTGTTGAAGACGTCGGCCGCCACAACGCCACCGACACGATTGCTGGAGAAATGTGGCTCGAAGGTATTTCAGGCAATGACAAGATCTTTTATACGACCGGTCGACTCACCTCAGAAATTGTGATGAAGGCGGCCCACATGGGCATCCCGGTTTTGGTGTCCCGATCAGGTATCACCTACATGGGGCTTGAGCTGGCGCAGGACTTGGGCGTCACGATGGTTGCCCGCGCAAAGGGGCGACACTTTCTTGTGTATAACGGTGAAGACACGGTTGTCTATGACGAGATTCCCGAGCAGCGCCCCGTGCTCGCAGGACGAAAAATCGACTAATCCGCTGGAACGGCCTGGTACCAGCCCGACGATTCGACCAACGCGACATTGACACCGTAGAGTGTCGAGAGCCGCTCCCCCGTCAGTATTGATTCCTTCGGCCCATCGGCCCAAACCTGCCCCTTACTGAGCAGCACCACGCGTGACACCTCGGGCGGGATCTCATGAATGTGGTGAGTCACCAGCACCAAGGTGCGGCCCGAGCGAATCAGTTCCCGCATCGTATGCAAATAGGCGAATGTGGCAGACAGGTCCAGTCCTGTCGTAGGCTCATCAAGAATAAGATTAGACGGTTGATTGATCAGGGCTCGTCCTAGGATCAATCGACGCTGCTGGCCCGAGGACAAGTCCCCATATCGTCGGTTGGCCAGCTCACCAATCTGCAACTCGTCGAGAATTTGCTTCGCAGCCAGGCGCTGATCGCGCGAAACCGTTTGGTGACCCCAGACTCCGACGCTTCCAAAAAAACCGGAGAGAACCACCTGCTCACCCACCACCTCAGGCGAATACTGCTCCTGCAAGTCATTGGAGATGATGCCGAGCTGAGTTCGCAGTGACCAGATATCGCCACCCGTTTGACCCAAAATTCGAACAACAGGCTCTTCGCGCCAGAGCGGATAAAGGTCGCGGGTGAGGAGTTTGAGTAAGGTGGTTTTCCCCGCCCCATTCGGACCAAGAATGGCGACGCTCTCGTGCTGGCTGAGCTCTAGACTCAGGTTATTGAATACTGTGGTTTCGCCCCGCTTGACCGTGGCGTTTTTAATCTCAATCAGCGGTGTGAGCGCATCCATCGCCACAGCAAATCAATAATCTTTCAGACTCAAGAGAGCTTGATGTCATCTTCGATCGTGACGTCCACGGAGGTTCCTGAAAGCTTTAATTGGACGGTGGCCTTTAAAACCTCCGTGCCGTTCAGCGTGCCAGCCGATAAACCGTCGCGCACCGCCTGCTCAATTTCCCTCTGAGACTGGATGCCCACTTTCTTCAGAAATTTCCGAAGTTGAATATTAAATACGTCCTCGTCCATGGGTTTTTCCTGTGGTTCGAACTACGCTAATCAGAGCGGCAAATTATACGATGCGGCCTTCAATCATCGAATCCCAAAAGGGATCAAGACAGGCCCGCAGCGAGCTCGATGGGTTTGCCGTGCGGTGTATTCAGATAGGCTCGACGCCATTGATCGACGCGATCAGCCATTTCGGGCTCCGACATCAGCGATCTTTCCAGTAGGATCTGCTCGAGTGTAGCCAGCCAGTGGCCATAATAGGTGTCACCGCGGTCGGGGTCGCCTCGATCCTTGGCGTTGGAGATCTCAAAGGCCAGTCGACTCGCCCAATCACTCCATGTGAAAAGGCCCCGTCTGTTGAGTTCAACCACGAGAGAAAACACCTGCGCCTCCCAGGGTTCGGCAAATGTGGGTCTTGCCTCATCAAGAAGAAGGAAGGCTTCCTCTGACGTCGTTTCGGTGGTCATGCAAGACGCTCCAAGTAAGGCTCCCACATATCAAGACGCAGCGTGAACGACGTCTGGTGATGTTGACTGTCCCAAACATCGGAAGACAAAAACGCAACGCTGAAAAGATGCTCGGCCGTTCGCTGGCCCTTCGCGTTTTTATCCGGGAATACGTGGGCACCGTGATGCTCGACCACTCGCCCGATTCGGCCTCGGATGTAGCCCGGAATACGGGTGTGTCCCTGCGGCGCATCGCTCAAGACACGAACGCGATCACCCACCGAGAGCGCTGGAGGGCGATCAATCGGCATCGTTACCGGCCCGCCTTTGGCTAAAACGGCCGCCACCTTGTCTGCCGTTAGAGGCGCGAGTCTTTTTTCCTCTGACCCATCTGGCATGGCTTCAACCGGGGCGCCGCTCAGTTCTCCTGCTGTAACCAATCCCTTCTCAAGTAACAGCCGGCGAAGGCCTACCCACCAATTCTCGTAATAGCTGTTCTTAAGGTATTCATCGGGTTCTTGGCGCTCCCGGGCATGTCTTGACTCATCGAGATTCCACTGCCCTAAAAATCCACAGGCTAAAGTCAGCGCAAACACGCGCTTCTCCCATGGGGCATGAAAAACCGGCTCGGAAGGCTCCGGCTCTGGGGCAATCGGCCCCAGACCCTCTAAACCGCCCAAATCGTGAGCGGCCCTCATCCGTCTTCCGCGCCGACTGGACCCTCTAAGACCTCGACGCCAATCATCGCATTGCGCGTAACGAGATCCGCGAGCTCTTCTTCCGACAAAGATGCTGTTCCGGGGGGGCGCTCCGGCAATACCAGATATCGCATTTCTGCGGTTGAATCCCACACCTGTATCTCAACATCTTCACCCAGCGCAGTTCCGAACTCAGCCAGAACGCCGCGTGGATCGCTCACCGCACGGGCTCGATACGGAGCTGACTTGTACCAGACCGGCGGCAAGCCCAACACGGGCCAGGGATAACAGGAACAAAGTGTGCACACCACCAGGTTATGCACCTTGGGAGAGTTCTCGACCACTTTCATATGCTCGCCCTGACGGCCGGTGAACCCCAAGGATGCAATTGCTGCGGTGGCATCAGCCATCAGCCATTTCTTAAACTCGGGATCCGCCCATGCCTTAGCGACGACGCGGGCGCCGTTACGCGGGCCAACGTCCTGTTCATAGGTTTCAATAAGCGCGTCGAGCGCATCTGTCGTGACGAGACCCTTCTCAACCAACAAGGACTCAAGCGCCTTAACCTTAAGCTCCAGTTCCGACGGGGGGTCAGTATGGTCGTGGTCGTGGTCGTGGTCGTGGTCGTGGTCGTGGTCGTGGTCGTCAGACATAGTGCCCTCCTACATCTGCTGCTGATCACTGCGCAACCCGCTTGAGAGGTGCAGCATCCAATCCACGACAAAATTAACCGCGACAGTCAGGCCGGCAATCGCCACGGCAGGCAGCAACGGCGTAATGTCGTTGTAGTTAATCAGCGTGGCGTTTTCCCGCACCATAGATCCCCAATCCGCGAGCGGCGGTTGAATACCAAGACCCAGGAAGCTTAAAGCGGCAATGAACAGGAAGACAAAACAAAAACGAAGGCCAAACTCAGCAAGTAACGGAGCCATGATATTCGGCAGAACTTCTTTTCGGATTACCCATGCCATGCCCTCTCCACGCAATCGTGCCGCTTCAACAAATTCCATGACGACCACATTCATGGCGGCGGAGCGTGAGATCCGGAAAACCCGCGTGCTATCGAGTAGGGCAATAATGATTACCAGCGACGGGATTGATGTACCAAAAACCGTTAGGAGCAAAAGCGCAAAAACCAGGGAAGGAATCGCCATCAGAATATCGACAACGCGGCTGATAATCATGTCGTACCACCCGCCCAATATCGCCGCGAGCATGCCCATCACCCCGCCAACCAAGAAGGCGAGCGATACCGTTACAAAAGCGATACCAATGGTGTTTCGCGCGCCATAAATCAAACGCGTCAACATATCCCGACCGATGTTGTCCGTGCCGAGCAAAAACTCATCGGACCACAGCTCGTAAGACGCACCGACAATTGCTGTTTCTTTATAAGGTGCCAATACCGGTGCAAAAACAGCGACCACAACATACCCAAGAATAACCAGAACACCGAGTTTGGCGCTGATGGGAGCGGATAGAAGTGTTTTCAGCATAAGCCAGGCCGGCGGCAGAGACTACCGCGGATGAAGCAATCTCGGGTTAGACACGATCGACACGATGTCGGCCAAAAGATTTAGCAAGATATAAACCGCGGCGAATATGATCGCGCAGGCCTGAACGACCGGGAGGTCGCGCTTTGAGACACTGTCGACCAAGAGCTGACCGAGACCCGGATATACGAAGACCACCTCCACCACCACAACGCCGACCACAAGATAGGCGAGATTCAAGGCGATCACGTTGACGATCGGTCCCCAGGCATTTGGCAATGCATGATGAACGATCACCCGAAACGGCTTGGTGCCCTTCAGCCTCGCCATCTCAATATAGGGGCTCGACAGTAAATTAATAATTGCCGCGCGGGTCATGCGCAGCATATGCGCCAGCACGACGAGCGTCAGGGTCAACGCCGGCAGCAGCGTCCGAAAGAATTGCTCGGAGAAGGCAAGATCCGTACTGACATTCGAGATGCCCGGAAATATGCCCGCCTTTACGGAAAGGAACAGGATAAGGATGTACGCGACAAAAAACTCCGGGAACGAAATGGACGTGAGCGTTAGCAGATTGACCACGCGATCGTAGATGCTGTTTCGATAAAGCGCCGCCAGTAAGCCGAGAAGCAGTGCGAGCGGCACCGCGATCGCGGCAGCAAGCCCGCCCAGGAAAAGCGTGTTGGAAAGGCGCGTGCCCACAAACTCTGAGATCTCCCGTTTGCTTGCAAGCGACTGCCCGAGATCGCCATGAAAGATACCGCCCAGCCACTCAACGTATCGAACATAGGCCGGGCGATCTAGGCCGATCTCCTTGCGAAACGCCGCTACGGTCTCTGGGGTCGCGGCCTGCCCAAGAATCGCCTGAGTGATATCACCCGGTAGTAGTTCGACCACGAACGCGATGATGACCGAGACTGCAAATAAGGTCAGCAGCCCGAGCGCCAATCGCTGGAGCACGACCTTCATTAATGGAGGCATGACGAAACGCTCTAATGAACTGTTCTTATGTCTTTAAAAACCAAAAACCCTGGCGCAGCCACCTGCCACGCCAGGGTCACTTGGTCTAGCGCGATGCCAGCAAGCTTAGGCGAACCACCACCGCTCAGCCGCTTTACAGCCGTCGAGCTCCCAGTTTCCTGCGATCACATCTGGGTACTTCACCTTATCGCTAGTTGCAAAGATATCCTGTAGGAACAAGGGCAGTACCGTGCCGCCGTCGCTGTGCACAATCTGCTGCATCTCAACGTAGATATCTCGGCGTTTTTTCGTGTCGGTCTCCACACGACCCATCTTCAGCAGCTCATTAAACCGCGCGTTCTGCCAATAGGTGTCGTTCCACGCAGCGTCTCCGGCGTAGACAGTCGAGAACATCATGTTCTCGGTCGGTCGACCAGACCAGTAGCATGCGGAGAACGGCTTCTTCATCCAGACGTTTGACCAATAACCGTCATCAGGCTCACGAACCACCTCAATATTGATACCGGCTGGACGTGCAGTTTCCGCCATCAACTGGCCCGCGTCGATCGAGCCGCCAAAGCCCGTCTCGGCAGCGTGGAATTGAACGTTTAAGCTGTCGAATCCTGCTTTCTTCAGGTGATACTTTGCTTTCTCGGGATCATATTGACGCTGCGGAAGCTCATCCGTTGTGGCACGGTAGAAGTTAGCCGGACCGATGGGGTTGTCGTTACCCAACTCGCCGTATCCTCTCGCCACCACTTTCAGCCATTGCTCGCGGTCAACAATAAACTTCATCGCTGTGCGCACGTCATTGTTGTCGAAAGGCGCCACGTTCGTGAGCATCGGCAGGGTCACCTGCTTGTTGCCCTTGGTTGAATCCACGTTGATTCCGCTCTGACGCTTCAGAAGATCAGCGGTTTTCGGTGACACGTTGTTCATGGCATCAAGCTCACCGGTACGCAGCGCGTTTTCGCGCGCGGCGGAGTCGGCAATCTGGAGAGTCTCAACCTCGTCAAAGAACCGTCGATTCGGCTTCCAATAATTCGGGTTTGCCCTCGTAAGCGTACGCACGCCGGCCTCGTGCTCAACCAGGGTGAATCCGCCGGTTCCTACTCCGGACTGCCAGTCAATCGTGCCGTCGCCGTTAGACGGACATATGAGTATGTGGTAATCGGTAAGAATGAACGGAAAGTCCGCATCGCCCCCGGTCAGTTCAACGACCACACCGTACTTGCCGTCGGCTTTGACCGATGCCACACCGCCCAGCTGACCTTTGGCTGCGGATTTTGAATCCTCTCCAAGGTGGTGATTCAGTGAATCCACCACATCCTGAGAGGTCAAAGATTTGCCGTTATGAAACTCAACGCCCTGACGAATCTTGAAGTTCCAGGTCTTCGCGCCGTTGCTGCCTTCCCAGCTTTCAGCCAACTCCGGTACCAACTCACCAGACGGGGCTACCTCGGTCAGGTTATTTCGCAACTGGCCGAACTGAACGTTGAGCATGTAATGGTCAAGAATCTGACCCGGGTCCAGCACATCGCTGGTCGCGCCACCGGTCACGCCCTGTCGGAAGCGACCGCCTTGCTTAGGCGCCGCCATGGCGCTTTGCATATAAAGGCCAGGCGCCATCGCACCCAGACCCATCGCCGACATGCGGGACATGAATTCGCGTCGGCTCATCGTGCCTTTCGCGACTCTATCCTGCAGACGACCGATCTCTGCTTTTTGCTTTTCGTACATATCCTGTATTCCTCCCGGTATTTTGAAATGGCGCCCAATCCGTTTAGGGGTCGCGCCCGGATAATTCCCAGCCTGATTTCAGACAAAGGCTAAGATAAAATTAACCCGCTGATAAAGGCGATGTCAACAACAATACCGCCAAAAAAACACTTCTTAGCGGATGAACAAGGAATCCCACAAAACGGATGGACGATCTCATGGCGGCGACGACGTCGGGGCACCGGTATTGATACCACCCCTTTACCGTTGGCCGCCTCAACCTCTGGCTATCCTGCGGTGGATCTGGGCGGGGGTTCTGTATCCGTGGGGGCTCTTTTTTTTGGGGCTTGCTATTTTTTCCTGGCAATACCTAACGCCGTCATTAGAGGTCATGGCCTCTTTCTCCTTAAATTGGATCGGATTAATTTGGCTTCGAAATGCCGCTCTGCTTTTCTTAATTGCAATGCCGCTGCACTGGTGGCTCTATAAGAAGCGTGGTCAAGGCGCCGATCAAAAACTCAATCCGTCATGGCAGCCACAAAACTCAGGACGGTTTCTTTTTCGCGCGCAGCTTAAGGACAATATGTTCTGGTCACTGGCCAGCGGCTGCACCGTCTGGTCGCTGTATGAAGCGTTCACCTTCTGGCTATATGCAAACAGCTATCTCGACTTTCGAGAATGGAGTGACTCCAAGGGTTATTTGGCGGGGCTTGCCTTTCTGACGTTCTTTGCAAGCTGGGCGCATTTTTACTTCGTACATCGCCTGCTTCACGTCCCAGCAATTTATCGGTTGGCTCATGCACTGCACCACCGGAATAACAGTCCCCAGCCTTGGTCAGGAATATCCATGCATCCCTTGGAACACGTGCTTTATTTTTCGATCTTCGCAATGTTCTGGTGGATTCCAACGCATCCCGCCCTCATCATCATGCTGGGCTTCTTCCAGGGCATAGGGCCCGCGATTTCACATTGCGGGTTCGAGGAGATTCGCTTCGGCAAACGAATTCGTATTCCAAGTGGAGATCCTTTCCATCAGCTGCACCACAAATACTATGAGGTGAACTACGGAAATAAGCCCGCGCCTTTTGACCAATTGTTTGGCTCATGGCACGACGGCACAGAATCGGCGAAGAAGGCGTTTCGTGCCCGGCGCAGAGAGCAAGCCATTTAGACCTGGCGCTTACGAGCGATCCACCCCTATCACGGGCAAATGCTCCAGTTCCGGGGTGTTATATCGACGGCCTAGTTTGAGACGGTTTGTTTCTGCGCTCGATTAACGAGAATAACGCCGGTCACTGTCAGCACAAAAGCCGCCCAGTGCCACAGGCTGTAACGCTCGTCAAAAACCACCATGGCTATCGCGATCCCGAAAAACGTTACCAGATAAGCCACCTGACTGAAGTACACAGGCCCAGCGATACGCACCAGCACGAAGAAAAGCGTAAATGCGACAGCGGCAATAATCCCGTGCATCAAAATTAATGCGTTTACCACAGAGACCTCTTCCCAGATAACAAAGCGCTGCCCCAGCAAGATCGCGGTCACAATCAGAATAAGCGCCGAAGCAAAGAGCATTCCGTTTGCACTTGCGAGATCATCAATATCTGCCGGTCGACACTTTGCCGTAAAGACATTCCCAGCGGCGTAGCTCAATGGCGAAAGAAAAGCCAACAAAAACCACCCAATGGGTTGATCGGCCGAGAGTCCTCCATCAGGCACAACCACCAACAGCGCGCCGGCAAGTCCTAGGCTGATGCCAAATCCCCGTCGCAGATTCGGTCGCTCGATCATCAGAATAAGCGAGAGCAGATAGGTAAAAATGGGAACCATCGTCAGCACCAGCGACATGGCGCCTACGCTGATGTAGTTCAAACACAAAAACATATTGGCCGTGGGCAGACCTGACGTAAGGGCGCCGGCAACGATGAAATAGAGGAGATGCTTCTTCGACCGGGGGAGTCGTTGCCGCCGTACCAGGTTAACGAGCGTAAGCACCAAAGCGCCGATGAAGACGGTCCAGAAAGCATAGGGAAGCGGTGGCACTCCGGCCGAGCCCACATAACGGGCAACGTTTGTTACGCCGCCCCATAAGAGCCCGAGCAGCAAAAGAATGCCGACTGAAAGCCCTACCCTCGCACCCCGCTGATGCTGAATTTGTTCTGTCATTTATTGTGTCTGCAGTTTCATCCGCAACCCACT
>Ga0255757_10000661_pt1 | contig 33919 bp, 29 predicted proteins | sample 071ome_27_FD_179957 | JGI IMG/M metagenome (GOLD analysis project Ga0255757, IMG submission 179957) | Coastal salt marsh microbial communities from the Groves Creek Marsh, Skidaway Island, Georgia - 071409AT metaG (version 2) | ecosystem: Environmental > Aquatic > Marine > Intertidal zone >...
TTTATCTATATGGGATTTTTAGATCATTCAACTAATAATATTATTATCGATGCCGTACTGACAGATGTAGGTCGCAGAAAATTGGCCGACAATAATGGCAGTTTTAGAATTGCCTTTTTTTCGCTAGCTGATGACGAAGTAGATTATACTATCATTGAAAAATTTGGACGCACAGTCGGCAAAGAAAAAATTACCAAAAACACACCGGTTTTTGAAGCACAAACCAAAGGCGATTTGGCACTAAAGTACAGAATGCTAACTTTGCCTGACCCAACTATCATAAGGCTGCCATTTCTTTCTCTGGAAGGATCAACTGGCCTGGCAAATAATACCATTAGTTTTAACAGAAACAACAATACAACGCGAGACGTAAAAGTTGAACAGAGAACTCAAGATGATTCTATTATTCCCGATGGAACATCAGATGTAACATTCACTGTTATGGTACCCGACAGATTTCTTTCTATTACAGGTAAAACGCCACTTCAAGTAGAACCAAATTCCCGCGTTGCAAGTTATAGTATCGTAAGAAATGGAACAACTGCTAGCGGTAAAGGTGCTACAGCGGCATTTACACTTCAGCTGCAGCCAGGCATCGACGATACAACCTATAGCACATATGGCGATGGTACTACAATCACTTCGGTGGTGGCAGTTGTTGGAGACCAATCGGGCCTGCGAAAAGAATTCCAGGTCACAATTACAAAATAAGAGGCTAATTCATGGCTAGAGTAGTAGGGGGCAGTTTTAAAAGAATTTCGCCCGAAGACATTAAGGTAACTCGATCAGTTCTCAATCAATTGGTTGATGTAATTCAAGAAGATGTTTCTGGTTCTTCCACAAGGCGCGCTTACCAGGTCTTCGTGACCGGAGGCGTGGGTCCAGGCGTGACTTCATCCCTCTTTCAGACGGTATACGATCAGGATTTCACGCTGCAGACTTCCAATCCGATGTTGGACATGACAGTAGGGCTCTGGTATAGCGGCTCAACAGTGCAAAATGCCAAAACCGGAGAGGACTCTACTGGAAAGCTTCTTTTCCCGTCTCAGTCCTTGATGATGAGAGAAAAGGTCGACATCTATCGTCAGTATGCTGCGACTCTTTTAGGTGATGCAGATCAAGCCTTCTACGCTCCGTTTGCCATTAATTCAGATCCAACATCTGTTTCTACAAATCGAATCGACGAGGCACTCTTTCTCTCTTATAAGCGACTCTTTTCTCGCGATGGAATCAAGAGAGAAACTTATGCCGTGCGACTCTATCGAAGCGGCACTGATGCTACGGCGGCTTCGAATGTCGACTTGACTTCGACCGGATCAGCCGGTATTTTTACAGACATTGGAGCCAGCACAAATCAACAGCGAACTTTTGGTGGATCAGTCGGTACGATCAAGGATGCATCAGATACCACGCAGAATGTCGGTCTCATCTTTTACGATGCTGGGACGGTTGTTCTGGATGCTTCTAAAGTGTTTGTTTCAGACCAGCAAATGTCGGGCACAATTGATGCTATGGCTACAGCTACTACAATCGATGGAGCTTCAATTGCAGCCGGAAAAACTGTGATGGGATCCAGCGCCGGCAATACCAACGCAACTCTGATTCCCGACTTTTTTGTTAGCGGATCAGTTGACGATTTGGTGGATCACTTTGCTTCTACGAGATTCCAATCTGGTACATTGACGGCCATGACATTTCAAAATCAGACCAACATCAATTCGACTTTGGTCTTCTGTCGAGCCTCAGCAGACGAATTCAATTATTCTAATAATCCGACATTTACAAATGCCGCTGGTAGAATTAGAGTCATTGATACGGGCCAGGAAGACGTGCAGAGAACATTTTCGATGCCGACGACAGTGGGTCTTCACGATGAATTCGGCAACCTTTTGGCCGTGGCAAAACTCTCGCGGCCTATCGAAAAGAATGATGAGAAGGACATTACGTTCAGAATTCGTTTAGATTTCTAATTGACGCGAGGAAGTTGTGAAATCCAATGGCGATCATACGAATAAATCCGGACAACATTGAGAGATATACTCTAGTAGCAAACCCCAGAAGGACTTTTTCTTCAGCTTCTGATAATGTTTCTAGTGTCGTCACGCCCGGCATTACTGGAACTTTGCCGCTCTTCGCCGATAATACGACGTCATTTAAAAAATTTGATGCTACAATTCAATTGCCAAATAATTTTGGCGGTTTTAACGATTCGAATATTGACGCCCTCAGGCAAGGCTTTCAAAATTCAGTAGAAAATGGAACTTCAACTTACGGTTTAGGAAATCTTTATCTACAAAAAATCAATGAATTGTCGTCTGCGCCCGAATATTCAAAAAATCAAAGCGTGTTTAAATTTGTTCCTGGTTATGATGCATGTGATGCCGGGTATTTAAGAAAGGCAATTACAGTCAGCAGTCTGTTTCCCTTTTACCGCACTTATTATAAGTCACTTCACTACAATTACACCAATTATCATTCACTAAATTTTGCCACCTCTTCTCTATTACCTGGTGCAAATTCTGCTCTAATATATCCGGCTGGAACTGGCACAGTTGATTTAGCCGGCAGCAATCCTTACGCTCCTGATACCGGTTTTACTTTTGATTTTTACATAAATCCCAGGTATACACAGGAAAATATTGGAGATGAATTTACGGCCGGTACAATACTGCATATGTCTTCCTGTTATGCAGTCAGTCTTGTTACAGGTTCATCAGAGGGCATCGATGGCAAGAAAGATGGTTATCGCTTGCTTTTGCAGCTGAGTCAAAGTGCCGAAATTCCTCCAAGTAGCATTGCAATTTCAGGCGATACAGTTACAGCTCCTGGCGCTACAGCAGATCCTGGATTTTTATTTGTTTCACCAGATAACAGTCTATCGAAAAACACCTGGCATCACGTGGCTGTGAGGTGGGGCGGCACGTCAGTGCAAAACGGAACGGGCTCATTTGTTATTGATGGCTCCGAGCGCTCAACTTTTGTGATTACTTCCGCATCGGTCATGGCGCCAATTCAGACTGCAACTGGTCAACACGATTCAGACGCGCTTTTTATTGGCAATTTTTATGAAGGCAGCAATTTTAACACGGATGCTATAGCGGGATTTTTTAATTCTACAGATGCTGCAATTTACGGCACTGTCACAATTCCTTCTCCTTCAAATGCTGTTCCCACCGATTATTCTATGAACCATCCGCTCAATGCGGAGATTCACGATCTTAAAATATTCAACACTTATCGCTCTGATCAGCAGATTCTGACGTCTTCCCAGCAGGGCTTTTTTATCGATGCTAATGTAAAAAGAACTGGGGTTTCAGGCAGCCAACCCTATCTTTCTGGAACAGATGCAGGATCTGGCCTGCTTTTTTATACGCCGCCATTTTTCACCAAAGAATCCCCAACAAGAAGAACCAACGCCAGCCCATTTATCACCAAAAATAGCCAAACGACCACGACTCCTTTCAATACGGACATGTCTTTTGGAGTAGCCGGCCACGAGCTCAATCTACAAAATTTCACACGCGAATTTGTGCGCGCATTTTATCCTCGCCCCTTGGGTTTTGAAGCCAGTCAGACTTCTTTAGCTGCTTCTTTAGGTACAACAGCAAACGAATACATTTATGCAGAATCAAGCAATAGAAAAAGAAATGCATTAGTAATTCCATGCGACAATGGAAAATTCAGGCCGGCCTTTGAAACTTTAAACACGGGTTCTTTTCTGACGACAAATATTAGTAATCCTTTAAGTCTTTTTGTCAATGATTATGGCGGCAGAGATTTTTCAAAAATATCGCTAGATAACCTGGCATCTCTGGCCGGTTATGATACAAAATCTGCAGACACAAAAATGGCCGACTGTGACTATTCGAATTCAGTCAATGCAGATCTGTACGGGCCCACCCCCGAAGATCCTTCCATAACACCCATTGGATCCAGGCTAGCTGTGTTAGATCGAACTCGAGATTCCTCTTCCAACGAAGTTACTCTATTTGATATATCCAATATGTTTTACGGTGACCAAATCAAGCCACAGTCGGTTGTGATAAAAGATCAGGCTGTCACAGGAACAGCAGGAAGGGTTCAGGTGACACTCAAAGATGACGGGTATGGTAATCTATATAGAGCTGACTCTGTTTCACCACATGCTACGTGGTCGTCTGTCGGCAACGTGATATACGAAGAGGGGATCATCATCGTCAAGTCCCCCAACCTGCCTCTTTTTGGCTCCGACGCTTGGGAGATAAGCTTCGAAGGCGAACGAAACATACACGTCCTAGAAGTCAATGTCCTGGCCGACAAAGGCCTCATCAACTCCTCCTCCAATCCCACCTATCAAAAACTGATTCCGACAGACAACCACAACGAGACAGCAAAAGAATTTGTTTACTTAACGGGACTGCAACTACACGATGATAATCTAAATGTGATCGCCAGAGCCAACTTCGCACAACCCATAGTAAAAAGAGACGGCGATAGATACACAGTCCGACTAAGGATGGATTTTTGATCATACTGGGACTCGATATTTCGACGGCCAACATAGGAATTTGCGCAGTGGACTCAGAGAGCTTAGAGCTGCTTTCGGCCCATGGACTTCCCATGTCAAAAATCAAAGGCTTGTACCCCAAAGCAAAAGCCTTCGAAGAAAAACTGTTAGAGGTGTTAAAGGAACTTGCTGCGCAAAATTTGCAGCCGGATGCTATCGTCATAGAGCAGTCTCTGCAAGCTTTCAGACGTAATATGTCGTCGGCAGGTACAATCGCTAAGCTCAATCGATTCAATGGCATGGTGAGCTATATAGCTAGGACTGTGGCTGACGTGCCGGTTTATATGGGAAATGTCATCTCGGTTCGAAAGCAGCTGGGTCTCAAGCTGGTCAAAAAATCGCCAGTGGGCACAAAAGATCAGGTGCTCGAGTGGGTCAGATGCCAGAAGCCCATGTCAGACTTTGACTGGCCCACCAAGATATTAAAGGGCGGACCCAATAAGGGCCAACAGCGCCTCGAGGATCACTGTTATGATATTGCTGATGCTTTTGTCATGGCATACTGGGGCGCACAGTTTTTGAAAAAAGAGCAGCTAGATCCATACAATGCTTAAGTGAGCATCGAAAGAAAGCGCAGAGCAAAACTGTTGCAAGACAGTTTTGGCCCTGGTGTCATTGACGCACAGAACAATATATCTCTCTGCTGTCCTAACTGCAAGCCCAAGCCTCGTCCAGACAAGAAAAAACTGGTGGTGCACTTGGAGACGGGATGGTTTCACTGTTGGGTCTGTAGCTTCTCAGGCAAAAATCCGCTCTACCTATTTCGCAAGTATGCCGCGGCCAATTCGCGACAGTGCGCCGAGTTGTTCAATTGCGCGCAGCTAAACACAGATGTGAAACAGGAAGAAGCAAAGCCCGAAGTGGCTTTTCCCGGCGACGCTAAATTGGTGGCTGGCAGTTCAGATCCAGATGCTAAAGCCATTGTGTCTTATCTCAAATCTCGAGGGCTTTCTGTACTGGACATGTATAGGTGGCGCGTCTGTTATTCTAACGAGTTCAGGTTTAGACGTAAGGCCATTTTTCCTTCTTTTGACTCCGAGGGCAACATCAATTATTATGTGGCTCGAACTATTGACGAAACAAAATACAAGTACAATAATGCCAAAATAGCCAAGTCGACCATTATATTTAATGAAATAGATGTCGATTGGAGTCAGCCTGTGATACTAGTCGAAGGGGTCTTTGACGCCATAAAGTGTCCGGACAATGCCGTGCCCGTTTTAGGTTCCACCCTGCCCAAAAGCTCTCTGCTGTTTGAGATGCTGAAAAGGCATCAGAGCACGGTCATAATAGCATTTGATGAAGACGCCGAAAATAAAGCCCATGTAGTCTGCAGAAATTTAAGCAAGGCCGGCTGCATTGTTTTCAAAGCGGATATTGCCGGTGAAGATTTAGGCAGCAAGACAAAACAGGATGCCATGGAAGCCCTCAGGACCACAAAGAGATGGTCCAATGACTCTATGATTATCCACAAAATATCGGAAATTAAAAGCGGATCAATTCTATGATTAAAATAGCACATTTTGGTGATGTACACTGGAGAAGCCTGTCGCGTCATCAAGAGTACAAGAGGAGCTTTGAGGACGCCTTTGAAAAGCTGGAAAAGCTGAAGCCCGACATCATTTTGGTGGCGGGAGACATTGTGCACTCAAAGACGCAAGGAATTACACCTGAGCTCATAACCTATTTGACCTGGTGGTTTAGATCTCTGAGTCGATTGGCTCCGGTTCACGTCACGCTGGGAAACCATGACGGCCTGGTATTAAATCCAGATCGCGAAGATGCCATCACACCCATTGTTAATGCCATCGGCGATCCCAATATTCATCTCTATAAAAAGTCCGGCTGCTATCCTCTGACGTCAGACGGCAGTTATAACCTGGCAGTCTTTAGCTGTTTTGACGAGGACGGATGGGATAATGTCAGTCCAGTGCCGGATAGCATCAATATTGCAACATATCATGGTCCGGTAGTAGGATCAGAGACAGATTCGGATTGGAGGCTCGACAGCGACATTCGCGCGGACTTCTTTAAACAATATGACTACGTGATGCTGGGAGACATTCACCGCCAGCAATTTTTAGGTAACAGAGTGGCCTACTGCGGCTCTACCATACAACAAAATTATGGGGAGACACCTGGCAAAGGTTTTCTGTTTTGGGCCATTGACGGTCGCGACTTTAAAGTCAAACATGTCGAGGTCAAGCATGAGTCACCCTTCGTCACTTTGCAATATGAAGGGGACCTGGATGACTTGCAAACTCGCGTCGAGGAGCATCCAGAGAGGTCAAGATTTCGTATTAGAGTTGACGACTATGTGACCCATGCTGATCGCAAACAGATTCGCGCAGCAATAAAAGGCGTTGCTAAGCCTCTAGAGATAGTCTTCAAAGTGGACTCAAAAGAGACCGATAATGAAATTGCAGACGAATTTTTAGACGACCACGAGTCCATATCGAGCTACGAAGATGTTTGGTCCTTGGTGCAAGAGTACTATGCTAACACAGAGCTTCATCCTAACATACACGCGCGAATGTCAGCGGCGCTAGCTTCAGCTTGGAATACAGCTAAGATTTCAAACGATATTGCTTCTGGCCGATGGTCTCTGAGAAAACTAGAGTTCGACAATGTTTTTGGCTACGGAGAAAATAATGTGGTCAATATAGATTCGACGTCGGGCATCACAGGCATCTTTGGCAAAAACAGAAGCGGCAAGAGTTCGATCTGCGGCGCTATAACCTATGCGCTCTTTAACGGAACAGACCGCGGCGCCATGAAAAATCTGCATGTCATTAATGCCAGAAAAAATTTCTGTCGAGTTAAGGCCATAGTTTCAAAGCAAGGCAATAATTTTCTGGTGGAAAGACAGTCCATTAAAAAGTCAAATCGAAAGGGCGCAGTGTCTGCCGTGACGCACCTCAACTTTTTTGAGTGTGACGATGCCGGCCATCCCACCAAAGATCTCACCGGCGAGCAAAGAAGAGAGACTGAAAAAGAGCTCAGAAAGCAACTGGGAACACTGGAAGATTTTCTGATGACCACGCTAGCATCTCAGGGTGATATTAATCGATTTGTCTCAAAGGGGTCTGCGGAAAGAAAGTTTATTCTGGCCAAATTTTTGCGATTGGACATCCTAGAGACTCTGCAGAATGTTCTAAAGACGGATGTCAATGCTGCAAAGGCCATCCTGGCAAAGTTTCCGGAAAAAGAGTTTGACGCGCAAATTATCGACAAGAGATCAAAGATCGAAGCGCGAAAGTCAGATAGAGATCAGGAAAAAGAGGCGGTACAAAAAATCACGCAGATTCTCAACGATATCAAGTCGGCTCTGGATTTCAAGGGACAGACGGCACAATATACTCAGATTGAAGTGGAAGAACAGCAAAAAAGAGTTGCAGACCTCGATGTTGAATTGACTGAGTGCACAGCCGATATCGAAACGACTAAAATCAAAAGCGAGTCAGTGACAGAAAAGCTACAAGAGCTACTGGGACAGATTTCAGTAATAGACGTAGAAGAACTGCGCGCGACAAAAAATAAAATTGTCGATACTGAGCGCAATCTGTTAATTGCCTCTGGCGAAATCGATTCTAAATCGGTTCAGCTCAAAGCTGATAAAAAACAGGTCAAGAAGCTCTCTGATGTGCCGTGCGGCGATGCTTTTCCCACCTGCAAATATATTGTTTCAGCTCGTAAAGCTGAGAAGTCTATGCTGGAAAGAAAGGAAGATCTAGCTTCCACCAAGAAATATGCAAGGATGCTAAAGAGCGAGCTTAAAAAGCTGATGTCTGAAAACGTCGACGTAAAATTGTCTAAAAAACGCACTCTAGACCAAAAAATCGCAGTGCTCAAACAAGACTGCAACAAATTAGAAATGAATCTGGTCAAGCTTGAAAACTTGCAGAAAAACTTGGACAGACAAATCACGCAGGAAAAAAATAAGCTCGACAAGATGATGATGAATCTTTGCGATGACGAGACGGCAAAGCAGAGGGAAATACTGATCAAGAAGCAGAGGTTGGCCGAGAAAAAATTAGGAGAGGCTAATGGCAAAGTCCAGTCGCTGTCGGAAAAGATCGGACTTTTGACCGCAGAAGTCGATCAATTGATAAAAGACAAGGAGTCCTTTCAGGAAAATACCTGGCAGTATAATTCTCTCAATCTGCTTCATCGATCTCTGAGACGTGACGGCATTCCGTTGCAGATCGTCAAGAGAAAGCTGCCGGTGATTAATCGGGAGATTGCTAATATTTTGACAGGTGTAACAGGTTTTACAGTAGAGCTTGAGTCTAATAATACCGGCATGGATATCATATTAGACTATGGTGATTCGCGTCGGGTCATTGAGTGTTGTAGCGGTATGGAAAAAATGATGGCTTCGCTAGCCATTCGCACGGCTCTGATTCGAGTCTCTTCTCTGCCCAAATCTGATATGTTAATCATAGACGAGGGCTTTGGTGCGCTGGACGCTTCCAATATCGAAGCATGCACTTCTCTGCTAAGAAGTTTAACAAAAACGTTCAGGACCATTTTAATCATATCACACATTGATTCGGTTAAGGACGTGGTTGATAATGTCATCGAGATCTCGAGCTCAAGCGGACACGACTCAAAAGTCACATTTCTTTAAGGGCAGTTATCGCCTGGTAGTCAAGCCTTTTACCGAGGCGTGCGAGTGTCCGGTCTGCTTTTCGGTCTTTAGAGACGACGAAGACTTGAATAGTTTTCTAAAATTCGGCGCGTGTTCTTCCTGCGTGGATATTTACTACTATCCGAATGCCGATCGATGGGACGAAGGCTGGCGGCCAAAAATAGAGCAGGACAAAAAATGACATTTGACGAAGTAAACGTGCTAGGAAATCTGATTAATACCACTTACGGCAAGCAGTCGTCTCCCACCGGTGAATATTCCATCAAGTGTGACCTGGCCGGTGACACCATGACGCTGAAATATACGACTTTGGTGCACTTTGCTTCTGAGCGTGGTTTGAGAGACCAAGTGACTCGTTGCAGCGAGGAAGCTCACCAACGTCTCAACGACTATTTGGCAAAAGTTAAAAGTGACTTTAGAGAAGCAGCAGGATCAACACTTAGAACGACAGAAGCTGGCATGGCTGACAATGTTGAATTAATTCAGTCCACGACCAATTCTCCCAGGAAGATTGCCTACTATAGGATGAATCACACGCTTAAGCTGGGATAGTATGGCAGGACCGACAGCCAGTCAGGCTAAAGAGATAGTCAAATGTGGCAAGGATCCGGTCTACTTCATCAACAAGTATGCCAAGATCCAGCATCCTCAGCGCGGCACTATCAAGTTCGACACTTATCCTTTTCAGGATGATTGTGTTCGAGCTTATATCGAGCATCGCTTTAATATTGTCGTTAAGTCGCGGCAATTAGGTCTATCTACTGTGTCAGCAATCTACGCGGTTTGGCTGGCTATATTCTATCGCGACAAAAATATTCTGGTCATTGCGACTAAATTGGCTGTAGCGCAAAATTTTATCAGAAAAGTAAAAGTCGCTCTTGATGCCCTGCCAAAGTGGCTGGTGATGCCTTCAATCAGAGAGCGCACAAAAACGCATGTGGCTTTTACCAACGGCTCCCAGATTAAAGCAGTTCCCACCTCAGAAGATGCTGGTCGCTCCGAAGCGCTTTCTTTGCTGATTGTTGACGAGGCGGCTTTCATCAGAAATTTCGATGAGCTTTGGATGGGCCTGTATTCTACGCTATCAACCGGCGGCCGTGCAGTTATTATCAGCACGCCAAATGGCATTGGAGGCATGTATCATAAACTAGCCGAAGAAGCCAAAGCAGAAAAAAACGATTTTAACTACATCGAGCTGCCATGGTTTGTGCACCCCGAAAGAGACGAAGCCTGGTTTGAAAAAGAATCCCGCAATATGACCAAAAAGCAGGTGGCACAGGAGCTTCTCTGTGACTTTTCAGCTTCAGGTGATACTTTTGTGGCCGGCGAAATTGTGGAACAGCTAAGGATGCAAATTGAGCGACCTATTGAAAAGTGGGGACCTGGCGGAGACGTCTGGCAGTGGAAGTATCCGGATCCAGATGGAGAATATGTAATTTCGGCTGATGTGGCTCGAGGTGATGGCGGCGACTACTCTACATTTCAGGTATTAGACAGAAAGACCTGTGAGCAGATTGCTGAATTCAGAGGCAGAATTCCACCTGATCAATTTGGTATTTTACTGGCCGAAGCCGGTAAACGATTCAACGACGCTCTTATGTGTCCGGAAAATAATACCTTTGGTTACACCACGATTCTCAAGCTAGTTGAACTAGGATACAAAAATCTTTATTTTAAGTCGGCTAAAGATAAATTTAACGTGATGTACGGCGGCGATCCGTCCTCTTCTATTGGTAAAATAGGTTTTCATACCAACGCAGCCACCCGAGGTCCCATTTTGACCTTGCTTGAAGATCGCTTGCGAAACAAGACATTACGAATTAGATCAGGCCGCCTTGTTGAAGAGTTAAAGACATTTGTGTGGAAGGGCTCCAAGGCTCAAGCTAAAAAAGGCGCTTATGACGATCTCATTATGGCTCTGGCAATAGGAAATTCGCTGGTAGAATCGTCCGGAGAGCATTCAGTCAAAAATGTTGACGTGGCAAAATCTATGCTAGCCGGCTTTGGAGTAAATGCTCAGCCTAAAAATCAATTAAAACCGGTCAGACATTATAACGGAATCAATCCCATGATACCGATGCCGGCTGATGCCTATGGCGCTAACAGAAAATCAGAAGACGATATGGAAGAATTTGCTTGGTTATTGGGTAGAAGAGGTAACAGAAAATGATTTATGCATACAATGTATCATGCAGATATTTAGCGTAAGGAGTTTGCATGGCTGACAACAAAGGATCACTATTTACCAGACTGACTAAACTGTTCCGATCGGGGCCAGTTGTGCGCAGAAAAGTGCGTGATTTCAGTCAGCCTGGCGCTAGTTCAGCCTTGGAAGTCTTTCGAAAGGCCCACAGTGACGTTTACAATAGTACCTTGAGTGCTTACGGTGCTTTTGACCGAATGTCACGTTATAGCGATTTTTCAGAAATGGAGGCAACCCCGGAGATCGGATCGGCCCTGGACATTTATTCTGAAGAGACAGTGAGTTCAGACGACAAGGGTCGAGTGCTTCATATTCACAGTGAAAATAATCGCATTCAAGAAATCTTAGAAGAGCTATTCTACGATGTCCTAAACGTAGACTTTAATTTGGTCATGTGGGCCAGAAATCTCTGTAAGTACGGAGACTTCTTTCTCTTCAATGATATTTCTCCGGAATACGGCGTCGTCAATGCCTATCCAATTGCCATTAGCGAAATTGAGAGAGAAGAGGGCTTTGACGCAGAAGATCCTATGGCTGTCAGATTCAGATGGATCACTCAAGGCAATCAACTCTTGGAAAACTGGCAGGTATCTCACTTTAGACTGCTAGGTAACGATGCATTTTTGCCGTACGGCGCATCTGTATTGGAATCTGCGCGCCGAATTTGGCGACAGTTGATTCTGATGGAAGATGCCATGCTGGTTTACCGTGTTATTAGAGCACCGGAACGCCGCGTGTTTTATATCGATGTAGGTAATATTCCGCCGGAAGAGATCGAAAATTATATGCAACAGGCGCAGTCCTCTCTCAAAAGACAGCCTATTGTCGATAAAAATAACGGCAAAGTTGACTATCGTTACAATCCCTATAGTGTCGACGAAGACTACTTCTTGCCAGTACGAGGCGGAGAGAGCGGCACCAGAATCGACACGTTGGCCGGTGGTCAAAATGCCGCGGCAATCGAAGACGTTGAGTATATTCAGAAAAAACTTTTTGCTGCGCTCAAAATTCCGCGCGCCTACCTGGGATACGATGAAGACGTGGGAGCCAAGGCGACTTTGGCGATGGAAGATATCAGGTTCAGTCATACTATTCAGCGCATTCAAAAGACGATGATCGCTGAGCTCAATAAATTGGCCATGATCCATCTTTATTGCCATGGCTTCGAAAACGAACATCTGGCCGATTTTCATCTGCGCCTGACCAATCCTTCCTCCATTGCTCAGCAGCAAAAATTGGACTTGGTAAGAACTCAGTTTGAAATTGCTGGAACGGCCCCAGAAGGCATCGTCGACAGAGCATGGGTTCGAAGAAATGTTATCGGTCTGACAACAGACGAAATCGAAGAGATCAAGAAGGGCCGCATTGAAGACAAAATTGAAGACGCCGAAGTTGAAGCTGGAGGTGAAGAGGCAACAGCTGCAGCGACTGGAGGCGGCGAAGAAGGCGGTGGGGGTGAAGAAGAAGGCGGTGGAGGCCTCGGAGATCTTTTCTCTGGAGACCGACCGGTCGGCGATCTTCTGACAGCTTTGCCCGGTGAAAAATCGGCGCAGGAAGAAATTGAAGAGGAAGACGACGACTTTCACCTGGAGCTTTCAATGGACGACGAGGACGCCCCGGACAAGATTGAAAAGCGAATCAACGCTTTCGGCGGTCCCATCAAGGCCAGCAGAAAAGTTCGCGACGGTGCCGCTTCTACTCACATGCCAGATTTTGTCAAGATGGTCTCAGTGGGCAAAAGAGGTCGCGGCCAAGATTCTTTGAATAAACCTTATGATTCGGACTTTCTCAATAATCCCCTGGGCGAGCAGCATGCCGAAACCGAAAAACCTCGACTAACATACGACATACAAAAAATGATGTCCACCATGGGCAGCAAAATAAATATACCTAGGAAGTCTCTGCTTTCTGAGGTCTTTTCAGACGATGATGATAATTTTGGAGAACCATAATGGCGAAGCATAACAAAAAACGCAACGTCGGTTTGATTCACGAGCAGCTGGTAAGGTACGTGGCCAGCTCTCTGATCGCCGAAGACAAAAGGTCTGCTGAAAAAGCCGTGCAGCTCATTGCAAAGCACTTTAAGCCGGGCACAGAGCTCTACAAGGAGTTTAGGCTCTTTAACGCAATGGTAAACATACCTGTCAGCTCTCGTTCCTTGGCCGAAAGAGTTTTGGTAGAGAGTAAGCGAGCGGCAAAGGGTCACAGCTCGCAAAAATTGCGCAAAGAAAAATCGCTGTTGATTAAAGACATCAATCTGCAACTGGCTGAGTCCCGAAGGTTCTACGACATCAAAATCGAGAATTATAAATTGTTTGCTACTGTGCAATCTGTTTTGAACGAGTGGAGAGGCGCACGAAAGCTGGATCTGACGACTCGGGCTCGATACGAGGAGGCCATTGTTGAGTGGTTAGCAAGAGAGACCGAAGAGGTGCAACAAGAGTCTATCGGCACTGATCCTTTGGTTCGCAAGATTATGTATCAAAAGTTTGAAGATAAATACAAAGATCAGTTGAGCCAAGAGCAAAAGTCCATCTTAGAGTGCTCAATTTTGGGCAGCGAAGAACAGTTTGTCAAGATCATTCAAGAGACCAAGCAGAAAGCTCTCAAGCAGCTTAAAGACTTTGATAAGTCCTGCGACAACAAGTTGCTCCGAGAAAATATTGGAACTGTAAGGAGCAGAATTGAAGCGCTGCCCGAACAGAAAAGCGATGAGGTCATCGCCAAAACGCTTCACCTTGTGCACCTGATTGAGGAGATGCAGAATAATGAATGAGAGAAAGCTGCTTACTGAATGGCTGGCATTTAGTTACACGCCAGAGCAAATCAAAGAGAGCCGAGAGAGGCACGGTGGCAAGGTCATCATGAAAGGCGTGCTGCAAAAAGCCGATACCCTCAATCAAAACGGCCGCATTTATCCTCAGGCCATTCTGGAGAGAGAAGTTCGCAATTACCAAAAGTTCATTCAGGAAAATAGAGCTTTGGGCGAGTGTGACCATCCAGATTCGTCCGTCGTCGAACTTAAAAATGCATCGCACATTATTCGCGAGGCTTACATGGAAGCCGGAGTCTGTTACGGCACTGTGGAGCTCCTAGATACGCCATCCGGCAAAATTCTGCAGAGCCTGGTAGAATCCGGTGTGACCCTGGGCATTTCGTCGAGAGGCGTCGGATCGACTCGAAGAGAGGGAGATTACGATGTGGTCCAGGATGACTTCCAATTGATTTGTTGGGACTATGTTTCGGAACCGTCAACTCCAGGTGCCTTTATGATGAAAGAGGGCCGCGATTTTTCTCGCAGCGACCTCAATAAGCATTTTACTAAGTCGGACAGAATCTATAGACTGTTCAATGATATAAAGGAGTGGTGATATGAGCATCAATTATCCCAAGCCACACCATGGATCAACAGCTGAATACCAATGTTCAGGCGTTCCCTTTGTGACAGGCACTCACGTTCTTGCAGACACATCAGTTGTTAAAATTCATACGCCGTTTGTAACCAGACATTTTACCATTACAAACAGCGGCACGACTGACGTGAGAGTAGGCTTCACAGAAAACGGTGTTAATGCCAATCCAGACGCAAACTATTTTTTGGTGCTGGGCAATACCACCACGCCACGTTTAGAAATTAAGTGCCAGGACATATTTGTGAGAAAGGATGCAGGTACAGATCCCAGCCAGGTGTTTTTAGTAGCCGGCCTGACTAATGTCACCCAAGATCGATTCTTTGCGATTACGGGATCTAATGGAGTCGAGGGCGTCGGCTGATGGCTAAACTGACTAAAAGTATGCTGAAAGGCATGGTCAAAGAATGCTTGGTAGAAATCCTTTCGGAAGGCCTTGCCGGCTCGGAACAGATCAGCGAGTCCAAGTCTAGACAACCTAGAAAAACTCGTAGAACCCAGAAAAAGAGCCAATCGATCTTTGATCAGATGGACGAAGCCTTCGAGCGCAAACCTCGCGCGACAGACAATATTTCTTTCGATCAAAAAGTCAATAATATCGCAAAAAATGCCACTGCTGATCCTGTACTGCAAGGAATTCTGGCGGATACAGCCAGAACTACTCTACAAGATCAGATGCAGCACGAATCGACGGTACCAGGAGCTCGCGGTAGATCTCAACAGACAGCCCCCAGCGATGTGATGAATGGCGGTGCCGGCCTCGATATCGGTTCCCTTTTCGGTGAAGCGACAAAAAATTGGGGCGAAGTCATGGAAAGAACGACAAGAAAACCTCTTTGAAGATATTTAGATTTTGTTCTGCCAGAAAAAGGAGATCAAAATGGCAAAGAGAGTTAGAAAGATTACCCCCGACTTTTTGAAGCGCGTGATCATTGAGGAAGCACGCAAACTTCGCACCGAATCTTCGGATCCCATTGAAGCTGGCGTCGAAGATCCTGCTAAGGTCAAAGCAGATGAGACCGATGCCGACGAGTTTGCTGACTCGCTAGCAAAAGACATCGATCACATCAAAGCCCTCAAGATTCATGAGCGTCGCCTCATCAAGAAGATCAAACGCATTCGGGAAGCCAAGCAGGCTTTGGCCAACCGTATTGCCAAAAAGGTCTAATAGAGGTCCAACATGGCAATTGAAGTAAAAACTACCTACACCACCAATACTATCACTGCTGATTCCAATGGAGCCGGTGGCAAAGGCATTGCTGGTCGACCCGGTACGAGAAATGATGCATCAGTGCAAGGCATTTTTGCAGGTTCACCTCTGCCTAACTATTCTGGCGCGACTATCAAGGTCGAGGGTGAGAGTCAAGACATTGATTATTCAAGCCCAAATGCTCTTAAGGCCTGGTATATTAACAACGTTGTAAAGGGTACCGTGACCGATGGTGCCTTTGGTCTGAGCACTTACGACAGAGAATTTGGCTACAACGAAGTGGGCGGAGCTCCATCTCCTCCCAATCTCAACAGCCAGGCTTTGCAGGTTGAAGGTCCCAAGCCGGCCAATGGCTTTGTGCCCAATCCAGCTTCGCCCGGTGAAGGTAGCGTTGAAGCCACGACCAAGCCAGATGCCCCTGAAGCGTTTGTTGAAAAACTGACTCCTAATGGAGCAGCTTTTGCCGGCGACAACATCGAAGCTCGAGCTGATCTCAAAGGTCAAGCCAAGCAGATTGTCGATCGTTTACAGGTACCATCTTCTAGTTAATAATTTATGCAAAGCTCTCTGAGCAAATCTGGGCTGCCTGGTCCTACCGGTGATCACGTTGCGGTAGGAGCCAGGGATGCTCGCACTGGATTGGGATACGGCATTTTGGAACCTAAGTTCCAATTGCCAAGAAGTCTCAATTCCGCTTATCCCTACGATGATCCCGACGAAATGGAGGGCGAAGACGTAGAGGTGAGCGACGGTTCGGTGGCTGCAGTCGGCAGAAAGAGCCTGGATTATTCTCCAGTTGATCATCTTGCTGCAGCCGGCACCGATCCTTTTTATTTTGTGGCCGGCAATACCAAGTTGTCGGACTGCTTTTTTCGTCAGGAAAAAGTGCTGGCTGAGATTGCTGCGTTTGGCGATTCTATGGCGGCCATTCCACAGCTCAACCAGCGCCGAGGACCTTCGGCAACCGGCTACACGGCAGCATTTGTTTATCCGGGTGGCGGCGGTTCCAATTTTCGACGCACCGGGTCCTTTCGAGGTTGGTCCAAGTCTCCGCCGCCCTCAAAAGTGGAAGCAGAATTAGAAGATGAGTTTCCGGACGAAGAGGATATTTACACGTTGTCTGACCTGGCAAAAAAGCGTCAGATAGAATAGGTTTGCTATTTTGCCGCATATTTAGCAAAAGAGGTAGCTCATATGTCAAAAATTTACGAAGAAGCTCTGCTAGATGCAAAGAAGATTAGAGAGCAGGCCGAGTCGGCCGCTAAAGAGCGTATCATGGAGTCCATCACTCCGCAGATTCGCCAGATGATCAACAATCGCATCTTGTTCGAGCAGGAAATGACTGACGAAGAAGACGAAGAGGAGATGCCTGTCTTTGGCGCTCCTGATGTTGAAGAAGATCAAGGCATGAATTTAGACAGCATCCTTGACAACATGCCCGACATCGACATTGAAGATGATCACGAGAGAGAGGCGGCCCAAGCTGCTTCGGACGTGGCTGTCTCTGTTCATGCCGACGGCGACGTCAACATTGAAATTGAATCCGGCGATGAAGACGAAGACGACTTGATGGTCGATCAGGCTTTGTCCGAAGCTTTCGCCAAACTGGTCAAAAGCGATTTCGTTCCTGATACCAAGTTGTCCGATAGGATTGACAAGCTGCGAAAGCAGGTCAAAAATCTCAACAGCGTGGTGTCGATCGTGAAAGAGAGCCGCCTGAGCGGCGATCAACAGGAACGCCTGGAAATGTGCTTCATGTCCCTTGTCAGAGAGGCGGTCTCTCTGCAGACAGAGTTGAAGCGCGGAGGAAGGGGTTCTCAGCGCCTCGAGCAAAAGCTGAATTCTACCATTAAGGAGATGAGAGAAATGTCAAGTAAGTACAAGCGAAATATCTTCGACTTTCTCTTCGAGGCTGAAGAGAACGTAGAGGAAATGAAACACATGAGAGAGCAGGACGAAATGGAGGCAGAAGAAGAAGCTGAAGTTGAAGTCGAAGAGGAAGTTGAAGAGGAAGCTGATGTTGATGTCGATGTTGACGCTGCACAGGATGCTTTGATGGACCTCGGAGATGCTCTTGGGCTCGACCTTGAAGTTGCCGAAGAAGGTGGCGAAGAGGAAGAGGAAGAAGAGGAAGAAGAACTCGAACTCGACCTCGAAGAAATGGACGATATGGGCGAAGCAGTCTACGAGATTGAGGAGTCCGTGCTTCGCAAAGAACTCAACCGCATGCGTCGAGCCCGTCGCATTCGTGAGTCGGCCGAAGAAGAAGCCGATCAATTTGGCGGCGGTGAGGTCCTTGGTGACGTCATTGAAGTCGACGAAGAGACCCTCATCAATGTGCTTGCCGACGAGCTCGGCTCCGTTTCTGAGTCCCGTCGTCGTCGCAGACGTCCTGCCCGCCGTCCGGCTGGCAACAGAGCAGCCCGTCGCGCCATGCGTGAAGCTGCTGAGTACAAGAAAGCTGCTCGAAACATGAAGCAGCAACTTGTAGAAATGAACCTGTTCAACGCGAAGTTGCTCTACGCAAACAAACTTCTGCAGAACAAAAACCTGACTGTTAAGCAGCAGAGAGCAATTGTCGAGGCCCTTGATAATGCCAAGACGCTCCGCGAAGCAAAGCTGCTTTACAAGTCTCTCTCCGGTTCGCTCGCACGGAGAGGCCAAAGTGGCAAACTTAGCGAGTCGGTTAATAGGACTCTCGGATCGTCCTCCAGATCAACCCGGTCGGGTCAACCGTCCAAGAGTGGCGTTGAGACGGATAGATGGGCAGTCCTGGCTGGTATCGGCAAGAACTGATCCAACAACTCTGTTTAGACTTTTATTAGGAGAAAACTTATGTCTAGCTTTGATTTGAAAATGCTGACTGAGGGAATCCGTGCACGCCACGTGGGAACTCAGAACAAGCGACTTGTAGAGAAGTGGGGCCGCACAGGCCTGCTTCGCGGACTCGACGGTGTAGGCCGCGAGAACATGGCCCGCATGCTGGAAAACCAGGCAGGCCAGGTGCTGAAAGAGGCCTCCTCGGTCTCCACCGGTGGCGGAAACCTGACTCAATCGGGCGACCTTCGCGGCTTCACCAACATTGCTTTCCCGATCGTTCGTCGTGTCTTCGGCGGCCTGATCGCCAACGACCTGGTGTCCATCCAGCCGATGAGCCTGCCCTCCGGCCTGCTCTTCTACTTGGATTACACCTACGGCGGCGCGCTTGCAGGAACTGCAGGAACCGATCCCTATCCCCAGGGTGCTTCCATTTACAACGATCCTCCGGGATCCGGCGTTGAGTCGGGTTCTTTGGGCGTTGGTGGTCAGTACGACCTGGCTGGCTCGGGATACTCCCGCGTTTTCGGTACGTGCACTGCTACCCTCTTGGCTTCTGGTGCTTTTGGTGGAACTACCACGTTCTCTAATGCCAACGTTCTTCATGCCACCGGCACAGACGGACGACTCTTGCAGTTCGATCCGCAAGTTACCACTGCTATTGAGGAAAACAATGATGGTCCTGGTGCTGCTACCGGCAATGCTGTTTATTCGGCTGTCGTTGTAGACCTTTCGGCCGCGGCTTTTGGCCAAGCTGACACCACGCTGGTTAAGGACTTCTCTTTCCCAGCTACGGCTCCTTACGCTGCAGTTGGAAACGACTTGAACGGCAAAGCAATTCAGGGAGGAACTTCTGCAAACGTGCGTCGCCTCAACCAGATTGGTCGATGGACTGGAACTCAGTTCGTTTCTGATCCTCTCATCGCTCCGGGTACTGCTCAGGCCGCGCTTCTGATGATTGTTTCTGGTGCTAATGGTCCAGCGCCTGAAGTTACTTCTTTGGTCGTTACTCACGTGACCTCCTCACAGCTTAATATCGGTACCGGAGATACGCTGGTCATTCCGGCTTTTGAGTCTGACTTTGGTGCCACCCCGGCTCCGGCTATCCCTGAGATCGACATCAAGGTGGAGAGCATTCCGGTTGTGGCTGAGACCCGCAAGCTGCGCGCTCGTTGGTCGCCCGAACTGGCCCAGGATCTCAATGCCTACCACAGCCTTGACGCTGAGGTTGAGCTGACCCAGATCCTGTCCGAGCAGATCGCTCTGGAACTCGACCGCGAGATCCTCAACGACCTCCTCACCCAGGCTGGAGCCGCCAACTACTACTGGTCGCGCTCACCCGGCAAGTTCGTCAACAAGACTACCGGTACCGAAGTTCTGCGCAGCGGAACCAACGCGCCTGGTCCGAACTTCACCGGCACCGTGCGTGAATGGTACGAAACCCTCATTGAGACCATCATCGATGTTGCCAATGAGATTCACCGCAAGACCCTCCGCGGCTCGGCCAACTTCGTGGTCGTCGGTCCGGACGTCGCCACCATCCTCGAAGCCTCGGTCTTCTTTAAGCCGTCGTTCTCGCTGGACGGAGACGGACAGGTCAGCGGCATGGTCATCGGCGCCGACATGGTTGGTACCCTCAGCAACCGTTTCACGGTCTACAAGGATCCCTACTTCCCACGGAATAAGGTCCTCGTCGGCTACAAGGGCGGAAGCTACCTGGAGACCGGCTACGTCTACGCTCCGTATGTGCCACTCATCGTGACTCCGACCATCTTCGCTCCGGAGGATTTCACGCCTCGCAAGGGTGTGATGACTCGCTACGGCAAGAAAATGGTGAGATCGGATTTCTACGGAACTGTCACATGCTTGGACATGAATGTGATCTAGAAATAGACTGGTTCTAAGTCAGCAGGGCCCGGCCTTTTGGTCGGGCCCTTTTTTTTTAACAATTTGTCTCATATGTTTATACTTACCTTAAAAAGGGGTCATGACATTAGAAACTCAATTTGCAAAATCTGCTCTTCATCTTTTAAGACTGGAAAACAATTAACCAATCACGTGCGCAAGGAGCATGGATTAAAAAGTCGAGAATATACGATTAAGCATTTTTACGGAGGCGTCGTGCCCATGTGCAAGTCGTGTGGTGACGAGACGCGATATGTGGCATTTTCCTTCAAAAAATACTGCAAGGCATGTTCGAGCATTGCCTCACGTGAAGGGGGAAAACAAGGGGGTAAAGCTGCAGCCTGGAATAAAGGTAAGACAAAGATTGAAGACGACAGAATCTTTTCGCCGGCTGGAGAAAAAAATCCTTTCTGGGGCCGGCGTCATACACAAGAATCACTTGAGAAAATGAGAACCTCCAAGAGAATTTCCCAGGAAAAATACTATGAGAGGCTTGATAAGAGATATGATCTTTCTACTGTAACGCCATATCAAGCATATGTTTCAAGACAGAAACAGTATCTTGAGTTTGAGTGTCAACAATGTGGAAAAACTAGCAAAAAAACATTGCAAGCTTTTGAGCGAGGTTCCCAGTGTTATTTTTGTTATCCGATATTTAGCAGTCGAGGTGAACGCGAAGTTGCAGATTTTGTTGAGTCTCTGGGATTCGATATTTCTAGAAACAACCGGTCTATCATAGCACCCAAAGAGTTGGACATTGTGGTATCAGACCAAAAAGTTGCGATTGAGTACGAAGGGCTGTACTGGCACAGCGAGATTGGTGGTAAAAGCCCCAGAGCACACTTGGAGAAGACGAGACAGGCAGCTGAGAAGCATTTTTCTCTATTTAGAGTATATGCGGATCACTGGCGGGATAAGAGATCTATCGTAGAGTCAATGATTAAAAGTCGTCTGGGTGCCTCTCCATATAAAATTTGGGCACGCAAGTGTCATGTAGCCGAAGTAGATTCTAAGACGGCCAAACAGTTTCTGACACAGAACCACTTATATGGGCACTCACCATCGAAAAAATCATTCGTTTTGGTGTGCGCAGAAAAGATAGTATCGGTATTGACTTTGAGAGTTCCAAGGCAGAAAAAATATAGAGAGCAAAATGTGCTAGAAATTTGCAGATTTGCTTCACTGCTAAACCATCAAATCGTCGGCGGATTCAGTCGGCTTTTAAAGCATGCGAAAAAATGGGCTGAACAGCATGGTTATTCAGGAATGATTTCTTACGCTGATCTAGATACTGGATCAGGATCTGTATACCAAAAAGCTGGATTTGTTCTAATGGGAGATACGGGACCTAGTTACTGGTACACAGATGGACATGCTCGATACGATCGATTTCAGTATCGTGCGCAAAAAGGAAAGTGCGAAAGAGAAGTTGCTAACGATGCCGGTGTATACAGAATATACGGAGCAGGAAGCAACAGGTGGATGCTTAAGTTTTAGATAACGAGAAATATGAAATTTATGGTATGAGCAAAGTCGTATTTTCCTGACAAGAATGTGATCTAGAAATAGACTGGTTCTAAGTCAGCAGGGCCCGACCTTTTGGTCGGGCCCTTTTTTATTTCTTATCTCTTATGGGTTCTAATGAACAAAAAATCATGATATAATGCCATTGAGCTCCATATTTAAAGTCATCGGCAACCTAAGCCCAATTAAGGAAAATATCAATGAAAATCACCAAAAGACAACTGAGAAAAATTATTCGTGAAGCTGTTGAAGATATGGAAATGGAAGATGAAGCATTCATCGCCAGAAGAGCTGCACGAGATGCAGCACTAGAAGAACCAGGAGTTAGGTCGCTTTATGATGAATATCATGGCATGTGGGATTCCATGGACCCCAATGACCCCGAATGGCCACGTAAGCGAACTAAATTAAGCAAACAATTACGCAAGCTGGTAAAAGACAGAGCAGTTCGAGATGATCTCTATAACCCGCATCGCTTTGATTAAAAAGCAATGAAAATCTCCAAGAGGCAACTCAGAAAGATTATCCGTGAAGCTGTTTCCGATTCTGATCAAGAAATGCTAGATCACCTGAGATCTCTTTACAGCGACATGCATAAAGACGTGCACGGCACCAGGCATTATCCCAACTTTAAGACCGTCGATCAAGCGCAGCGAGCAATCGAACGACTGCGAGACCATATTGCCATCGAGATTGCTCATCAAGAAGAGGACCGGCGTCGAGACGAGTTCGAACAGGAGATCAAAAGCTTGAGGCCCGGCGACTATGACATTGAAAGTCCAAAGCATTCAGGCATGCGGCGGAGACAGGAGTCAATCAGGCGCCGTTTAAAAAAGATCATTAACGAAGATCGCTTTTAGGCGCTTGATACAATCATAGACTGCTTGAGAAAATTATTTAGATTTCTCACGTTGAATATATTTATTCTCTGTACTTTAAGCCGACACTAGGAGTGAAAAATGGCCGAAGAAACCAAGAAAACTAAAAAGACTGGACTCTCCCGATTTCGCAAGAGCAAAAAAGTCGAAGAGCCCAAAGAGGAAGTTGCTGTTGAAGCAGCTCCTGTCGAAGAAAAGACAAGCCCCAAAGTTCGTGCTGTCGTCGAAAAGCCCAAAGCCAAAAAGGTTGCAGCGCCGAAACCTGAGCCCAAAGTTGAAAAAGTTGATATTGCAAGTGAAATAAGAAAAGCAATTTCTCAACAAGATCGCACACTTTCTGGCCGTGATTTAAAATGGTTAACTGATATTGCAATGAAATCCGGCGAAAGGGGTTTAAACGACGTCGGATTTAATCATGTATGGGCTGTAGTTCAACATTTATTGAAATGAACTCTGGCAGCCAGAAATATAAGAAGTCTGATCGCTTTGATAAGATGCGTAAGTTGCTGCAAAGCAATCAGGCTTACGAATCTGAGTGCGCGCATAAGGCCAAACTGTTAGACAAAGTGACAGAAGTTTTGGCACGCGAAGATTTGTGTGCAGAAAGCAAGCTGGAAAAACTGACTGAAATTGTCAGCTGCAAAGGAAAGCCCTGTGGCCAATGATTCTGAAAATGGATGGAACGAATATTCCAAGCTGGTTCTGAAGGAGCTGGATGCTTTAGCGGATGGCATTCAGAATCTCAATGCAGAGCTGCAAGAAGTTCGCAAGGACATTCTTCGCCTGGAGACCAAAGAGTCTAAGGTGGACGATCTTAAGGTGTGGAAGGAAAAAGTAGACGAAGTTTTTTCACCCTCGCAGATGAAAGAGCTTCGAAATAAAGTGTCGTCACACGAGAGTTTCAAGACAAAAGCTATTACCATCTTTGCTGTGGTACAGTTTGCCATGGCTTTGGCACTTTTCGCACAGAAATTCGTTTGATCGATTTTTTCCGTCACAGGATATTTAGTGACTGGAGATCGATATGTCCACGTTTCTGACCACACTCAACCCTACACCTTTCGGCTTTTTTGATAGCGACTCACAGTTTCAGGTAGAAGCTGATGCCATGGTGACGTTCGTCAAGCGCAAGCTGGGCGACGATGTGTTATCGGTTGAGCTAACCAAGAAGATGATCTGGGCATGCTTTGAAGAGGCCCTGTGCGAGTATGGCTCTCTTATCAATAAGTACCAAATTAAGTCGCAGTTAGCCAACTTGCTGGGCTTTCCTACCGGCAGCTTGGAGGGCTTTGAACAGAGATATCCGAGAGAAAATCTGGAATTCATGCTGCGTCGCGCTGAACCTTACTCGATGGAAGCCGGCTTGGGAGGCTCTTACAGAACTATATCAGGCTCAATCGATCTGGTCAAAAATCAGCAAGACTATGACATTTACGATACGCTAAAAGACTCAGATGGCAACCTGGTCTTTTCTTCGTCGCTCAACACTTCCAATTCCAAAATGAAAATCATGGAGGTGTTTCACTATTCGCCCCAGGCTGCCTATCGATTCTTCGATACCACATCAGCCATCAACTATCTTAATAACGAGTTTTCCTTCGAGTCCTTTACACCTGAAACTGTCTTTTATGTGCTACCGGTTTTTGAAGACATTTTGCGCGGCGGACAATTGGACTTGAGCAACAGAGTCAGGCGCTCCAATTACACATACAAGATCACTGGACGCAATATTCGAATCTTTCCGATGCCGACGGAAGACGATCCCAAAAACCTTTTTATGCGAGTCCAGTTCTCGCCTGATCCCATGAATCCGGACATTCCCGACCCAACATCATATGGCGTTTCCAACATGTCAAATGTGCCCTTTGGCAACTTGCAGTTTTCTCTGATTAATTCAGTTGGACGTCAATGGGTGAGGCAGTACACTCTGGCTCTAGCAAAAGAATTGTTAGGACTCATTCGCAATAAATTTACCACTGTACCGATTCCAGGCGGAGACTTGCAGCTTAACGGTGCTGACTTGATCTCACAAGGCAGAGAGGAAAAAGAAAATCTGCGTGTTAAGTTGGCAGAAATGCTTGACGAGTTGACTTATTCTAAGATGCTTGAAGACGAGGCAACAGCTGCTGATGCTCTTACCAACATCCTTAAAAAGATTCCGATCCCTAACGGTCGGGCGATTTTCATAGGGTGATGCATGGCTAGACTATTTTTAACACCCAGAGAAATTGATTTTATCAACGATATCAACAAAGAACTGATCAAAGATGTCGTGGGTCAAAAGATCTATTACTATACTGTGCGCCCAGACGTTACAAACGTGCACGATGTGTACGAGGAGGCGCCGGACAAAGTTTTCGATCCTCCCATCGAAATTGAGGCCAGAGTGGAATATCAGCCGGAAGACAACCGCATCAACCGATTTGGCGTAGAAGAATTTTATTCTATTGAAGTTTTCTTACACAATCGCGACCTGTTAGATCGCAATATTGACGCCAAAATCGGCGACTATTTTTCTTACGACGCCACCTTTTTCGAGATCATTCAGCACCAAGTTGAGTCCCATGTTTATGGTCAGATTGAACATTCCATCGGCGTTAAATTGATGGGCAGACAGGCCAGACTGGGTCAAATCGACAAGACTCCCAATGGACCCACATCAGAGTCTTATACAGATCCAGATGCCGTTCAAGAGACTTTCGTACAGCAGAGAGGCTTCGAGGAAAATCGCCTTGGGCCCACTGGTGACATTCGAGCGCTACAAGAAAAAGGCGTGCTGACGGAACCCATATCAGGACCGGCAGAAGTTTCAGAACGCGGAGATCCGGAAGATGTCGGCTCTGCATTTTACGATGAGACCTGATCATGAGCACGCGTGAGACACTAGAAGCGCAAAGGGAAGGTGCAATACCTGTTGCCGGCGAAAATGCATCAGATGCCCTTGTAGAGCTACCGAAATGCACCATAGAAGATATTGATCGGGCCGTCTTTGACCTATTTGATACTGACCTGCCGCTCTATTACACCTACAAAAATCAGACTAAAAAGATGCCAGTGGTGTTTGCTGCCGGCGAAAGATTTGCTTTGATTGCGCGCAAAAAGCCGCTGAGAGACAAGAATAATGCCCTGATTCTACCGGTGTTGTCAATCATGCGAACTTCTGTCATGGCCGAAAATGAGATGGGCCTGGCTTCAAATCAGGCTGTGCCTCACATCATTCGTAAGAAGCTATCTCATAAGGATGCGGCGTATCAGCGCATTGTCAACAAAGCCAATCTTAAAAATTCAGACGATCTTCCAGCCACCGATGCTCTTTTGCAGTCAGACAGGACTCAGCCACTTACTGGTGCCAAGCCAGGCCGAATTGCTAGCCGTAGGGAGCCTTATCCGTCTAGCCAAAGTATTCGTCGAGGACAATTGTTGACCAAAGATATTGGTGATAACATTTTTGAGGTTATTGAAGTTCCTCCGCCTCAATTCATTACAGCATCCTATGAGATTACGATTTGGGCTCAATATGTTCAGCAAATGAATGATATTACCATGGCTATCACTACAAATATGCAGAGTTATGCTGGTCGAACTTTTAGGCTAGAGACCAAGAAGGGATACACTTTTGTAGCTTATCTGGACTCAAACTTTGATCCGGGCAATAACTTCGATGATTTTACCGATGATGAAAGAATCATTAGGACTAGTTTTAGTCTTAAAGTACCGGGTTATATTTTAGGTCAGTCTTATCCAGGTTCTCCCAATCGTCTTAGAAAAACAATGTCAGCACCTCAAGTTAATTTTGAAATGATAGTCATTAACGAAGGTAAAGATATTGCACCGCAAAATGTAGGATCACCTAGTGGTTCACCGGATGATTATATTTTAGACGATCGATCAATTAATGCTCCACTCCCCGGGCAGTCGATAGCCGGAGTTAATGCCAATTCAATATCAGATCCTCGAAATCCTGGTGTATTAAATGCAGAAAAGCAAGATACTGCCTTGATTGGAAACGTAAGCAACGATATCGTGGTACAGCCGGCCAATTTTACTAGCGGCTCAGTAGAATATGGCGGTAGTGGAACACCGATAAGAAATAACATAGTTGTGATGGAAAAAAATCCCCTGACCGGCAAAGAAGAGGAACAAAAAACTTACTTGCGCACAAGAACGAGCAGAAATGGAGAAACAGTTTACAGGGAGATTATCTAATAATCGATTTTGTAAAAATCATTTTGAACAAATTTCATTGTATTCTGTGTTCGACTTGATATTTAGAGAAGAGCTTCGAGACTGAAGAACAGGAGAAGACATGGCAGAGCAAACATTCAGATCGCCGGGATTTTTTGATCAAGAAATTGATTTGTCCGGCAGACAAGTTGAAGCCAGCGGTATTCCGGCCGGTGTAGTCGGCACCGCGGAAAAAGGCCCGGCCTTTGTGCCGGTTACGGTAGGCTCCTTTGCTGACTTTGAGACAAAATTTGGCAGCCTAGACCCCAAGAGATTTGGACCTTACGCCGTGCAAAAGTGGTTGGAAAACAGAACTGCATGCACTTATGTCAGGGTTTTGGGTGCTGGAGCCAATGAAACAGCCACTCAAATTTCAGATACCAAAACTGCTGGCATTGTTTCGAATGCAGGCTTTGTAGTTTCAGGAACTGTCGCTGCAGATGGAACTGTGGTGAGTTCTGAGGGCGATGTACAGTTTATTGTAGCAGCACATGATGCATCAACAAATGAAGCTTCTGGTTTTCCAGTTCTGACTGATAATAGCAGCATTCAAGATGCCAGTAAAGCTTTTCTTGTTCGCGGCATGGTAATGTTGGCTTCTGGCACTAGACTTCTTACGATTGACAACGATGCTTTTTATTCTTCGGTCTCAACAGAAGCGCAAGTTGGAGCAATTGCTGGTTCTCCTCTTACGCAAGCAAAATATTTTAAGCTTGTTTTAAGTTCTTCAGCAGATACTTTTGGAAATGATGAATCCGAAGCAGGAATCAGAATCTTAACCGCTTCTTTGGATCCCAACGACGGCGTTTATATTGGCAAAGTTCTCAATACAAATCCTTTGAGATTTCAACAAGAACAGCATCTACTTTATCTTGATTGCGCAGTTGAACATGATTTGGCGCCCGTAATTTCCTCGACGGCATACAAAACAGTTTCTGTAGTTTCCGGATCTGCTCTTACTAGTGCTGACTCTGGGCTTTCTACTGTGCCTTTTGAGTCTCTCTTTGGAAGATTCGATACCAGATATACTACGCCACGCACGACGTCATTTATCTCACAGCCTTATGGTGAAGCGGAATACGATTTATTTCACTTTGAAACAATCGATGATGGCGCTTATGCAAACGAAAAATACAAAATTTCAATTGCAGCCGTCAAAGCTTCTACTAATAAAAAGCAACCATTCGGCTCTTTTGAAGTTCAAGTCCGAGCTTTTGACGATAGTGATACCAACTCGGCGATTCTAGAAAGGTTTCCAAATTGTTCGCTGGATCCCACGTCGGACCGATATATTGCTCGACTCATTGGCGATAAAAAAGTTCGATTTGATTTTGATCAGGAAGATCCGGAAGAACGTCGCTTGGTCGTCACTGGAAAATATCCCAACGTTTCAGCACGAATTCGCGTGGTGATGAATGAGCAAGTCGAAAGATCCCAAGTGCCAAAAGATGCACTGCCCTTTGGGTTCCGTGGTGTTCCAGTTCTTAAGACGACTGATTCTTTGACAGATTCAGCTACAGCTTTGGCAGTGGGTGGCACAACATACGGCGATGCAGCCATCAATAGAACTGCTGATGCTCCAAGCGGGGCAACTGGTTCAATCATGCCTCCGATGCCTTATCGAGTCAAAGTTACTCGTGGTGCAGTTGCTTCTGGAGCGGGATTTTTAGGAAATCCTGGCGATGACGAAAGAGTTGACAGCAGATTTTATTGGGGTGTAAAAACAACTCCTGTTCCTGTAGATTCTACAACTGATGCAATTTTTGGTATTACAGACGCTGTATTAAATGCGAATGTTGGTACTGGCATTAATCCGCTGGTTAGGGCTTACACCAAATTTCAAGGCATTGAAAAGCTTGATACACTTGTTACCGGATCAGGCAAAGACGTCTTTAACGACAATAAATTTACTCTCTCAAGGGTTGCTCTTTATAATGCGGCTACAGCTCTTTCAGACGTTACAGTTCAAGTAACTGGAACAGCTGGAGAACATATGCTTGAAGCTGCTTACGTCAGAAATGGAGCTCCAAATTCAGTGACTTATACTGTCGATGATGGCACCGCCGGCGGGTCAAATAGAATTACGCTAGCGTCTCTAGTCGCAACTTCTTCAGCACTCTTCAACAGGTTTACCGGTTTCGCTAAGTTTACTAATGTATTCTACGGCGGATTTGATGGCGTGAATATTCTCGATGAAGACATGTTCTACTTCCGAGATCGATCGCTTTCTGCTGACACGGGCGGAAAAAATGTTGAAGCTGCAGCCACTCAAAATATTGGATTGAAAACAAACCCATCTGGTTTTGGCCGCAGAAATAACCAAGTATTCTCCCTGAGAGAAGGCATCGATATTATATCGAACCCAATATCTACCAGGATCAACCTCCTGGCAGTACCTGGCGTCAGAGAGCCTTACGTTACTGACCATGCTGCTGAAGCCGTTAAAGACTACGGCTTGGCCATGTATGTCATGGACGTGCCAGAATACGACAAGGACGCTGCGCGTCTCTATGACAACTCAACAGGCCGATCTAATGTTTCCAACACGATCGATCAGTTCGAGTCGCGTGTCATCGACAACAACTATGTGGCAGTTTACTTCCCAGATGTGACCATCGATGATGACGTCAATAATCGCGTGGTTGAAGTTCCGCCTTCAGTCGCAGCTCTCGGAGCTCTCGGATTCAACGACCGAACTCAGCAGGTCTGGTTTGCTCCGGCCGGCTTTAATCGAGGTGCTCTGGACTTCGTCAACAACGTCGAAAACAGACTTTCGTCTGCAGACAGAGACGATCTCTATGACGCAAGAATCAATCCGATTGCCACCTTCCCGAGAGCCGGCTTTGTGGTCTTCGGACAGAAAACGTTGCAGGTTGCGCAGAGTGCGCTGGATCGCATCAACGTTCGCAGAATGCTCATTGATGTCAAGAGACGAATTGGTGGCATTGCTCAGAGATTGGTATTCGAACAGAACAATGCAGCGACTAGAGCAAGGTTTGTAGCCGAAGCTGTTCAGCAACTAACCGCAGTTCAATCCGGACAGGGTATCGAAGCCTTCAAGGTAGTCTGCGACGAAACCAACAATACTGCCGCAGAAATCGAGCAGAACAGAATGCGCGGCCAAATTCAGGTCGTGCCTACTCGTGCGGTTGAATTCATCGCTGTTGACTTTATTGTCACAAACAGCGGAGTGACCTTCGAGTAAGAAATAAATAGATAAAGTGCAGGAGAAAAAATGGCAGAGCTAACATTTCCAGTAAGTCCGGGCGTCGTCACTCGAGAGATTGACCTCACCGGTCCGACACAGATTGCACCGACCGGCGTTCCCGCAGGTGTGGTCGGCACTGCAGTTAGAGGTCCCGCTTTCGTCCCAGTGACTGTGGCGACTTTTCAGGATTTTATTGCTGCTTTTGGCAATTCAGACGGTGAAAAATTCGGTCCGATTGCCATGAGAGAGTGGCTCCGAAATGCTGGGGCCGGCACTTTTGTTAGAGTGTTAGGCACAGGAGACGGCAATCCAAGAACAATCACCGGAACAAATGCCGGCAATGTAACAAATGCTGGTTTTGTTGTCGGCAATCAATTGCCGCAAGCTAACGGTAATCTTGGAGACAATGCAAAAGCTGGAACTGGACAAGCTACGACCCCACTGGGCAAAGTTCACTTTTTGACAGCCTTCATGTCTGAGTCTGCTGGTTCTACAATTTTTTCCGATGCCGGCATTCAAACTGTAGGTGAAAACAAAGCTCAGCCAATTGTTCGTGGAATTCTGATGGCGCCGTCCGGAGTTGTTCTAGCTCTTAGCTCCAACTTAGAGGCAAATAACGATCCTAATGATTCTTCAACTGTTGGCCTAGCTGCAGCCGGAGTTTTTGGAGCTGCGCCTAATGATGCTGGAGCACCGATTGGAACGATCAACACGACAACGCAAGAATTTGTAATGTTTGCCAACGGATTAGTACCGACAGCAAAATATAAAAATATTCTTACAGCTTCTCTTGATCCTGCTGCTCCCAATTATTTTGTCAATGTATTTAATACGGATCCGACAAAAATTGAAGATGCTGGTCACTATCTCTATGCACACTATGATATATCGGCAAATTTAGCTGTTGTTACTGGTTCAACCGTTGTTACAGCTGCTGAATGGGCCAATGGAGAACCAGCTGCGCTTCTACTTACTTCCTCACAAGGCAGAAATACGGGAACTGCGACCACGGCGACCACAATCGGCACGCCAAACTTTGAAAACTTTGAGGACAGATTTGCCGCGGCCTTCTCTCCCTTCGTTGTTTCACAAAAATTCGGCGCTAATAACATTAACTTGTTCCGATTCCACACTCTAAGCGATGGCGTCATCGGTTCAGGCGAATTTAAAATCACCATTGAGAACGTCAAAGCTTCTAGCAAGGCCAATAATAAGTTTGGCACCTTCGACGTACTGGTTCGAAGATTCCTGGACAATGATTTAAATCCAGAAGTTGTTGAGTCCTTCAGGGGCTGCACGCTGGATCCAACGTCGGATTCTTACATTGCCAAGCGCGTTGGAGACAGAAACACCTTCTTCGATTTTGATGCCGCAACCGGCGCTCAAAAAGTGGTGGTCGAAGGCGACTATCCCAACGTTTCGAATTACGTGCGGGTTGAACTGAGCTCCGAACTAGAAAATGGTACAGTTGATGCCACAGCGCTTCCGACTGGATTCCGCGGGCTTTATCACCTGGTGACTTCCGGAACCTCCAATACGGCTTCAGTTTTGACCGGATCATTTAGTTCGGCCGGCTCTGCAAATACGGCGGGCATTACAGTTGACACCCTGGCGCAAGTCGTTCAGCCTCCAGTGCCAATGCGCGATACAATCGCTGTGGGCGTAACGCCTCGCAAAAATGTGCAGCAAGCATTCACCTGGGGCGTGCAGTTTGAGAACAAAGATTCTCTCACGCAGCCTAACAAGAATGAGAACATTGACGCTTCTCTGCTTTCACATGCCAAGTTCTTCCCAGGCTTCTTTACATCAATTCAGAACCCCTGGGTTGGAGACAATGCTGGCGCGGCTGATGTTGGTGGTTCGGTGTTAGATGCCGACAGATTCAACAACAATCTCTTCACTCTAGAGAGAGTGCAGGTCATCACAGCTTCTAACGATAGACCAGATCCGCAGCAGTGGGCCGCGGCAACTTACAGTAGAAATGCAGTATTGACAGCATCCCTGCCGGACAGAGATGGCGTTGCTAGCGACAAGGTGAGATTTCTAGATGCAACTAAGGACTTTACACACGTTCCGTCGCAGCGCTACTTCAAGTTTACCTTCCCGCTCATCGGTGGCTTCGATGGCGTCAACATCTTCGACCTGCAGAAGTCCAAGTTAAGCGACACTGCTGCTCGCCGAGAGATGGACGACACCAACCAGGGCGGCAAGAACGGCCCGACGGTTGCAGCCTATCGCAAGGCAGTCGACCTGATGGAAGCCAAGCAGGATGTCGACATTCAGCTACTGGCCATCCCGGGCATTCGACACCCGGCCATCACAGACTACGCCATCGAGGCAACCGAGAGAAGGTTTGACGCTCTCTACATCATGGACATTGAGGAAATGGACGAATCAAATAGTTTTGTCACTGGTTCTTCTCAGGTGCCCAGTGTCGCCAACACCGTCAATCAGTTTTCTGGTCGCGCTCTCGATACTTCCTTCGCCGCGGCTTACTATCCCGATGTGGTAGTCGCCGATCCCGCCACACGAACCAACGTGACAGCTCCGCCCTCTGTGGTGGTGCTCGGCGCCTTTGCACTCAACGATGCAGTGGCCTTCCCCTGGTTCGCTCCGGCCGGTTTCACACGCGGCTCCCTCCCCTCGGTGGTCTACCCTGGCGTCGAACTGCTGCAGCAGAACAGAGACGACCTCTACACTGCTGACATCAACCCAATTGTCGGCGACGTGCAGTCCAACTCGGGCGTGACGGTCTTCGGACAGAAAACCCTGCTAGCAGCGCAAAGCGCTCTGGACCGGGTCAATGTCAGAAGGCTGCTCATCGACGTCCGACGCAAGGTCCGCGACGTGGCAAGAACCTTCTTGTTCGAACCCAACCGCGCTACCACCATCGCAGCTTTCCAGGCTCGCGTGCAGCCCATCCTGACGGCCATTCAGTCGCAGGGCGGACTGGACCGGTTCCGAGTCATCATCGACACGACCACCACCACGCAGGCCGACATCGAAAACAACACCATCCGGGGCCGCATCTTCTTGCAGCCCACCCGTTCGGTGGAGTTCGTCTCGCTTGACTTCGTGGTCAGCAACAATATTTAGCTTTAACAACCGCATAATTATGCACACTTAGGAGAATTAAAAAATGGCAGAAACTCTTGCAGTATCGGACATGCTACCGAATAAATTTGAACCCAAGCGGCAATTTCGCTGGGTGCTGGCCATCGAGGGCATCGATGCTTTCATCATCAAGACCGCCGCTCGACCCAATATTTCCATCGAGTCAGTGGAAATTCCTTTCATTAACCACAAGAGATACATCGCTGGCAAATCTACGTTTAGTGATATG
>Ga0255757_10000664_pt1 | contig 33858 bp, 25 predicted proteins | sample 071ome_27_FD_179957 | JGI IMG/M metagenome (GOLD analysis project Ga0255757, IMG submission 179957) | Coastal salt marsh microbial communities from the Groves Creek Marsh, Skidaway Island, Georgia - 071409AT metaG (version 2) | ecosystem: Environmental > Aquatic > Marine > Intertidal zone >...
GAAATAAAAGCATTCAAGCCTAAATACAAATCAGGAAGAAGCGAGTTGGCGTTGGAAAATCAAGCGAACATAGCATTGAAGACCCTTTTAAAAGATAAAAGAGATGATTTGGACCAAGAATTAGTCTCGTTCATTGATACTCTTATAAAAGACATTAAGAAATACAAAACGCTTCCAAAATATACCTTGAGACAATTAAAGTTATCGACCAAGGATAAAAGTTTTGATGAACTTATAACGAATATTAAGAATTTAAGAAGACGTTTAGGAGATGACTATTTAAATATGATATTAAATCGAATTGATGTAATTGAAAATGACGTGATAATTGCAGTCGGAAATAGAAAATGAGTGAGCTACTTAAAATAGAGTACATGAGATTTCAATCACATCAAGTAATCAACGCGGAAACTTGAAGTCAGTCAACATGCAATCATGAGTATAACAAATCATTTCTCAGTGACTATGCCATCCATATCTATAACGAATTAGGGAAACCAGAAATAGGGTAGATAAAAAAAGGTCAAATAAATAGGGATATTTTAGGGATATAAAATAAAAAAGCACCTAACATATTGAATGTTAAGTGCTTATGATATTTAAAAGTGGTCCCTCAAGGGCTCGAACCTTGGACCCCCTGATTATGAGTCAGGTGCTCTAACCAGCTGAGCTAAGGGACCTGGAAAACAATGATTCAATGTTTGAATGAATCAATGTGATAGTTATTTTTTACGTCACTAAGCGATCTTAGCGAAGCTGGTCCAGCTGCCTGTCCGCCGAAATCACCAGAGGTGATGGAGGAGGAAGCTAAGCTTGTCCGCCAAAGCGATAGCGTCGGCGGAGGACCTTATATTAATGCATTGATGCAATAATGCGTGATGGCATTAATGAACCGCAAATATAGAATATTCAAATATAATGTGTCTAGAATTTTTTAGCCAAATGAAGGCTGCCCTGTATGCGCTGAATCGTGGTGCTGAAATCGTTTTCTGTATAGATGGGTTCCAGGTTTGACTTGTAGCCCAGGCTCAATGAAATCGTATATTCTCTGTTGAGCTGGCGCATGGCCCGTACACCCAAGCCGGCATAGGGCGTCATGTCATCGATACGCTCCTGGCTGCTGTCTACCATGCCGCCAAAGGCTTGCAGAGAACTGTTGTTTACAGTAAAATTCTCCAGGCTATTTCTGACAGAACTGAAGTTATTGATACCACCCATGAAGTCCACATTCAGATTGAAAGCTGGGGTTTTTAATACATTCAAGGACAAAGCAATACCCATATCAATATTGGTGATGCGATGCGTACTGTTGAGGTCTACGACAATATCCGTCGCAGGCAGCTCATCGACCGTATTTCTCTGGACGCTGATGGATGAATTCATAAACCCAACCGGGCTGGCCATAACCAAATCATAATGATTGTATGGCGCATTGTTGATCTCATTAGCGCTGTCATAGCTCAAGCCCGAATTATGGCCCGAATGAAAAACAACATTTTCGATTCCTATCTGGCCAAACACACTCAATCGGCTGTTGATCTCATACATGAGTTCAAGGCCAAAGCTGAGTGCCTTTCCATTATCATGTCTGAAGTCGGCCGGATCCAGGGCCGTGCTGTAATTGCTGTTCAAATTAAAATCCCAAAGGGAAGAACCCAGGAATATGCCCAAGGCTATATTTCTTTTGTTGACTGACGGCTCAATGTCTTCTGCAAAAGCGAATTCTGGATTTATTAGTGATGACTGCTTATCTGGTAAAGCGGGCTCCAAACTTTCAATCTTTTTAGCTGCTGACAGATTGTTTAGTCGATTGGAAGGCAAGTCAAAAGTTTTATTCTCTTCTTCAAGTCTTTCGGCAGGGATTGTTGAATAGGCATTTTCCTTGACAGTCGGCGAGGACGTATTTGATGAAGTCCTCTTTATCGTGCCATATGAAGCACTAGACTTGTAAATCGTTTTTTGTTGTGATGCTCGGTTTAGATTTCCAGGTTCCTGCGCAACAGCTTCATCCTTTTCAGGAATTATTGGCGTCGATTTATATCCATCCCTGCCATTGACATCTTTTGATCCAGTATATTCTTCAAGGGTGGATTCAGCTGCCGTCGAATTATCACTTGGAATAATTTGTAGTTTTTGAGATTCCGGGGCCTTTGAAATCTGGGCTTCCGAGCTCAGCTTACTGCTTGACATAATAATCACGGACAGGCACAGCAATGCACCCAGGCCGATCAGCCAAATCCAGAATGGTATTTTACTTTTAGGCTTTTCTTCAATCTGCTGTATGATATTCTCAAGCACATGGTCCGAAGCCTTCAGCCATTCTTCACCATCCAACGATGTCTCGTTGAACCGATCTTTCCATTTGTTATCCTGGTCAAGCATAGTTTTCCAATATAGAACTGTCTTTCTCTGCAATTTTTGTTTGTAACATCTTTTTCGCCTTCATCAGTTGCGTTTTGGATGTGCTGCTGCTGACACCCAAGGTCTCTGCAATCTCATTGTGCGAATACCCATCGATCACATACATATTGAATACCGTTCGATAGCCATTAGGCAATGAATGGATCAGTGATGTGAGTTCTTCCAGTTTCAGATTTTCTATAGCCTTTTCTCGTACAGGAACATTTATACCCAATTCAAATATATTGTCTTCCAATTCCAAAACAGATTTTTTTCTGAGGTGCATCAAGCAGGTGTTGATGACAATCTTTTTGGACCAGTTAATAAATGAAGCTTTGTCAGCGTCAAACTGGTAGAGGTCACGGTAGATTTTCACACAGGCCTCCTGGAGCATATCTTCGGCATCAGCTTTGGTCTTGACATACCTGAGGCATGTCAAGAGATAGAAGCGGCTGTATTTATTATACAGTTTCCGAAAGGAGCGTGTATCTCCATCCAAAATACTCTTAATGGTTTCTATGTCCGAAAATTGTGCTGACAATGTCTGGGTGATTCATGGGGCCTAACAAAAATTTCAGAAAAAGGTTATAAAAAACTGCCTGTAAATCACTTTTGATTTTCAGGCAGATTACTGGATTATTATTTTTTACCCATCAGCTTTCTGACAGGATTATTGAAAACCGGTGACAGTTCACTGCCACCGGATCGAATATTTATTGTTTTATAAATTTCTTTTGGAATGCCTTATTGGCACTTCTGTATTCAAGGATATACATGCCGCTCTCTAGCAAACTGATATCCATTTGAAAAGTATCATTGGACTCCCTGCTTATGAACTGCTGCCTTCCCTGAATATCATAAATGATGAATCGTGCATCCGAGATATCTAGATTCTCGGTCTTGACAAATAGCTCATTGCTGGCCGGGTTGGGGTACACATTAATACTTGCCAATTCTCTGCTTATATCTCCTGTTGAAGAAGTAGAAGGCAGAAGTACTGCATCAATAACATGTACTACACCATTGTCGGTAACAATGTCTGCAACGATTACCTGGGCATCATTGATAAATACACCATCATTGGTGATGCTGACTGTTAGGTCCTGACCGTTGAGTGTCATAGCTGTTTGTCCGTCTGATAGATCAGAACTCAATACCTCAGCGCCAACAACGTGGTACAATAAGATTTCTGTAAGCAATCCTTGCGGATCTGCGAGAAGAGCATCAATTGTTCCAGCTGGTAAAGCTGCAAATGCATCATCTGTCGGTGCAAATACTGTAAAAGGACCTTCACCGCTAAGGGTGCCAGCTAAGTCAGCTGCAAGTACTGCAGCTTCAAGAGTATTGTGAACAGGACTAGCAACAATGACATCAACTACAGTTGTTGTTGGTGGTGTTAATACTGCATCTATCACATGTACTACACCATTTGAAGCAACTATGTCAGCAAATACGACCTGGGCATCATTGATGAATACGCCATTGCTGTTAATGGTTACCGTAACATCTTTACCGTTTAGTGTTGTGATTGTTTGACCGTCTGACAGGTCAGTACTCAAAGCGTTCGCACCGGCTACGTGATATAATAGAATGTCTGTCAATATACCTTGCGGGTCTGCTAACAAAGCATCGATTGTGCCATCTGGCAGTGCTGCAAACGCAAAATCTGTCGGTGCAAATACGGTAAATGGTCCTTCTCCGCTTAAGGCTGTTTCAAGGCCTGCGGCAAGTACTGCAGTTTCCAGAATATTGTGTACAGGACTTGATGCAATAATTTCTACAACGCTTGGTGGAGGTGGTATCAAGACGGCGTCAATAACGTGTACGACGCCATTATCGGTTTGTATGTCAGCCACAGTCACCTGGGCATCATTGATAAAGACACCATCGTTATTGATGGATACAGTAATATCGGCACCCAATAGAGTTGTGGCCGTCATGCCATCCATTAAGTCTGTACTCAACACTTCTGCAGCTAGAACATGGTATAGTAAAACATTTGTAAGCAAACCTTGTGGATCATTCAACAGAGCATTTAGTAATTCAGCAGGTAATGCCCCGAAAGCATCATCTGTTGGTGCGAATACGGTAAAAGGCCCATCACCGCTTAAGGCTGTTTCAAGACCTGCTGCCAGTACCGCTGTTTCGAGGGTATTGTGATCGGGGCTGTTGACAATGACATCTACCACTGTAGTGGTAGGCGGAATCAATACAGCGTCAATGACATGTACCACACCATTATCAGTTGTGATATCGGCTACAGTTACTTGAGCATTATTTATAAAAACACCATCATTAGTTATGCTGACAGTAAGCTCATCACCATTTAGGGTCATGGCTGTCTGGCCATCGACAAGGTCAGTACTAAGTACTTGAGCACCAAGAACGTGATAAAGCAGGATGTCTGTCAAAGCACCTTGCGGATCTCCCAATAACGCCTCTATGGTTCCGTCGGGTAGTGCTGCGAAAGCATCATCTGTCGGTGCAAATACGGTAAATGGACCATCACCACTAAGTGTTTCTGCAAGATTGGCTGCAATTACAGCAGCTTCTAGAGTATCATGATCAGGACTGTTGACGATAACATCAACAACAGTAGTTACGGGTGGGATAAGTACGGCATCAATAACATGTACCACACCATTGTCTGTGACAATATCTGCTGTCGTAACAAATGCATCGTTTATGCGTACACCATTACTATCGATTGTGACAGTGATATTATCCCCGTTAAGAGCCTCTGCTGTTTGTCCATCTGTCAGGTCTGTGCTTAATACCTGCGCACCTAGCACATGATACAGAAGAACATCTGTCAAAGCGCCCTGAGGATCATTGAGCAGGGCATCCAGGACACCATCAGGCAGATTGTTAAAAGCGCTGTCTGTTGGTGCAAATACGGTGAATGGTCCCGGACCATTAAGAGTTTCAACGAGATCTGCAGCTATAACGGCAGTTTCCAGTGTATTGTGATCGGGGCTGTCAACGATAACATTGACAACTGTGTTTTGCGCAAAAAGGAATAGCGGCAAAAGGAATAAATTGATAGAAAGTAAAAGTTTACGCATAGTGAAATGTTTTTATTAATCAATGAATACACCCAACTATGTGCAGGATAATGCTGAAAGGTTGCCTCGCTGAAGATTTTTTTAGGATAGCAGGAGTTGTTCCAGCGCGATACTCAGTTCACTGGAAAATATGATGCTCCGATGAGATTCTCTTTCAGCTCTGATTAAAGTGATTTTATCTCCAAATCTATTCTTCATCTCTTCGCTGAAACGATAATCCACAATCTTATCCCGCGTCCCGTGCACTATTGTAACAGGGCATTCGATATTATTCATAAACTCATTTACGGGAAGCTTGAACTTCAATAGGAAATCAGGAAAGAACCAGAGGTATTTGTTTTTAATATCTGTGATCGAAGTAAATGGGGCTACAAGCACCAGAGTTTTTGGCTTGTTGTGACTTGCCAAATAACTTGCCATTCCTGTGCCCAGGGAGTATCCGACCAGTATAATCTCATTTTCGTTGAAGCGTGTTTTCAAATGATCGTAGGCTTTTTGTACATCATTAAAAAGCTGCTCTTCCGACTGAATGCTTCCTTTGGTTTTACCATAAGACCGATAGTCAGGAATCATGATGTCATATCCCAGGTCTCTCATAGTCCTGATCTGATATATCCCAAAGCGAATGCTTCCGCGATTGCCATGCAGGTAAAGAATGACGCCTTTAGGTTTTTCCAGACCAGAGTCCACATACAAGGTATTCATGCTGTACACATCGTCCAGGGGAATTTCGAGCTCCTGGCCCATTCGAAAACTGTAGTCTTCCGGAAGTTTTTCCGGGTTGAAAATAAAGCTGTCCTGCAAAATATATAATACAATACAGGCGATGAGATAAAGGGAAGCTGCTATTTTGATAAAAAGGCGCATTTTCAATCTGTCTTATTCCAATGCCAAAACGCCTTGATTGTTCAGGACTGTACTACTCATTTGTTTTTATCAATATCGCCACCCAGGAGATCCCAGGCTATAACGATGACAAAAAGAACGGCAAATGATATTATTATGATAGAGGATGCAGACATAAGAAAAATATGAGGCGAAAATAATTCAATTCTTTATCTCTTCTCTGCCTTTCAACAAAAGAATTTGTTACATGACTATATTTACACGGGTTTATAAATCTCAATCAGTGATAAGCAGGCCTATCTTACCATTCCTTTTCATGCTTTGCATGGTGAATGTCTCAAATTCCGAGGCGCAGGAAACAGCCATGTCTCCCAAAATAGCCAACTATGAAATGCATATTGAGTTGGATGTGCCTTCCAAAAAGCTTCATGGGACAACAAAACTTAACTGGCGCAATATTTCAGAAGACCCTGTCCGGGAACTGCACTTTCATATGTATTACAACGCCTTCAAGAACTCAAACTCGACCTTTTTCATCGAAAGGGGTCTTCCCGACTTCTTGACCAAGGGTATAGATGATGTGTGCGGTTGGGGCTGGACACATATCATTGATTTGCTTGACAGCGAAGGCAACTCCCATGTGGACAGTATGTATTATTACCAGCCGGATGATGATAACATATACGACCAAACCGTTCTGGTAATAAAACTGGTCAATGCTGTTGCTCCTGGAGAAGAAGCCGTATTTAATTATGAATGGACAGCGAAGATCCCGAAGACCATGGCCCGCACAGGCTACAATAAAGACTATTATTTCTTTGCACAGTGGTTTCCCAAGGTCGGCGTGTTGGAACCGGCAGGTATGCGCTTTGCCCAAGAAACCAGTTGGAATTGCCATCAATACCATTCGCTGGGAGAGTATTATTCCGATTTCGGGGACTATGATGTTTACCTCGAAGTGCCCCTGGATTATGAGGTGGCCTCCACGGGTATATTGATGGGACAGGAGAAAAATGACAGCAGCATGGTGTGGCATTACAGTGCAGATGATGTCATCGATTTTACCTGGTCATGCTCTCCTCATTTCATTCTTCAAAAGGATAAGTATAAAGACACAGATATCTATTTTTATACGTATGATTATAAAGGGTACATGGCCGAGAGATATTTCGAGACCATCAAATTTGCGCTGGCCTACCTTGAAGATCATATCGCTCCATATCCATATAGGAAACTCACAATTATCGATCCTCCCATACATGGTATGTTTTCCAGCGGTATGGAGTATCCCATGCTGATCACTTCTATCAGTTTTTGCTTTTTGCCGGAAGGCTTAAGGATGCCTGAAACACTGGCGGTTCATGAGCTTATACATCAGTATTTCATGCAATTGGTGGCCACCAATGAGACAGAAGAGGCCTGGATGGATGAAGGTATAACGAGCTACTACGAATCCAGGATCATGGACACTTACCTCGGGGCGAACTGCTCTGCTGTCGACTTGCCATTTCTCAAGTCCGGCAACAAAAGTTTCAACAGGGTTGAATTCATGGGCATGGATCATCCAAAAATTGCTTCCAATGCCATCTTCAGCTGGGAGTATACCGAAGGCGGTTATGGTGAGATTGCCTATAATAAAGCGGCTTTGTGGCTGCAGACTCTTGAAGGCCTGGTCGGCACTGAATTTATGGACCGGATAATGAAGACGTATTTTGATCGATGGAAGTTCAAGCACCCATGCCGCTATGACTTTGTTGATCTTGTCAATGAATTGGTCATTGACGAAATGGGCAATGTATTTCCTGAAGGTATGGATTGGTTCTTTGATCAGACACTTTACGGAACAAGAATGTGTGATTACGCTGTGGCAGATATTGAAAATGAGAAACTGACTCCTGAGAGGGGATACCTTGATAGTAGGGAGGAATGTGAAGTGGGCGAAATGCCGGAGGATAAATACAAGTCAAGGATAGAACTTCATAGATTAGAAGAACTTTACTTTCCGCAAGAAATAAAAATTGTATTTGAGAACGGTGATGAGGAAATAGTGTATTGGGATGGAGAAGCATCAGCCAAAACAATTGAGATTGAAACAAGCGATAAAGTCGTAGCAGCATATATTGATCCTGAACGGAAAATATATATTGACAAGAATTTTATCAACAACTCTCTGGATCTAAGAAACCAATCCGATACATCCAGGAAGATTGGTAACACCCTGTTTTCAGGCATTCAGTCACTTCTTGAAATATTTGGATTGCTGATATGAGAAATGCGCTGAAGTCATACAAGCAAGCTTTGATCTATTCTCTCGCCAGCTACAGAGTATGGGCAAGCATTTATCTTGTAGGCCTTGTATTCAGCTACCTTATTTATGCTCCAATAATCAGCAGCATGGAAAGTATCCTGGGGCATTCTTCATCGGTCAAGGATTTAAGTGAAAACTTTGATGTCAATATCATTATGGATATGCTGTACGATCATGGCGAGCTGCCTGGCATATGGCTTTCTTTACTGTTTTTGATTTTAGCATTACAACTCGTTTTTCAAAACCTGGTCGTTGGCGGGATTATAAATCTTTTTAGAACCGACAACAAAAGTATCGCCCGGTTCTTCGAAGCAGGCATACGTTATTTGATTTCGAATATCATCGTTTCGATTGCTTTTGTCGTTTTATTGGCCCTTACTGTACTCATCCTGTTCCTGGTCTTTAGCAGGGGTGATATACATATTTTTAATTTGGAGAATGAGTGTCTTCTCATTCACAGGGCATATATAATGGGAATCGTTCTAGTCCTGTTTCTTGTATTCTGGGCTATGTTTCGTGATGTATCAAGGGCGTATATATTGATCAGCAAAGAGAAAAATGTTTTCCAAAACATGCTTCAATCGGCCAGGCGGTTTTTCAAGCCGCAATGTGTCTGGATCGGCATATTTGATCTTGCACTGCTTCTTCTTTTATTTGCAGTATACTACCTGTTGTTGGGAATATTTGGTCTCGGCACAGGAGCTTTGCCATTGCTAATCCTCACGCAGGTATATGTCTGGCTTAAGCTGATACTTAGAATGGCCCGACTGGGTGCCATTTATAAAACAGCCAATAATTTTTAGAGTCTTTCTTCCGTATCGTAATCGATTCTATTGCGGTATTTCTGAAAAGGAATCTTCAGCATTTGCACTACACTGTCAGCGTCTTCCGGAGCATAATAGGTGTCTACGCCATATTTAAGTTTTGTATTATCAACCTGGGCATAGGTTTGAAATATACGATCCCAAAAAGAGAAAATATTACCATAATTGCTGTCCGAATACGGCATCCTGTAATGATGGTGAACGCGGTGCATATTTGGGGTACAAAAAACGGTCAACAATGTTTTATCAAGCCATGCAGGGAGAACGATATTGGCATGATTAAACTGGCTGAGTACCACAGACATGCTTTGGTAGAGAAAAACGAGCCACATAGGGGCACCCAATAAAAGCGTAGCCAGGATGGCAAAGCTGAAGCGAATGACACTCTCGCCTGGATGATGCCTGTTCGCAGTTGTTGTATCTACATGCTGATCCGTGTGGTGTACAACGTGGAATTTCCACATCCAAACGACATGATGTTCAACCCAATGTGGCAGCCACGCGCCGAAAAAGTCCATCAATAGAAGGCCTGCGATCAGGAAAACAACTGTTCCCACAGGGATCCATTGTAAAATGCCAAATGAATTCGCTACTGCCCAATCGGAAGTTTTAACCAGGATAAAAGCCAGGAAAAAGTTGACAATAATCGTCGTCAAGGTGAAGAATATATTGACCATGGCGTGCTTGAGCCTTTCGTATTTTAAAGACATCAAGGGCACGGCGGATTCAATGAGTGAAAACAACACGAGGCCTCCAACCAGAATCAAGGTCCTGTGGCTGGAAGGAATATTTGCAAAATAATCGATGATGGATTCAAGCATAATCAGTGGTTTGTAACAAGTCCTTTGGCTTGGATTTATAGTGTATAAATATAGTGGCAAAAAGAATAGTTCTCTAAACACTTCAATTTCTTTATCTTTAGAAAGCTATGTATCACATACTTCATGATATCGAAATACATGGATTCAGGGATGAGATCTTTGCTGCCATAACAAAGCCGGAATTGCTGAACAAGTGGTGGACGGTCAAAGCTGAAGGTCGCCCTGAAGTCAACGCGGAATACCGATTTTATTTTTCAGACGAGTATGATTGGAAGGCCAAGATACTCGAAGTGCATCCCCCGGCTTCTGTCAGCTATCAGATGACCAGTGCGGATAATGACTGGACCAATAGCATCCTGTCATTCGAAATCATCGAGATTGATCATCTCAGGCAAAATCTCAGGTTTGAGCACCGCAACTGGCGTAGTGTCAACGATCATTTCAGAAAGACAAGCTATTGCTGGGCGCTTTATTTGAATGCGATGAAAAAGCTGGTGGAAAAGAGTTTTCACGAAGCACAGCAATCTTGAGACCGGAGCATTTGATTGATAATTTATTTTAAAACCACACAAATACAAGCGATATGAAAATTGCCATGAGTCTTATCACTTTTGTTTTCCTATCCTATAATGTCAATAGCCAGGGTTTTCTTAAAAAGCTCAAGGACCGAACTATGGATAAAATTCAGCAGAAAGCAGAAGATAAACTGCTTGAAGAGCTTTCTGAAAGGTTGGCCAATGAGGCTGTCAAACCGATAAATCCCTACATGGACAGTTTGTTTGCCCAGTCCTATGAGATTGAAACAGGAGAGAGCTATGATCCACAGAATGCCGAAAAAATGAATGCATTCCTGGAAGGTCTGATGGGAAATCTTGAATTGCCTGAAGAGTATGTTTTTGATTATAAGCTGGAGGTCGCCTTGAAAGATTATGGCTCAAAAGATGAAAAAGCCATGTATTTGTTCGTCAGCACATCACAGGATATTTTCGGTATGGAGCAAGAGCAGGACGATAAGAAGATGTTTGTTGTATTCGACTCTGAGAATGATGCCATGGTGAGTTATGATCAAAATAAGAAAGAGCGAATGGCTATTCCGGTTAATTCTGCTTTTATGTCTATGTACTCTGAAAAGCTCATGGAGGAGGAAATGGAGGAGAGGAACTTTGAAGTAGAGAAAATCAGCAAGACAAAGAAAATATTAGGATATCAGTCACAGGGCTATAAATACAAAACTTCAGAGACTGAATCCGAGGCGTATATATCCAATGAATTGCCTTTTGACTGGGATGACGCCTTCGGCACCATGCTTAAGCAGTTTGCTCCCAATTTTTACCAGGACAAGGAGGATTATATAATGGATGGTATGCTTATGATGGCAGAAACCAAAAGACTGGAGGACGGCAAAAAGTCAGAGTGGAAAATGAAAAAGATTGATGAAAAAACCACTCGCATCGTCAATGCCGATTATACCAGCATGCAGTTCAATACCCAGTAGATGTTATGACTTATGATCTGGCCTGTTCAACTGAATCGGCATCATAAGCCAGTTTTTCACCCAACAACTGAGCTCCGTTTGAACCGATAATGTAATCGTTTTCAACGCGTATGCCTCCGAAGTCCATGTAGGATGCTACAGCATCATAATTGATGAATTCCTCATGCATTTTTTCGGCCCTCCATTTTTCAAACAGCTGAGGGATAAAATAGATGCCGGGCTCAATCGTAATGGCAAATCCCTTTTGGAGAGGACGTCCCAGCCTTAACGACTTAAGTCCAAATTCCCTGCTTTTACGAATAGTATGATCATAACCCACAAAGTCTTCTCCAAGGTTCTCCATGTCATGCACATCCAGGCCGATCAAATGCCCTAAGCCATGCGGAAAGAAAAGGCTGTGAGCTCCTTCCATGACGGCATCCTCAGGATCCGCTTTCATAAGGCCAAGCTCAGTCAAACCTTCGGCAATGATCTGGCTCGCCATGAGGTGTATGTCTTTATAGTATACATCGGCTTTGGATGCCTCTACAGCAGCATCATGGGCTTTGACAACTATATTGTATATGTCCCTTTGCTTGGTTGAAAAAGAGCTGTTGACAGGGAAGGTACGAGTCATATCACCGGCATATCCTGAAGGGTGTTCGATGCCACCATCGAATAAAAGCAAGTCTCCGGCATGGAGTTGACCATTATAATTGTGATTGTGCAACGTCTGACCCTGAGTGGTCATAATTGGAGTAAATGACCATCGCATATTATGGTCCCATGCAAATTTTGAGGCGAGTGAAACGAGTTCATACTCATTCATGCCTTCGCGGGCATGGATCATGACTTCTTTGTGCATGGCGGCAGTTAGGCTTGCTGCTTCATGCATGCATTTTATCTCTTCATCGGATTTTATATTTCTCTGTTTAGAAATCGCCATAATCAGTTTTACCGATGGCTTGATTTCAGTTATGTCAAGATATTGTTCCAGCTTGATGGTATGTGCTGAACGGTAAGGTGGCAGGTAATGGCATGTACTGTCTACGTGATCAAAAATATTCAATGATGGCATGACTTTATTTATGCCGGCCTTGGCTGCCATATCTGCCAGTTTTTCCTGGTCACCCATCCATATAAGGTGATCCAGGGATGCGTCATCACCAAATAATATAGTCTCCCCCTTATCCGCATCAATTAACAGGTTCAAACCCGCTTTACTAAGACCGCAATAGTAAAGGATACTTGAATCCTGGCGGTAGGGGTATGAATTATCTTCAAAGTTGATGCTGCTGTAGCCATTGCCGAGCAATAGGATTTTGCCTCCACCCATCAGTTCCATCAGCTTCTTCCTTCTTTGAATGTATGTTTCAGTGGAGAAAGGCAATTGTGTTTCTTTCATGGTTTCGTTTCTAATAGTTATCAAAAAAGCGGAAGGCGTCAGTAATCTCATTGGGATGGCATTCGATATCGTATGCACAGCTTCCTATGCCATTCAGTAATGACAACATCAGCTTTTGATTTGTATTTTTTTTATCCTTTTTCATGAGACCCAGTAATTCTTCACTCATGCCGAGCAACGATGGTCGTTCTTGAATATGTTCAGACAAGACTTTTTGAATCTTTTCCAGATCATCACGCGAAATCATTGATTTGGTATAGCTTACATATGCTTCACAGATCATACCGATGAATATCGCTTCTCCATGAAGCAGGACATTCTCCTTATCTGAAAAGTATGTCTCAACCGCATGCCCAATTGTATGACCAAAGTTGAGTATTTTTCTCAAGCCTTGCTCGAAGGGATCCTGCTCGACTATTTCATTTTTAATAATTACGGAACGTTCTATGATTTCTGTGAAAGGCCAGTTTCTTATAGCCTTATCCCGGGCAGATAAATAATCCCAATGTTCGTTAGAGTGAATCAAGGCATGTTTGTAAATCTCTGCCAAACCGCTGTTAAGTTCCCGATCTGGTAGAGTGTTCAAAAATGAACTGTCGATCCATACCATCTCGGGATTATTGAAAACACCGATCATGTTTTTATAGGCCAGAAAATCAATACCCAGTTTACCGCCAATGCCGGCATCTACTTGCGATAGAAGGCTTGTCGGTATCTGGATGAATCGCATGCCCCGCATATAAGTTGATGCAACAAAGCCGCCCATATCACCAATAACGCCGCCTCCCAGGTTGATGATAAGGCTTTTTCGATCAGCTCCATGGCTGATCAAAGCATTCCAGATCTGGGTGCTTGTTTTGAGGTTTTTATACTGTTCTCCCGAGCTTATTCGAATGCTTGAAAAGGGAATTTTCATATAGGTTTTAAGCCGCGGCAGGCAGTAAAGTTCTGTGTTCTCATCTACTATGACAAAGACGGAGGACGGCTTAAGCCTGTCGATGAAGCTCGCAAAGAGGGCCTCTTCCTCGTCGATAAGGATATTGTAGTTTTGGGCTTTGATTACAGACATCAGTCCAGGCTATGCAGTTTTTTAAAACTTATGGCTTCCGGCTTGCGGGCAAACATTTTCTTGGTCAGTGTCCAGGTCTCTTCAAACAGGCTGGAGTACCTGTAGTCGTTGAGCTCCTTTTCCGATTTCCAATAGCTGTAAGTCATAAACACTTTTGATTTGGCTTCAGTGCCTTGCAAAAGCTCAAGATATTGGCAACCTTTAAAATTGCGTATTTGTTCTTTCCTTGATTCAAACAGCTCTATGAATTCCTCCACGCATTCCTCTTTGAACTCCATTTTTACAATGCGTACTATCATTGATCGTGGAATTTAATCTGGATTGTTTCATCTTTGGCCAGGTCGAGCTGACTGGCAGCCTTGCCCATATTGATAGCGATTTCAAGGTGTTTGGCACTGTTAAATAGACAGACAGCTTCACCTACAGGCACGTCGCAATAGAAATCACTTATTTCTGTAATCGGGTTGTAATATTTAAAGAAGAGTTCGAAGCTTCTGCCCTTGCGTGCATGCTCGAAAAACTCGCGGTGCACGTTAAGAATGACATTTTCAAACTTATCGATATGTATGATGGTCGCTCGTATTTCATTGTTGGTAATGACAGGCTGTATGTCCAGTTTTTTCTCATAATGGTTGAGAGGCACACCCACTTCCGTTATGGCCATATTCCTTGAGATCAAGCTCACGGCATGAGAAACAAGGTCAAAGAGATTGCTGTCATCTTCATCTACGACAATTTTGTAAATCTCATCTTCATTGACAGAATCAAAGGCCAGTGAAAAAATTCCGTTGTTGGGGCCTATAAAGAAGTGATCCTTGTATTCAAAAAGGATGAACTCAAAATTGGTTTCGTAATAGTTATTTACAGCTACTACATGAATGGTGCCCGGCGGAAAATGTTTGGCCGTTGCATTCAGAACATAGGCTGCCTGCCTGATGTCGTGGGTGTCGATCTCATGTGTGACATCTACGATGTTCAAATCTGTATTGGAACCCAGAATGCTGGCCTTAAGAAGGGCACTGTAGTAATCCTTGGTTCCAAAATCCGATATCAGGGTAACAAGCTGCATAGAGAGCTTCAAATTTCACCAAAAATAAGAAACCCGCCAAAGTAATTTTAGCCTAATTCTTGCTTTAAGAATTTAGCGGTATGACTCGTCTTCTTTTTTATCAATTGTTCAGGGGTTCCAGAGAACACAATCTCACCACCTGCATGACCACCTTCAGGGCCAATATCGACGATATGGTCGGCTACTTTTATAACATCCATGTTGTGTTCAATGACCACAATCGTATTACCCTTTTCAACCAATTTATGGAGTACATCGAGCAGGTGTTTAATATCTTCAAAGTGCAGACCTGTAGTCGGTTCGTCAAGGATATATAAAGTATTCCCTGTATCCTTCTTCGACAGTTCTTCTGCCAGTTTGACCCTTTGGGCTTCACCTCCTGAGAGACTGGTGGCTTGCTGTCCGAGGGTAATATAGCCAAGCCCCACATCCTGAAGTGTTTTAAGCTTTCTATATATTTTCGGAATATTCTTAAAAAATACGACAGCCTCCGAAACGGGCATCTCGAGCACATCCGAAATGGATTTTCCTTTATATAAAATTTCCAGCGTCTCCCTCTGATAGCGTTTGCCCATGCATTCCTCACACTCTACATATACATCTGGAAGAAAATTCATCTCGATCAGACGCATGCCTCCTCCTTCACAGGTGTTGCACCGACCTGTCTTTACGTTAAATGAAAAACGGCCCGGCTTATATCCCCGAATCTTGGCTTCAGGCAGGTCGGCAAACAATTTCCGTATGTCTGTAAAAACGCCGATGTAGGTCGCCGGATTGGAGCGTGGCGTTCGGCCAATGGGACTTTGATCAATTTCAATAACCTTGTCAATATGCTCAAGCCCCTGGATGTTATTATAGGCAAGAGGTTTTTTGATGCTTTTATAAAAGTGTTGCCTCAAGATATGGTAGAGGGTTTCGTTGACAAGGCTGGATTTGCCACTGCCTGACACCCCGGTCACACAAATGAAGCTGCCGAGTGGTAGTTCCAGCTTGACATTCTTCAGATTATGTCCCTTTGCTCCAGACAAAATGAGCTTCTTGCCGTTCCCTTTCCGACGTTTTTCGGGCACCTCTATTCTCATGTCATTGTTTAGGTACTGAGCGGTTAAGCCTTTCCCTTTTGTAAATTTTGACGGTTTGCCTTCGTCTACGATTGCACCACCCAGAATGCCAGCTCCAGGCCCCAAATCGATCAGGTAATCAGAAGCTAGCATAATATCTTTGTCATGCTCAACAACTACTACCGTATTGCCAATAGTTGTTAAGTTTTTCAAGGCGGTTATCAGTCTCTGGTTGTCACGCTGGTGCAATCCAATACTGGGCTCATCCATGATGTATGTGATGCCGGACAGCTGTGATCCAATCTGTGTTGCCAGCCTGGTTCTCTGGGATTCTCCACCAGACAGTGTCCTAGTAGGCCTGTTCAGGCTGAGATAACTCAGTCCTACATCCAGCAAGAATTGCAGCCTCATGCGAATTTCTTTCAGGATGTCCCTGGCAATCGTATTTTGCTTTTTATCAAGGTGTTGGTCTATCTGGCCCATCCAATCAGCGAGATTCTCAAGGTCCATAACAGCCAATTCGCCTATGTGTTTCTCTCCAAGTTTGAAATGGAGTGATTCCTTTTTAAGGCGGTATCCCTCGCAGTCTGGGCAAATCACAACGGTCATAAACTCTTCTGCCCATGAACGAATTTTTTCTGAAGTAGAGCTCTTCTGCCACCTGTGCAGCATGTTGACAAGACCCTCATGAGCCAGGTTGTATACCATGTCATGGGGGCTGTATTTCAGACGGATGTCATAGGCTTCATCTCCTCCATGTAATATGCTATCCAGTGCTTCTTTGGGAATATCTTTAACCGGTGTGGCAAAGCTGAAATTGTATTTCTTGGCTATTTGCCTAAGTTGTTTGAATGTATAGTTCTCCCGCACTTCTCCAAATGGAGCGATTCCCTGGTTGTTGATGGATTTGCTGTCGTCGGGTATAAGCTTATCCATATCCACTTCATGGCATTCACCCAGGCCGTTGCATCGTGGACAGGTACCATAGGGGGAGTTGAATGAAAAGGTGTTTGGAGAAGGTTCTTCGTAAGAAATGCCTGAATCGGGACACATAAGGCGTTTGCTGTAAGTTCTGACTTCATTGTTTTCATTATCCAGCAGTTGAATGAAATCAGGGCTTTGTTTGAAGGCAATTTCGATCGATTGATTCAAACGGTCTTTCCGGTCCTCTGCCACTTTAATACGGTCAATGACAATCTCAATATCATGAACCTTGTAGCGGTCCAGTTGCAGGCCGGGCACCAGGTCCTTGACTTCGCCATCGGCTCTTACCTTGGTGTATCCTTTTTTGCGCGTTTGTTCAAAAAGCTCCCGGTAGTGTCCTTTCCGTGCCCGGATAACGGGTGCCAGGATGGATACTTTTTTTCCATTGAAGTTTTCAAGGATATGATCCAGGATTTGCACTTCACTGTACTGCACCATTTTTTTTCCGGTGTTATAGCTGTAGGCTTCACCGATCCGGGCATAGAGCAATCTCAGAAAATCATATATCTCTGTTGTGGTGCCCACGGTACTCCGCGGGTTCCAGGCAGTCGTCTTTTGTTCAATACTTATAACAGGACTCAGGCCGTCAATTTTTTCTACCTCGGGCCTCTCCATTTTGCCAAGGAATTGGCGTGCATAGGAGGAAAAAGTCTCCATATACCTCCTTTGACCTTCGGCATAAAGCGTGTCAAACGCCAAGGATGATTTTCCACTTCCACTTAATCCGGTGATGACCACCATTTTATTCTTAGGGATGCGCACATCGATGTTCCTGAGATTATTCTCTTTCGCACCAATTATTTCGATAAAGTCCTCTTCCAAGCTTGATATATTATTAAACTGTCAAATATATGCCTTAGCTGGGCAGTGAAACAAGTGAAAGATTATAAAAACCCCAATTACTCAGGAATCAGAACCCATCAAATTCCTTTGGATCACCTCTTCGATCAATGTTCTCAATGGCGCCACTGCTTTGCCGGCTGTAGCAATAACATCATCGACAGTGGTTGGTTTAATTCTTTCCGGGGGATAGCAAACATTGCTTATTACTGAAAAGACAGCTATTCGCATACCGCAGTGTTTGGCTACAATCACTTCAGGTACCGTTGACATGCCAACCATGTCAGCTCCAATGGTATGGAGAAATTTATATTCTGCCGGTGTTTCCAGGCTTGGTCCCTGGAAGCTAACGTAAACGCCGTGGCGGAGTTTTATGTTTAAATCTGACGCCAGCTCTGAAATTTTGTTTCTTATCCTAAGGGGATACACTTCTGACATATCTGGGAATCGGACTCCAAAGCGATTGTCATTTGGACCTCTAAGCGGGTTGTCAGGCAATAGATTAATATGATCAGACACCATGGCTATGTCACCAGCATCGTAGTCTTCATTGAGTCCACCCGCAGCATTCGTCATTATTATTTCACGGATACCCAGTAAAGACAATATCCTGATCGGAAAGGCCACCTCTTTGGACGTATAAGCTTCATAGTAATGCAGGCGCCCCTGCAAGGCACAAAACCGCTTCCCCCTATATTCAAGCACAATAAATTCACCCCGATGGAAGGTGGTTTCTTTCAGGTGAGGGATTCTGGAATAGGCAATGCGATCGATGACTTTGAAATTATCTAGGATGCCTTCCAGTCCAGAGCCTGTGACAACACACAGGCTGCCTGTATCTTCAATGCTCTGTTTGATAAAGCGGGCGGCACCTGCAGCTCTCCTGTATTCTTCAGTCATATGCTGATCTATTTTTTGACAAGGTAAGCTGAAAATGGCACATTGGGAAAAGAGGATTCAAAGAGAAGAATAAGTCCTTTAGTTTCATAAGGACGAACAGTTGTTAAAGCGACATAAATTACTTATATTTGCAGCGGATTTTCGGAAGGAGGGAGCAGGAGTTCCCTCTTTTTAATTTATACACATTGGAAAGCATAAAAGAAACTTTGACAACTGTAGTTGAGGATTGCCTTAAAGAAGACGAGTTATCCTCATGTTTCCTTGTGGATATCAACCACAGTGGCTCCAAACTGGAAGTGTTTATCGACACGGACGAAGGAGTGAGTTTTTCATTATGTCAGAAATTAAGTCGTAAAATAGAAGCTGTCCTTGATGAGACAGTTATGCTTGGTGAAAAGTATACACTTGAAGTTTCTTCGCCCGGTGTTTCCAGGCCTTTGAAGTTTTTCAGGCAATACCCAAGAAATATAGGCAGGGAGATTGATGTCACGCTCAAGGATGCCTCAAGGATCAAAGGCACACTTGCAGATGCCAGGGATAACACGCTTACGATTGAAAGTCCTGGTGAAAAAAAGAAGGAAACGATTAAAACGGAAATAACATTTGATGCTGTCGACAGCTCAAAGATTTTAATTTCATTTGGAAAGAAAAAGATGAAAAAATGAATCTTGTAGAATCCTTTTCGGAATTCAAAGCCGGAAAAAATATTGATAGACCTACAATGGTCCGCGTTCTGGAAGACGTTTTCAGAACTTTGATAAAAAAGAAATACGGTTCCGATGACAATTTTGATGTCATTGTTAACACGCAGAATGGTGACCTTGAAATGTGGAGGGTTCGCGAGATAGTTCCTGACGGTGAGGTGACAGACGAGATGAGCCAGATATCTGTATCGGAGGCACTGTCCATTGATGAAGATTATGAAGTTGGGGAGGAGTGTTACGAAAAATTGGGTCTGGAGGACTTTGGCAGAAGAGCTATCCTCGCAGCACGACAAACCCTGATTTCAAGAATTATGGAGCTTGAAAAAGATGAGATCTACAAAAGATACTCTGACAGGGTTGGAGAAATTGTTCTGGGTGAAGTCGCACAGGTTCTCAAAAGAGAGTTCCTGATCATAGATGATGCTACGGGCTCTGAACTTATCCTGCCGCGCTTAGATATGATCCGTGGTGATTTTCTCAGGAAAGGTGATATGGTAAAAGGTATCATCAAGAAAGTGGAGATGAAAAATAATAACCCGGTGGTTATCATGTCCAGAACAGACAGCCGTTTCCTTGAAAAATTGATGGAGCAGGAAGTTCCTGAAATTGAAGACGGCTTGATTACGATCAAGAAAATTGTTAGAATACCGGGGGAGCGTGCTAAAGTTGCTGTAGAGTCATACGATGACAGGATTGACCCGGTAGGTGCATGTGTTGGTATGAAAGGATCCAGAATCCATGGTATCGTGCGTGAGTTGAAAAACGAAAACATCGATATCGTGAATTTTACCAACAATATTACCTTGTTTATTCAAAGAGCATTGACGCCTGCCAAGGTATCCAATATAGACTTGGACAACGATAAAGGCACGGCAGCTGTATTCCTGAAGCCTGACCAGGTGTCACTGGCTATTGGTAAAGGGGGATCAAATATCAAGCTTGCATCCAGGTTAACAGGTTTTGAAATTGATGTATACAGGGAAGATGATGAGCCTGGTCTTGAAGATGTCGATCTGGATGAATTCACGGATGAGATCGAAATGTGGGTTATCGATGCCTTCAAAGCGATCGGTTGTGATACAGCCCGAAGTGTTCTTGATCTGAGCAAGGAAGAGTTGCTTAGAAGAACGGACCTGGAAGAAGAGACTATTGATGCTGTGATTCAAATACTTGAATCAGAGTTTGCAGAGGATTGATATACTCATTCCGAGAGCAAATTTTTTTTATAAAACTTAAAGCAATACATGTCAAGACGCTTAGTTAAAATAGCGAAAGAATTAAATGTGGGAACCTCCACTATCGTTGAGTTTCTCCAAAATAATGGCTTTGAAATAGACAACAAGCCTACCTCTAAAGTTTCTGACGATATGTATGAAGCTTTGCTTGAGGAATTCAGCAATTCAATAGCGGTAAAGGAAGAAGCGGATAAGCTGATCATTGGTAACCGCGTTCAAAAAGAAGATGAGCCTAAAAGCGCAGAGCCTGTGCCAGAGGCGAAAGCAGAAGAGCCTAAGCAGAAGGAAGTTCCTAAGGAAGAAAAGAAAGAGGAAGAAGTAGTAATAAAGGCAGAGGTCCCTAAGGCTGAACTCAAAGTTGTCGGCAAGGTAGATCTTGAAGACCAAAAGAAAAAGAAGAAAAAGGAAGAGTCTAAGGAAGAAAAGAAAGAAGAGCCTGCTCCGGAAGCAGAGCAGAAAACAGATGAGAATAAGGAAGAGCCTGCTCCGGAAGCAGAAAGTACTCCAGACGAAGCAGTGCTCCGTGCTGAAACGCCTCAGCTACAAGGTTTAAAGATTCAGGGCAAAATCGATATCAACAAATTCGAAAAACCCAAGAAGAAAGAAGTTGAAAGCAAGGCGGATTCCAAGGAAGGGCAGACCAAAAGAAAACGTACTCGTAAGAAGGTTACGGCACAATCCCTTATGAAGCGCCAGCAGAATAAGGATAAGTCAAAAGGTAAGAAAGAGGAAGAGCCTAAAACGATATCTCAGAAAGAGATCGAAGAAAAGATCAAGGCTACTATGGCTCGAATCTCCGGTGGAGGAAAGAGCAAGAGACAAAAAGTACGAAGAGACAGCAGGGCCGACAAGAGGGAGAAGCAGGAGATGATGGAAGAGCAGATGGAGGAAACGACACTGAAGCTTACGGAATTCATCTCGGCATCCGAATTAGCCGGCTTACTGGATGTGGGGGTATCTGAAGTGATCACGAAATGTATGAATCTCGGTGTAATCGTATCCATCAACCAGAGAATGGATGCGGAGATCATTGAATTGGTAGCCAACGAATTTGGTTGCGAAGTAGAATTCATTTCTGCCGAGGATCAGGAAGACACTGTTCTTGAAGATGAACAAGACGATCCGGAAGATTTGAAACCACGTGCTCCAATTGTAACCGTTATGGGTCACGTCGATCACGGAAAGACATCACTTCTGGATTATATTCGAAATGCAAATGTTGTAGCCGGTGAGGCAGGTGGTATCACCCAGCACGTTGGTGCGTACTCTGTGAATGTAGGAGATAATAAAGTAACATTCCTGGATACTCCGGGTCACGAAGCCTTTACGGCGATGCGTGCCAGGGGAGCCAAGGTGACGGATATCGTCGTCGTTATCATTGCCGCTGATGACAAAATAATGCCGCAAACAAAAGAGGCTATTTCCCACGCCCAGGCAGCAGGGGTGCCTATCGTATTTGCGATCAATAAAGTAGATAAGGAAGGGGCAGATGCCAACAGGATAAAACAGGAGCTTTCTGAGATGAACATCCTGGTAGAAGAGTGGGGTGGTAAGTACCAGTCCCAGGACATTTCCGCCAAGACAGGATTGAATATAGATCAGCTTCTTGAGAAACTATTGCTTGAAGCTGAAATGCTTGAGCTTAAAGCGAATCCGGATAAATTTGCTATCGGCACAGTCGTAGAGGCCTCATTGGATAAGGGCCGAGGTTATGTCACCAAGCTGTTGGTACAGGCAGGTACTCTTTCAATTGGTGATGCCATGGTTGCCGGACCATACGCAGGTAAGGTAAAAGCCATGTTCAACGATAAGGGTAAAAAGATCAAAAAAGCTGGTCCTTCTACACCTGTGGCCATTCTTGGTCTTGACGGTGCTCCGCAAGCGGGTGAGAAGTTCAAGATCATGGAAAGAGAGCAGGAAGCCAAAGCCATTGCAACCAAACGATCTCAGATCGAGAGGGAACAGTCTAATAGGGCATCCAAGCGAATCAGTCTCGATGAAATTGGAAGACGATTGGCATTGGGTACCTTTAAAGAGCTTAACCTGATTGTGAAAGGTGATGTGGATGGATCTATCGAAGCCCTTTCAGACTCATTGATCAAACTGAGCCAGGAAACAGTCCAGGTGAATGTGATCCATAAAGCGGTAGGTGCTATCGCCGAATCGGATGTGCTACTGGCATCTGCTTCTGATGCCATCATTATTGGATTCCAGGTCCGTCCTTCCGGTGGTGCCAGAGCTTTGGCCGAGAAAGAAGGTGTTCAGATCAAGACATACTCCATCATTTATGAAGCCATCGATGAAATCAAAAAAGCCATCGAGGGTATGTTGGATACCATTAAGGAGGAGAAAGTACTGGGTAACATAGAGATCAGAGAAACTTACAAGATTTCCAAGGTAGGTACTGTTGCCGGTTGTTATGTGACAGAAGGCAAGGTGACCAATGATGCTAAAGTGCGCGTTATTCGAGAGGGTATTGTAATCTATCCTACCAAAGAGGGTGCCGTAGCTGAATTAGCCTCTCTTAAGCGTTACAAGGATGATGTCAAGGAGGTTCGTGCCGGTATGGAGTGTGGTTTGACGGTTCATAACTTCAACGATATAAAAGTAGGTGATATCGTTGAAGCCTTCGAAATCGTAGAAATCAAACGTACCCTGGACTAATCATCCTCACAACCCCTTAACTCTTAGCTTTTCATGTCACTCCTTAAAGGCAGGCAGAAAGAACTAAAGGCTTTACTGGACGCCAAGTACAGGGAGGTCAACGTGCCTCGTTTCGTGCTTGATGACCCGATCAGCATACCGCGATCCTATTCAAAACTTCAGGATATAGAGATTACAGCATTTTGGACAGCCATTCTTTCATGGGGTCAGCGCAAAACCATTATCAATAAGTGTCATCAACTCTTTGAGATGATGGATGGGTCACCGTATGACTTTATTGTCAATCATAGGGAGACTGACAGAAAGATCTTTTCAGAATTTAAACACAGGACTTTTCAGTATACAGATACGCTTTATTTTCTTGAATTCCTGCAGTATTATTATAATGAACACGATTCACTTGAAGACTTTTTTGTCCGGTATAAAAGCGTTGAAGACGCTTTATCAGCATTTCATAATTACTTTTTCAGTCTTGAATCAGCCCCGGTGCGCACGCGTAAGCATATAGCAAGCCCGGAGCGTAAATCCACCTGTAAAAGGCTCAACATGTTCTTACGCTGGATGGTACGGCCCGATGAAAGCGGTGTCGATTTCGGTTTGTGGAAGCGTATGGATACAGCCTCATTGATGTTGCCGCTTGATGTTCATGTAGAACGTGTAGCTCGAAGACTTGGCATACTCAAACGAAAGCAAAGAGATTGGCAAGCCGTGTGTGAGCTGACGGAAAAGATGCGCCTCTTTGACCCTTACGACCCCGTAAAGTATGATTTTGCATTGTACGGCATGGGAATTATGGGCGACTTATAGGGCCCTGCGGAAACGAATAGCTGTGATTTTTCTTTTATTGCCTTCGACAGAGGTATGTATAAAAATGCGTAAGCCTTCAGCTTTGCTGTTGCCCGCTTTTACAATATAATAATTGGCATCCTTTTGCTCGGATTCACCCCGGTGAATCATCTCCCATTCCGTGGCTCCAAATCGATTGAGGCGCTCTCTGACTTTTGTAATGGCACTTGATTTATCCAGGATTTCCTTGGTCCTTCCTATTTCAAGATGTACTTCATCAGCCATGTGCCTGTTTAATTCAGCATAGCTGCCAGCCTTGAAAATGCGCATATATTCTGAACTTTGTGCTGACGCATTCATGCTGGTAAATAGCAACATGGCGAATCCAATAATCATATTCTTCATACTAATAGATATTACATGCCCCCATACAGATCGACGCGTTGATCCATACAAAAGCCTTCATGCAATTGAAACGCTGCAGGCATGCTGTTTGTTACAATTGTACGACGATTAGTTAATGCTACAAAATTCAATATCTTGCGGCCTTTCAAAGAAAATCAATTAATGGGACATAAGAAATTAATGCTTTGCATATTGGATGGATGGGGCCACGGTCAGATTCCGGGACGCAGTGCCATAGCTCAAGCCAGGACACCATTTGTCGACAGCCTGTATCACTCATACCCCAATACGGAACTGATTAGCTATGGTGCGCAGGTTGGACTGCCAGAGGGTCAGATGGGTAACTCGGAAGTAGGGCATTTGAATATTGGTGCAGGACGCATAGTCTACCAGGAACTGGCGCGTATAAATAAGGCGATCTGTGAAGGAGAGATTGAAAAAACCGATGCATTCAGGCAACTTGTTGAATACTCTAAAACACAGGATAAACCGGTTCACCTCATGGGATTGCTTTCAGATGGTGGCGTGCATTCACATATCGATCACATCATTGCACTGGCCAATCTATTGGCTGAAGATGGACTTAGGGTCTATGTGCATGCATTCCTGGACGGCAGAGATACATCGCCGAGGGGGGGAGCTTCATATTTATCTAAGTTGATAAGTCAGGTAAGTGAAAGAGTGTATTTGAGTACCATCATTGGGCGATATTATGCCATGGACAGAGATAACAGGTGGGAGCGAATAACTAAGGCATACCAGCTTCTTGTTAATGGCAAGGGCACCGTAACTCAGGATGCTGTATCTGCTGTAAATGCCTGCTATGAAAGGGATATAACAGATGAATTTATGGAGGCTATAAAAATGAAGGCCGAGGATTTTGGAACTATCCAGGATGGCGACGCGGTTTTGTTTGCCAATTTCAGGACGGACAGACCAAGACAGCTTACAAAAGCCTTGACGCAGCAAAATTTTCCTGAATTTGATATGTCAATTAAAGATTTGTATTATTTGACCATGACAGAATATGACGATAATTTCAAGGGCATACATGTCATATTCACCAAAGACAAGATTAAGAATACACTGGGTGAGGTCATTTCAGAATATGGCTTGAAGCAACTTCGAATTGCGGAAACCGAAAAGTACCCGCACGTTACCTTTTTCTTTTCAGGTGGTCGTGAAAATGAATTCGAAAATGAGCATCGCATTCTTGTGCATTCGCCCAAAGTCGCCACCTATGACCTGCAGCCGGAAATGAGTGCTCATGAAGTCACGGATAAGTTGATCACATTCCTGGATGATGAGGCGCCGGATCTTGTCATTCTTAATTATGCCAATGCTGATATGGTAGGGCACACAGGAGTATTTGAAGCAGCTGTAAAGTCTGCCGAAACTCTGGATGATTGCCTCTCCACGCTTATCCCGAAAGCTTTAGAGGAAGAATACAGGATTGTGATCATAGCAGACCACGGCAACTCAGAATTGATGATCAATGATGATGGTACACCGCATACAGCCCATACTATGAATCCTGTGCCCTTGATAGTCATCGATCCGGACAGGCATATCACTCAATTACGCTCGGGAAAGCTCGCTGATATTGCACCAACTATCCTTGACCTGATGGGGCTTGATAAACCGGAGGAAATGACCGGCATATCACTTTTGAATTAATTGTTTTAAATATTAGAAGATTGTTAAAATATTATTTGTTCTGATAGAATTTTTTGTCAATTAAATACCAATTTCTTGTATTTATGAAAAATATTACTTATTTTTTATCTAATAAAAATTCTATCTATGACTATATTTTACGCTATTCTTGGATTTTTTGCAGTAGCATTAATGTTCACTTACTTTATGTATAAGAAGAATGCAGACGCATAAGCAGTATTACATGAAAAAAACGTGGACGATGCTAACAAAGAATTAGGGGAGGTAAAAATCTAGAATTTTTACCTCTTTTTTTATGCCTTATAGAGAGGCGTTCCATTCAAATCATGCGTCAAAATATCGGACATATAGTCGAAGAAAGGTCTTACAGCCTTGTAGGATGAAACAAGCTTCGACATAAAGCTGGAATCCAATACTTCCTTATCTGTAAATTGTTTGGTCACTATAAATTGCTTCATTTTGAGCAATTCTATATCCTTGTGGTCATTAACAAAGCCCCTTGGTGCCGATTTCAGTTTTTCCCCTTGCAGCGTTCCGAAATGTTTTTTAAAGCTCTTTGAAGAAATAATCTTCTTTAGTGGGCTCGCATCTAGTTCAAGCTGAGCACGGATCAACTTCAGGTCGCTAGTCTCAGGCCCCCAGAAGCCGGCTGCCATAAAATTTTCTCCCGGCTTTATCTTTAGATAGTAACCACCTCTCCGGAACGCACCTGCCCGTTTCATTGACATGCTGATATGCGTGTTATAAGGTGTTTTATCTTTGCTGAAGCGGATATCCCTGTTGATTCTGAACAATTTGACTGATTCGATCACATCACTTTTATTCATCTCGGTTTCCAGCTCAGCCAGAAAGCTTTTGGCATCATTGCGAATTGCTGTCCAGTTGTCCTTGTTAGCCTGAAACCAATCCCGGTTATTGTTCTTCCTGAGCTTAGTCAGGAATTCAAGGGTTTTCATTTCAAAGTGTTTCATGGCATGGAGTTATTCTAATTCATGGATATTTTCCTCATCCTCAAATTTAAAGGAGTCACCTCAAGATATTCATCTTCGCGGATATATTCCATGGATTCTTCGAGGGAAAGCACAATTTTAGGTGCGATTTTATTGGCATCATCTGATCCAGATGCACGCATGTTCGTAAGTTTTTTGCCCTTGATAACATTTACTTCAAGATCTCCTTCCCGCGTATTCTCTCCTATAACCTGGCCCTTGTATACCTTCTCACCAGGTTCTATGAAGAAGCGTCCCCTGTCCTGAAGCCTGTCAATGGCATAGGCAAGTGCCTGTCCTTCAACTCCTGAAACAATGGATCCCTTGTTTCGGCTCGCGATATCGCCCTTGTATTCCTCATAATCTTTAAACCTGTGCGTCATAACAGCCTGGCCGGCTGTTGCGGTAAGCATGTTGTTTCTAAGGCCTATAAGTCCGCGTGATGGAATTTCAAATTCCAGGTGTTGTACATCACCCCGGGGCTCCATGACTTTTAGCATGCCTTTTTTCTGGGTTACCATTTCGATAACCTTACCGCTTGATTCCTCGGGAACATCGACAATCAATTCTTCAATGGGCTCATGCTTTTTGCCATCTATTTCCTTGAATATAACCTCGGGCTTGCCTACCTGTAGTTCATAGCCCTCACGTCTCATAGTTTCGATCAGAACGGAAAGGTGAAGAATACCCCGGCCATAGACCGTGAACTTATCCTCCGTATCCATATCCTTAACCCTGAGCGCCAGGTTTTTCTCCATCTCCTTATAGAGCCTTTCTCTGAGATGCCTTGAGGTGACAAATTTTCCTTCTTTACCAAAGAATGGTGATGTATTGATTGTAAACAGCATGGACATGGTGGGTTCGTCCACCTCGATTCGTGGCAATGCTTCTGGATTTTCCAGATCGGCAATCGTATCTCCGATTTCAAAATCCTCCAGGCCAACGATAGCACAGATATCACCGCTTCGGGCATCCTGGACTTTGCCTTTACCCAGACCGTCAAAGAGGAACAGCTCTTTGATACGTACTTTTTTTGTGGACCCATCCTTTCGACATATCATGTAGTCTTTCCCTGCTTGCAGACTGCCTCTGTAGATGCGCCCGATAGCAATTCGACCGGTAAAAGTGGAGTAATCCAGTGAGGTGATCTGCATCTGCGCTGGTCCTTCCCTGAATGGAGCCTCAGGAATATGATCAAGCACTGCCTGGAGGAGAGGAAATATATCCTTTGTTTTTACTTTGGAATCAAAACTCATCCAGCCGAATTTGGAAGAGCCAAAGAGGCTTACAAAATCAAGCTGGTCTTCTGTAGCTCCCAGGTTGAACATCAGGTCAAAAACATCGCTCTGTACCTCTTCCGGACGGCAGTTTTCCTTATCAACTTTATTGATGACCACAATAGGTTTTAAGCCCAACTCGATCGCTTTGCCCAGTACAAAACGGGTTTGTGGCATAGGCCCTTCAAACGCATCAACGAGCAGCAATACGCCGTCTGCCATTTTTAGGACACGTTCTACCTCACCTCCAAAGTCGGCGTGACCTGGTGTATCTATGATATTGATCTTGACACCATTGTACATGGCGGACACATTCTTGGATGTTATGGTTATCCCCCGTTCTCTTTCCAGGTCCATATTGTCAAGGATGAGTTCTTCGCGTTCCTTTCGTTCATCAAGAACTTCGCAGGCTTCGATGATTTTATCGACAAGTGTTGTCTTGCCGTGGTCTACGTGCGCTATAATGGCTATATTACGTATGCTTTGCATGTCTTAAATTAAGCGTGCAAAGATGATAAAAATAAAGCATCACTGCTTGTTTATTTTATCTGTGCATAAACTCAAAAGATTATAATCCATCAGACCCTAGGACATTGGTCGATGGCTATGTACAATAACATTGGTCGGATTGATGCAGATATCTTTGTGGCTCATATCCTGACGGAATGGACTCAGTTATTCTCTTCATTATCTGCATCCTCTTCATTGATCATAAGTCTCAAAACTTCTATACGCGTATCATCCATCTTTTCGACTATGAAGCGGTAATTTTCAAGGGCAACTACTTCTCCGGGCTGGGGTAATGTTTCAGATGTCATAACAACATATCCTGAAAGAGTCTGAAAATCATCTTCCGGCAGGTTTAACTCAGGAAATTTCTCATTGATATAGTCAATTTCAAGACGACCGGACAAAAGGTATTCCCCGTCTTTGATTTTTTCCATGATATAATCTTCCTGGTCATGCTCATCCTCTATCTCTCCAAAAATTTCTTCCAGGATATCTTCAAGCGTAATAATCCCTGCAGTACCACCAAATTCATCAACAACACATGCTATGGAAGTACCTTCTTTAATAAACTGGAGCATCAGATCTTTCAGATTCATCACTTCCGGCACATACAGGATATCCAGGACCAGTTTGTTCAGGTTTTGAGGTTTATAGAGCAATTGCTGGTGATGGATGTATCCAACTACATTTTCAATCTCTCCGTCAATTACCAGAATCCGTGAAAGCTTAGAGCTTTTGAAGACCTCTATCAATTCATCTATGCTGGCCGATTTGTCAATACTGACGATTTCAGGTCGGGGCACCATACATTGACCTACATTGGTGTGTCCAAGGTTCAGGGCATTGGTAAGTATTTCCTTGTCTATTTCATCCTGGTCGTCACTAAGACTATCTGCAATGAAATGTTCGAGGTCCAACCTTGTAAGGGCATCTTCTGCATTAACCGTTGGAACACGCAGGATACCCTTGAGGATAAAATTGGATATGCGTGTCATAAAAAAGGTTGGAACAGCTAAAAGGCGCTTGAAGAAAACAAGTGGATAGGCAAAAATAAAAAGTGCATTGGTGCTGTACATCCCAAAGAAGGTTTTCGGCAGGAATTCACCAAATAGCAACACAACTACCGTTACGATAAGAGTGTATAGCAACAGAGAGGTATAACCATCTCCAAGATAAGGTTCAATGACCGGCGACATCAGTTGGGTGGAAAAGTAGGTGAATGCTACAAGGGCAATATTATTACCAACAAGCATTGTACTCAGAAAACCTTCACGGTCATCATAAAACTTTGCAATGATCAAACCTCGGCGGGTACGCTGTTCTTTCTTTACAGCGATGCCGAGTTTGTTGGCCGATACAAAAGCTATTTCTGAACCCGAAAAGAAGGCCGAAAGAACGAGAAAAAAGAGGATGCCAAGAACAAGAAGCATATGGAATAATATGGAACAAAAGTACGATTAATCTAAGATTTGGCAAGAGTAATTGGGTGCAGCTAAGCTGAAATGCCTTTACTTTGTCGAACGAAACAGCAGTTTGTACTGTTCAGTTATGTAATCAGCAAAAATCAGTGTTTTGCTGGCAATAATAGAAATGTGAAATTAGATATCAGAAAGATAGAACGCTCTGAACTTGAAGGCTTTATGCAAGCCAATAATCTTCCGGGATATAAGGCGAAGCAGGTCTGGGAATGGATCTGGAAAAAGTCAAAAACCGATTTCCAGGAGATGAGGAATATCCCCAAAGATCTGAGAGCCCTTTTGGAAGAGCATTTTATGTTCAGGCCTCTGAGTGCGGATAAAGTGCAAAAGAGCGTTGACGGTACGGTGAAATCCAGATTGCAGTTACATGATGGCCATATGATTGAATCTGTCCTGATACCCGTACCACATGACAGGCGTTTTACGGCATGTGTCAGTTCGCAAGTGGGATGCAGTCTCAGTTGCCGGTTCTGTGCAACGGGGAAAATGGATCGTATTCGTAACCTTGACGCATCAGAAATATACGATCAGGTAGTCACTGTGAATAATCAATCACTGGAACATTTTGGACATCCCTTGACAAACATTGTTTTTATGGGAATGGGTGAACCACTGATGAACTATAAGAATGTTCTGAAATCTATAGAGTATATTTCTCATGAAGGACTGGGCATGTCTCCAAAACGGGTTACCGTCAGTACGGTCGGCTTGTCAAAATTGATCAGGAAACTGGCCGATGACCAGGTTAAGTTCAACCTGGCTTTGTCATTGCATGCAGCGAACGATACAAAACGATCTGAGATTATGCCGATCAATGATCAAAATGATTTGGCTAGCCTGATGGAGGCATTGAAATACTTTTATGATAAGACCGGCAACCGAATCAGTTACGAATATATTAGCCTCAAAGCTTTCAACGATACGGCACAGGACGCCAGGGAATTAATCGCTTTATGCCGCCACTTTCCTGTCAAACTCAATATAATAGAGTATAATGCTGTGGATGGTGTGAAATTTGAACGATCAGAAGCAGTAAGCATTGATAATTTTGCCAAAATCTTACGCGATAACGGCATTATGGTTACCGTCAGGAGAAGTAGAGGGCATGATATTGACGCAGCTTGCGGACAATTGGCCAATAAAGGGTAAACCCCTATGCCATAAATTTATAAATTCAGCTAATTTTACCTGCATCTGCTGCAGATTGTCATACCTTCGTATAAAAGAAAGGATTTAACTCATTGCCTTTGAAATGAGTATATATAAACCATTAAATCACAAAGCATTAAGTATGCGTTTATCAGTATTGTTTTTTTTATTCTTCTTGAGTTTTACGCTTTCCGGCCAGCTGTCAATTACAGGAAGCTTGGTTGAAAGCCAGGAAGGAGAATATCCAACGCTTGAAGATAATATTTCGCAATTTGAGATTTACAAGATAGAAAATCTTGACAGACTCAGCCTTGAAGCTCAGGGGAGCAGTTTTATTACCGACCTAATATTGGGTGACAGGTCCTATAGGCTGAGTCTTTATAAAGATAACCTGAAGACCTCTTTCGAAAAACCCAACAAGCCTTTTTGCCTGGGTGGTTCCTTGAATACAGGAGGTATCGTCAGTCTGACCATCAACGACAATTTCATTTTTGGTTTTTTGAAATATGGATCGGTAAAGTACTATATCGAGCCACTGAAAAATATTGAGAAAGGAGCCGATGATCAGCTTTTTGTTTTTTACAATGTTGATGATGTTATTGAAACAGGGGAGCATGTGTGTGGTGTGACAGAAGTGGAGAAGAGAACACAGAAAGTACCGGAAGAGAACTTGAAAATGCCTACAACCATGTGCAAGGTGGTCGACTATGCGATCGCCAACACATTCAATATGATCGACGCCACGTGTGATGCTACTTGTGTCATGAATTTTAACTTGGCAGTATTGAATGATGTCCAAACCAATTACCGTTCTGAATTTGATGCGAATCTTGAATATGATGTCGTAGCCCATTATGTGCCAACAGGCAACGCAGGAAATCCTTACAACAATCCATTTACAGGTAGTACCAATGCCGGATTTTTGCTTGGTGAATTCAGGGGATGGGCTCGGGGCCCGGGGAATGCAGGTGGAGGTAATTCTGGAGGCGCTACTGGAGGCTTTGGTGTGGATTATACTATGGCCGGTTGCTGGACAAATACAGATATTAGTGGCGGTGTAGTAGGCATTGCGTATACGCCGGGATGGCACCATTTACTGGAGAACTTTACCAGCAATGCTGCCAGTCTGCAAGTAATGGTCAGTCATGAAATTGGGCATAACTGGGATGCTGTTACATCATCTGCTACAGGACATGACCCTTCAGGAAGTAATTTCATAATGGCCCCGTCTGTTACCATTACGGATAATTGGTCGGCAGCATCTCAATCAGATATTAATGGAAGAGTTTCCAGCCAGACCTATCTGGATAATTGCAGTGTTTTAGGTCTTCCCAACGCTAATTTTTTCCAAAGTGCATTGGCTGTATGTACCAATGAAGATGTTGAATTCGAAGATCAATCCCAGTATGGTGCGACTAGGAGTTGGGTATTTACAAACGGAACACCGGCCAGTTCGACGGATGAAAAACCAACAGCCAGCTGGGCCGCAACCGGGCTGAATATGGTTGAGATTACATCGACCAATGGAGCAGGTTCTGATACACATATGGGGTATGTCGATATACAGTCTGAACCAGGAAATCCATGTACACCTACCAGCGGAGGTGGGTCAGCGGGAATAGGATCATTCAGATTAGAAAACGTGAACAATGATAGTGGTACTACAACCATTTACCAGAACTTTGCATGTTCAGATGTTGCACTTCTGGAAGCAGATACAGACTATGCGATCGTATTTACTGCAGTCAGTATTACAAGTGTTCAGTATTTTATAGATTGGAATAATGACGGAGACTTCTTGGATACCGATGAGGAATTCCCGAATTACAGTTTAGGAAATCCCAATGCAACGTATACATTGCCAGTATTTACGACGCCAATGAGTCCTATAGAAGGGTCACTTCTTAGACTTAGGATT
>Ga0255757_10000670_pt1 | contig 33769 bp, 32 predicted proteins | sample 071ome_27_FD_179957 | JGI IMG/M metagenome (GOLD analysis project Ga0255757, IMG submission 179957) | Coastal salt marsh microbial communities from the Groves Creek Marsh, Skidaway Island, Georgia - 071409AT metaG (version 2) | ecosystem: Environmental > Aquatic > Marine > Intertidal zone >...
CGATGTGAAGTATTTCACCGGTCATCGTATCTGGTGCCTTTGTAATGAGCCATTCAATTGTTGACGAAACATCTGTGATCTCGTTCATTTTTTTCGTTGGTATGAGTTGAATCGCTGCCGCTTCAACAGCTTCTGAACGACGAACAGTTTCTGAAAGTCGGGTCCGTGTGAGTCCCGGTGCTACGGCATTGACTCGAATACCACGCTGTGCGTAGGTTGATGCCGCTGAGCGAACCATGGCTTCTAAGCCGCCCTTTGCGGCTGAAATTGCTTCGTGATTGGTGAGACCATAGCTTCCAGCAACGCTCGAAACGAAGACCATCCGTCCACCGCCTGATCTAAGCATCTTCTTGCCTACCTTTGAGAGTGTGATAAACGCTGTAGTGAGATTTGTTTCGATGACTTCGCTAAAATCTTCCACTTTCATAGCATGCGGAGGGCGGAGAGCGATTGAGCCAACACAATGCACAACACCATGAATTTCTTTGCCCTCATAATGAGCAATGACATTATCAAAATCCTCGGTCTTTCGAGCATCGCCAATGATTGTATGAGCCCCCATCGATTTGACCTCTTCAAGTCTCGATTCATCTCGAGCAAAAAGCGTAACGTTCACGCCTAAGCCAATGAGGTTCTTTGCCACTTGTAGACCAATATCACTACTTCCGCCGACAATCAAAACATTCTCTACCATGATGTTACATTTTTTGATTGGTTTTTATACCCGTGTTCATCTCCGCTGAGACCATACATTTCTTGAAAAGGTCGCCCGACTTCGTAAGGTTGTGCTTCGCGAGCCTCACCTCGGATTGCGTATGATGCTCGAGACGACGTCAACGCTGACAATTCTTGGAGCGGGCTTGAATGAACAAAAGCCTGCTCACAGACTCTTTCATGACCTCGAGGGAAAGGGATGGAACCTTGTTCCAGTTCATCCAAGAGACGAAGGAACCATCCTTGCCGCCACCATCGAACAAAGCATCAACCCCGAGACCGCGAAAATCCTCGTGTTCTTTTTGTCGCCTCATCAAACCTTGAATCAACTAATCGAGTTAAAGGAAAACAAGGAATTCAAGGAGTTTCCATTCATTTGGCTTCAACCTGGTGCTGCAGATGATGATGTGCTGACGTGGTTAAATGCCGAGGGAATTCCACATGTGGTGGATGAATGTGTGGTGGAATTCATTCGCAGGCACCATATTTCGTGCAGAGCAGAGTATTGAATTGAATCAATGGGTACCCAGTAGATTGTCACTCATTTGCAGATGAGGTTTTGTTTTTTGACCAGCGATAGATTGCCATTCCTGCAATCATGGAAATGGTAAAGATCAACGTTGTTCCTAACGCTGGAATTGTTGCGGTTAAGGCAGGCCCAGGGCAATATCCTCCTAAGCCCCATCCAACACCAAAAATTGCGGCTCCAACAACGAGTGGTCTGTCGATCTCAACTTTGCTTTCCTTTGCGGTTTCGAATTTTTCAGGGATTTTATCTTTGAGTAATTGACGTGCGACCATATGACTTCCAGTTGCACCAGCTAAAACAAATGCTAACGTTGGGTCCCAGCCATTGAGAAGATCAAGAAAACCAATCACTTTCGTTGGGTCTGTCATTCCCGAAATGACGAGGCCAGCACCAAAGAGGATGCCCCCAATGAGTGCGGGCAGAATAGTGTTGGATTCACTCACTTAGACACCCCCAAAAATTTGGCCTGCAATTGTTGCACTTAGGATACCAGTCACCAAAAACACTGCTACAGCAATGAAGGAACGCTTTGATAGCATTGCCATTCCGCAAACGCCGTGTCCGCTTGTGCAGCCATTGCTCATTCGTGTTCCAACACCAACAAGCAACCCCGCTACAATAACCAACCATACTGGTCGGTCGACGGCAACAAACGCTTCGGGAAGTATTGGTGCAAGGGCCAAACCAGTGACAATCATGCCGACCAGGAAAACGATTCTCCAATTTGTTTCGGCGTCTTTTGGAGGCAGAATTCCCTCAAGAATTCCGCTAATGCCAGCAACCCTTCCGTTGAAAGCGAGGAGAATTGTTGCGGAGATGCCTATAAGGACGCCCCCGCCTGTTGCGATAAGCGCTTCTTCCATGGTCAACATGGTCGTGTGTCAGCCTCGGTGTACTTGTTCTTTCCTCTCAAATGCCAGTGATTTCCTATGAATATTGCATTCATGGAAGCATCGATACATGAAGACTGGAGAATTTAGTTTTCGACTATTTTGTGAGAACCGTCGCAGCGAGGCATGCGTTTCGAATAGCCACAAACACAGTCATGAAGGCCTTTTCCATCAAGAATTCGCGACCTGTTCTTGACGATTCTTCTATGTGTAGTGTCATCGTTTTTTGTTGAGTTAAAATGAATGAGATAGCCTCGTTGACGGCCCTTCGTGAGATTCTCAAACGCTTCCTCGAAAATGAAATCAGATTCAAACACCTGGATGAGGGCATTTGGATAAGGTAATTCATTTGAATTGCTTTTTGAAATTTGTTTTCCCGAACGTTCAATTTCTATCGCTTGTTGAATGAAGTCATTGACTGTGTCAATCTGTTGGTCAACTTCGTCAGGTTCACTGAATTTTAGATAGCGGCTCTGGCGTGAATTTTCACCTGGTGCATGGAGGAATTTCTCAGGGTCGTTAATGAGGGCGCCTTTGAAAAATCCGAGCCCGGAATGTTCTTTGAAATCGTGTAGTATTGCGATGTTTTTTCCATCTGATGTGTAACACGGAGCATTCCATTTTTTCTCCTCCATGAGATTGTTCGATAGGAGTATGTTTCGTAATTTGGACATGATTTCGGGTCGGCGTGTTTGCGTTTCAAAATACACATCAAAGTTGTCCGAGGTCATCGTCTCCCTCCAATGTGGCTCTACACTCACAAAAATGGTGACCTGTATTCATGAACATCTTCAGCGATTCGAAGGAGTTGGTTGTACTTTGCGACCCTGTCGGATCGTGCTGGGGCACCGGTTTTGATCTGACCCGCCCGCGTTCCTACGGCGAGGTCTGCGATGGTAACATCTTCAGTTTCGCCGCTTCGATGAGAAATGACATTTCGAAAACCGTGTGACGTTGCTAAATCCATTGCTTCGAGAGTTTCAGTCACAGTACCAACTTGGTTGACTTTGACCAGCATAGCATTCGCAGCTTGAATCTCAATGCCTTGTGCTAAGCGTTCGGATTGTGTCACGAACAAATCATCCCCAACCGTCTGTACGCGGTGACCGTAGGTGCGAGTAAATGCCGCCCATCCTTGCCAGTCATCTTCACTGAACCCGTCTTCAATCGACAGAATAGGGTACTCATCCAACCAATCACCATAAATTTCAGACATTTGTTCACTTGAAACTGATGCTCCATCAAAGTGGTATGCTCCTTCGTTGTGAAATTCTGTTGCTGCGACATCGAGAGCAATACCAATTTCATCTGTTGAATAGCCAGCTGCTTCGATTGCTCGCACCATATATTTCAGGCCATCTTCATTTGCACTGAGGTTTGGGGCGAAGCCACCCTCATCACCGATGCCACCCAAAATACCGTCTTTTTTTAACTCGGCCTTTAGGGCCTGATAGGTTTCAACACCGGCTCGAAGAGCTTCTGGAAAGTTGTCAAAACCATGCGGCATGACCATGAATTCTTGCACATCGACATTTGAATGTGCATGGGCACCTCCATTGAGAATGTTCAGCATAGGAACTGGCATCAGCCCGCCGGAGACGCCGCCGACGTACTTCCATAACGGCAGTTGGTGTGATGCTGCACCAGCGTGAAGGCAAGCAAGTGATGCTCCTAAAATCGCATTTGCGCCTAATTCGGACTTATTTGGGGTTCCATCGAGTTCAATCATGACCTCGTCGATCAATCGTTGTTCATCGACGGGCAAACCAACAAGGTGCTCTTCAATTTGCTCGTTGATGTTTGCAACGGCATTATCCACACCCTTGCCTCCGTATTCGTTTGTGACGCCGTCGCGTAATTCGAGGGCCTCGTAGGCCCCAGTGGAAGCACCCGAAGGTACCATTGCACGTCCCAACAGTGTCCCATCGACATAACAATCGACTTCGATTGTTGGAAAGCCTCGACTGTCAAGGACCATACGTCCATGAAGACCTGATATTGTTCCAGACATGTTCTCGCCTTGTTAACGCCTAAAGCGCATTAGATTTCAAACAAACCCTCGTTGTATTCATGGTTTTGTTCATATCGAAATTATGAATTCAGCCAGTGAAGCCACCCGGCTGCTTTGGATTGCAGTTCGGGGATGTCTGTGTGGTTTGAAGTTTGGATTGTCCAATGGAGCTGCTCCTCGAGAGGTGAAATAGAAAATAGTTCAATTCGAAACAAACTTGAAGAATTCTCGTCTAGAATCCCTCGACTATCTTCGACAAAGCAATGGACGAGTTGTTTTGGAAAATGGCGCATGATGGCTTGTTTCGGGCAGCACAACACCAAAGAATTCTTGAGAAAAACAATGCTTTCCCCTGTTGGTTTGGTTTCAAACCATTGAATTTGTGATTGACTGAGCAATGTTGAAACATCGATTTGATACCATTCATGTTGACGATTTGTTAGCTGAAGTGATGAGACCGTATCAAGGAAATTCTGCAAGTGTTCCTCGGCATCCAACTGAATTCTTGACATAGTTATTATCCAAGAAGAGGGTATTTTTTAACCCCACGAAAACAAATTTCAGTATATTTTTACGGATTCTTGTAGATAATTGACACTATTCTATGTGTTTACTTACTGATATGGAGAATTTATTACATGAAATCGGGGATTTAATATAGGACTGGTTATCTTCTCATCGTATGCCAAGAATTACGGGAGTGGACCGTGCAATTCTCGCTGAATTAAGGAAAAATGGACGTATATCCTATGTTGATTTAGCAAAGAAGGTCGATGTTAGTGAGCGCACTGTTCGAACGCATGTTCGAGCAATGGAAGAAGATGGAACGATTCGAAGATACACCATTCGAGAAGGTGGTATTGGGCTTACTGCTCTCGTTCGAATTAAAGCTGCACCGGGGGCCGAAATAGGTTCGTTTGGCTCTGAAATTTCAGATTGGGAAGGCATAGAAATTGTTTACGAAGTTTCAGGGGATGCTGATCTTATTGCTCTTGTTCATGTCGATGACACAATGGCGCTTCGGGCATTGCTCGATAAAATGTGGCTCACTGCTGAAACTGACATTGTGAGTACAACCACCGAGCTTGTTCTTGAACAATATTGATTCACCATTTTGAGTCAAATATTCCAGCGTCATCGCGAAACGACTTGAATTCCAAATGGTTGCCACATGGGTCAACGACAAACATCGTTGCTTGTTCACCCGGTTGTCCTTCGTATCGCGTGTATGGTGGAATGTAAAATTCTACATTGTTGCCCTCTAATTTTGCTTTGAGTTGGTGCCAATCATTCCAGCGGAGAACGAGTCCAAAATGCATTGCAGGCACTGGTTTCCCATCGACATCGTTGGTTGAATAGTTGGGCATTGTCTCCACTCGATGGGCGACGATTTGATGTCCAAAAAAATTGAACACGCACGAGTCTGCTTTTTGACGGCCCGGGGTGCAACCAAAATTTTCAACATAAAACTCGATGGTTTTTTCTAAATCATCAACTGGAAATGCGAGGTGAAATGGTCGTAACTTTTTGGGAGGAGAATAATCGATACCGCATGAACGACAGACCATCTGTTCATCCCAGTCACATTGACGGCGGCAAGATGACAATTCAATTCCTCAAACCTTCCATTTGACTGAACAACCGATCGACTCTGTGAGTTGCACACTCGGGGTTTGTCCTGCCAAGAGAGCATTGACGGCATCCATCAACTCTGAGGTTGTTGTTTCATTCGGATTTTTTGGATTATCGTCCATTCTTCCACGATAGACGAGTTCATCATTTGCATCAAAGAGGTAGAATTCAGGGGTTCTCTTCGCACCGTATGCATGGGCAATCTCTTGGGTTTCATCGTGTAGATATGGGTACGGCATTCCCTTCATTGCTCTCGCCACCATATGCTCAAAGGAGTCGTTTTCGTAAACAACTGGGTCATTTGAATTGATGCCAACAAAACCGATTTGATGTTCATTGCAGAAGTCTGCCATTGCGTTCATACGACCTACGCTAGCAACAACATAAGGGCAATGGTTACATTCGAACACAATGACTGTTCCATTCTGTTTTTTTGCTGTTTCAAAACTCATCACGGTTGCTCCAACGTCAGCATTCGCATTAGGCAGTTCAAATTCTGGGGCAGTTTGGCCAATATCTAAAGACATGGCTTAACTAAGTCGGTTGAATTCAAAATTGCTTGTATTTGATACTATGAGCATTAAACTGCAATTTTTGCTTCGCATTCAGCAAGCCTTGTTTTCGCTACGAGATGGTCTGCATCAAGCAAAAGGACATTCTTCCAACCAACGGCTGCTTCATCAAATTGCCCTTGTTCGTGATACAGTGCAGCGATATGAAGGTGGGCATCGAGATGTCCTGGTTGTGTTCGAACAGCTGCTTCGAAGTCGGTGAGAGCATTATCGGTCTTGCCCCATTCAAGATATAGTAAACCTCGTTGATGCCAGGCTTCTGCGAGATTCGCATCGATTCGCAATGCTTCGTTAAGCGGTGATTCAGCCCGTTCAGGGCGTTGTAATGCCATGTAAGTTGCTGCAAGTTTCGTGAGTGCAACCGCATGTTGTGGTGAAACTTCGAGGACCATCTTAAAGTCATTAAGTGCGGGTTTCCATTCAGCGAGGAGCATGTGTGCTTCTCCTTTTCTCAATCGTGCTAAGGTGAAATTTGGTGCGAGAGAAAGTAATCGTACACAATCATCGACTGCTGATTGCCCCTCGCCAAGAGCAATGAAAACTAATGCTCGATTTAGACGTGCACGGATGTGTGAAGGGTCTTCGTCAAGAGTCTGGGTGTAGAAGGTTTGAGCCAATTCAAGTTGTCCCATTCGGCCTGCGATGTTTCCTCGAACATAGGAGATCATTGGTGTTTGACCTTGAACATCTGCGGCGTCGATGAACTGGCTTGCACGTGCAATGTCGCCGTTGTCGAGTGAAAGCAATGCGGATTCACATGCAACGTTTTGGTCGTTTTCCGGTAGCAAACGTCTCGCACGGTCAAGGGATTCTGATGCGATTTCAAGATCTCCGAGAAGACGCTGTGTTCGTCCGAGACCAAGCCAAGCAACACCGAGTTCTCGATGAATATTCAAAGCATCTTCAAATGAAGTTTGAGCGTCTTGAAGAAGGCGTTTGTCAGTCGTACCAGTACCGTCCCTTAATCGGTCTGCCTTTGCAAGGTGAAGGCGCCCTTCAACTGTATGGAGGAGTGGGTGGTCAATGTTTGAAGGAGTGTCATCGACCAATTGCTGAGCGTCTTCGATTCTATGAGATTTGAGGAAGCGGTCTGCAATTCTTGCACGCAATTCTCCATTTTGAGGGGTTTTTGCCAAATTCTTCATCAAATTTTCTTCAGCCGCTACCAAATCTCCTTGAACTTCAAGCAACTCTGATTTTAGGAAGATCGTATCCACTCCACCCGCATCCAGTGCAACGGCGTGAGTTGCGGCTTTGAGCGCTTCTTGGTGACGGTTCGTATCTTCCGATAACATCTCAGCGAGCAAGGCCCATGCTTCCCCGTGTTGGCGGTTGAGTTTCAAGCATTCTTGTGTGGCTTCAATGGCAGCCAAAGCCTCCCCTTCTTCCTTGAGAAGAGATCCATATTGGAGCCAATCGTCAGCACGTGTGGGGTCTTCCTCAAGTGCTTTTTCGATGGCTTCCAACGCCTCTGAACGAGCTCCTGCTCTTGCCCGTAGTCCTGATAGCAATGATTTATCTGCAGGGGTGTCAACACCGAGTGCCTCAAGACGGCGGACAGTTCGTTCTGCCTCATTATCACCCATAGCGACCAAAAGATGGGCATGTGCCCGAAGCATTTCGGGTTGGTCGGGATTAACTTTCATCAAAGATTCTAGCCAATGACGCTGAAGGTCCTGGTCTCCTTTCAGGCATGAAATATCATACAAATGACTCAGAATTCCTTCGTGGCCTGGGCTCAGGCGGTATGCAAGTCCAAGTGCTTGTTCTGCCCAGTCATATCTCTTGACAACCAATGCAGCAACACCAAGTTTGTGTGCTAGATGGCCATCGAGTTGCAGGTTCTCTGCCGAAATGGCGTGGTGGTCAAATAATTCGAGCAGGCGGAGGACAAATGATTGCAATAACTCGTTCAAATTACCATCATCAGCATCAGTAGAACATGGAGCAAGCGTAGAAGATAACACTGTTAAGCATTCATCGAAAGATGGAGCGACGTTTGTGTTGTGCTCGTAATGAAGAAGGAAAGCATGTGTTTTCATCGATGCATCAACTTCTGGATGAATCTCAAGATATGTGGCGATAATTGAAGTAACTTCTTCTAAATGTGTTTTTGTGTTATCGGTTAAGGTATTCAAATGTTGAAAATGTGACATCTGAGATTCTTTGAGAACAATGTTTTGCTCAACCAAATGTTCGATGGAATTTTGCATCTTTTTCATCCAAAGCCCAAAACCACCAACAACGCAGCCTGAAAAGAACACTGAACCAATAAGTAAGGCACTCATTAAACTTGACCTGTTCTAATTGCCTTTATGCTTCACGGCTCTTTTGAGCATAATCGACTCATTTTGCTACCTTTTTGAATTCGCGAAAAATTGACTAGGTCCAAATCGCATGTAGAGGTTGAAAACAATGCTCACATTGAAAGCCTAACTCACACCATATCTTTGTGTGGGAGAAGAATCTGAAGGCAATGATTTTGCTTTCCTTGAGGATGACATCTTGTCACTCATTGGCGATAGGTTCGATTTTCAACCTTGCAGTGATTTTGTTTTCTCTACTTCATCAAATCGGATGCAGCGGTTCGAATTTCTAAAAGAACTCATTAGAAAGAGCGACTTATTAAAACGGCGTTTGGAGTACATCAAAGAATACTTTCACGAAGAAGACGATATCATCGACGAAATTTTGATTCAATCTCGAAACCCGCTTATTGAAGAGGAATTAACAAAAGAATTGGATAAATACATGATGATTTCTTACTCCTTCGAACCGAAATTCAGTCGATATTTGCAATTTTGGACCGGTGAGAACGACTTTGAAGCATGGAAAAGTATTCTTGAGCGGTGTGCTTCCGTAGATGTTTCAAGCTACGCCACTTTAGAGAATATATCTCACCTTTTTGGGACAACTGAAAATGTCAACATCATTCTTCATCGCCTAGAAGAACTCGAAGAAAAAGAAAGAATGCAAGGACAGTCGATCAAGGATATGCTGCGATATTTAACGAATCAAGGGCTCGATGTTTCAAAAATTAGAGGTTTCGATTTCGTTCAGAGTTTTGATGCTATAGCGAGATATCAGGAGTTTCTGGATGAAAAAGAGAGCATGAAAATCACCACACTTTCACCGCTGAAAGATTTTGATTTGGAACTATTTCATTCATTTCAAAAACAAATGGAGTCTATTTCAAGCCCCGACCAAAAACAAGACTTGGTAAGACTCCGCACGGATATTCAAGATGTATTGTTTCGACTTGAAGAAAGTTTACAACGAGCAAATGAGCAAAAAACGTACTGGCAAAATCAAGGAATTAAATTCGAACATCACGGGCCAATTCAAGCCAAAGATTTGCGTGATTGGGAAGAGACGATTGCTGTTCAAAATAAAGGCATTGAAGAACATTTACAACTCATAGAGAAATGGAATCGAATCATAGAAATTTTTCCCGATCATCATAAATTTAGCGAAAATTTCATCGGACAAATTGAAAAAAATTCTGACTTCAAAGAGTATATCGAAATGCTTGACCTTAGGAGAAAACAAACCGAAATCGATGGTTTGAAACGAATAGAAAAATTTGAATTTCATGGCATTCGGATGGAGGAATGGAAATCTCGATTCATTGCTAACTCGATTGTCGCCATGAACGATTTTGAACTCTATGAACCGCTTCTGAATCTCGCCGCCAACTATATCGAAGCACTCATCGATATCGATGTGTCTTTTGAGGGTGAACAACAACGTGATGATTGGTTGCAAAAACTTCGAAATGATATTCTTGACAACGAACTTTTTCAGCAAATCGAGGAGTTTATCGATTGGAAGACAAAAAGAAACAATCGGCACAGGCTCCTTCTAGAGAAAGAGGCTCAATCATTTGATGAAGAGACGAGGATAAGGTTAGGGAAATTATCAATCGCTGAATTTGAAAGGGCAGTAACAAGGACTACATCCCATTCGAGCAAGAGGAAAAAGAGTTCACAGGAACAACATCGATTGTATCCATATGTCGAAAAATCTATTCAAAACCTCGAGCATAAAGGATGGAATCTTGCAAATTTTCCCGAACTTAGTGCCGAAAACGCTCATGAAATCGCATCGATATTGCATGATTGCCAACATCGAATAGATACTTTTTCTCAATTAAGAAACCGGCTACTTCGTCTTCCTTGGGACAGAGACATCGGGCTTGCAATAGCAATCTCTCAGCGCATTCAAGACCCAATGGAATTGCAAAAGTTGCATGATGAAATCCCTTCATTCATTCAACATCTATCCAGAAGAGATGTTGAGCACGAACATTTTGTTTTGCGCCTATGGGCTCCTAAAGAAACCGTGCCCACTTTGCTCCCAATGGACAAACAAAATCCGAAATTAAAGCCGGTTGACTCTTCAACATTAGATGATGCACATGAAGCAATACTTGAAGCAATGGAGCCTGAAATTGTTATTCCCGAATCTGAAGTCATCAATGACCTCGACGTTGAATCGCACGAGGAAAATGGTTCTGAATTATCAGAACCTCAACAGACAGTAATCCATGAGTCTGAAGAAGGCACAGTCGAGTCTGATGATGAACTGACGAGTGTAACATATGAGGAAAATTCAGTCCTAGAAAAGCGAGCAGAACATGTAGAGCATAGCGAAGTGTCCTCAATTCATCTTCAACAAAATCGAGACGAACTGATCAACGTAATTGCACAATTTTGTGGGGCATTAGGGTTGAAGAAATCACAGGAAGCCATTTTCAATGGGGTTGAAGGTGTTGATTATGCACGCCGTAACCTCGCAAAACAAGTTGGACTAGAACCTCGGGATATACGCGTTGACAGGATGTTGCGTATCGCTCTTCGTTGTTTTCCGAAATCTGACGATAACGATTCAACTTTAGTCAAGAAGCAGGGGATCTTGAGTTCGTTCATCAGACGTTTGGATGGTTATCATCGATGGATGAGAAATCGACTAGAACATCGCCATTCAAGTTCATCCGGTGTCTTTTTGCAAGATGCTCGAGCATTGGGGGTTGCTTTAGAAAGAATTCCTGGACCAGGGGTGCGGGTGCCACTTGAATCTGATACGATGCAATTACCAAAAGAAATGGAAGAACTAGGAAAACTTGCCTCTGAACTAGAACATAGTTTGGTCCTAGCCACTGCAGGTGGCATGGCTGTCGCTTCAACTTAATTCATCAAGAAGAGCTTGTTGTTCTTCATTTGAAATTGCTTGCGCTGGAGGTAGAGGTGGTGGTGGCAGTGGCGGAGGAATTGTTGGAATTGTGGGTGCATTTGGCGGAGGAGGGAGTGGCATCTGTGGAGATGGTGCTGCAGGATTCGGTAATGGGGGGTTAACTGACGGTTGAGGCAAGGGTTGGGCTGTAACGATTGGGGGGCCTACTGGTTGTTGTTGCGTAAGAGGTTGTGGGGGTTGAGGTAAGGGTTGGGCTGGACCAATCGGTGGACCTGCTGGCTGTTGCGATGGATGAGGTTGAGGAATTGGTGCTGGCTGCGGAATGGGGGGGTTCTCTCCTTGGGGGGTTTGGGTTTGCAGCACTGCTGCATCTTGAACTGGTGGGCCTTGATTTGGCGTCGTTGACTCAGGTTGGTTCGATTGAGGTGTTGGTTGAACCGCTAAATCCGCCGGATGTTGTGCGGAGATCCCATCGATGTGTGGCTCTGGTTTGATTGCTACGGGTTGGTTAATGGCAGGCTGAGCAATATGTTGTTCTACCTCTTTTCCTGGCTTCTCGACTTTTGGACGATAGGATAACTCTGTTTTACATTGTTTCGAGTAAAAAATACCCTCATTTAGATATCTGTGCATCATTGTACCAAAGTGCTTCATACTTGTTCGGAAGGTATAGCCATCGTGATTCCATATCCAAAAGAGATGGCGATATTTTCTTCTGTGGCCATACAAGACAATCCATTGAACCTGTGCCCTCATTAGTATGTAAGGTACGACGCCGGTGACAAAAAAGAAAAGAAGCAACAGATGTTGTTCAATCACTGAAAAAACGGTGAGAAATGCTGTCATGATGAAAAGTGAAAACATGGTCGACCATAGAGAGGAAAAGGAACGAAGATGTTCTGCATTCAAATGGTGAAAGCCAACGAGGTCCCGCTTAGAGATGGTCCAGTGTGTTTGTCTTGAGATGTGGTCGTCATCATCTTTGAACATCTTCACATGTTGGAAGTGTTCTTCATCAGCAACAAGAAATGTTGCGAAATGAGATGACGCTGTCAGTTTAAGTGGGAGTACATCGGATTCTTCGATGAAGTGGTCTTCGATGGGAAACGGATGAATCCAGAAATCATGTGTCTCCTCTGAAAAGGAAGAGTCGAGTGCTTCAATTTCGGCTTGTTCGTCGGTTGTTATCTCTGATTCTTGATGGTCGGTCTGTGGACTGGTTTCCTCATCACCATGGTCGTCTATTCCCGCCCAAGGATCGTCGTCCATGATTGGTGTGGTCCTTTTCTAGAACAAAAAAGGTTTCATGATTATCGATGTACGCTTGAAAGCCATATTTTGAGGTCGTCTTGAGTTTGGAAATCTTTGCCTTCTTTGGTGCCAACAAGTGTTGGGATGGAGCTGTCTTTCAATTTCTCAAGAACTGTACCTGTGATTGGGGTATTGATGATGATAGCTTCAACATCTTCTGCCTCCTTGATCGAGTCAGATAGTTTTGATGCGGATATTTCTTCATCAGAAAACGAACCATCTTTAAACAAAAACAGTGCCTTGTTCTTACCGATTTCATCAAGTTTATCGAAGAGTTCTTGGATTTCTGGTGGAGCTTCGCTGCCTTCAAAAGTATCCCCGAGTTCATCTTGCCACGAATCGTCTTTCGTGTATTTCTCTTCGTCAAGTGCTATCTGCTTGTCAAGGTCTGACTTGAATCGAGCAGCTTCGGTTTTCTTCTGGAGGCACATCGTTATGGTCTTCTGAGGTAAGAGTTCCCATTCTTGACCTGGTGGAGCCTGGGCGACATGGTCAATTTTCAACATATCAAACAATTGGAGGAAGAGCATTTCTCCACCTCTGTCGCCATCGATTGCTAGAATAACTGTGTCTTTTGAATTCGCAAGGTCGATCAGTTCTTGTTTAATATCGCCCGCCCCGTCAGCACTAATGGCATTTTTAATGCCATGATTGAGAAGGTTACGAACATCATTTCGCCCTTCAACAATAATGAGTGAATCCGAGTTCTCAACGTTTGGACCACTTGTCAATCCGTGATAGGATGTTGCAGTTCCTGTCGTTAGGACGGCACGGACTTCTTCGACAACTGTTTTTGAAGCGGCCTCACCTGAATTGACAAGATTGAGCAACAGTTCCTTGGCTCGCTCGACGACCGAATTTCGCTTTGTTGCACGTACATCATTAATTTCTACAACCGTGATCACTGCGTCGCAGGGACCAATTCGGTCGATTGTTTCGAGTGATGAAGCAATAATTGCAGTTTCAACATTGTCCATGCTGCTCGGAATGAATATGTTTCCGTGCACTTTTCCATTTTTGACTTCTGTCTCAACATCCACATGGCCCACTCTTGCCGAACGTTGTAACTTCCTTAATTCGAGTTCATCGCCCAACAATCCTTCAGTCTGACCCATGATTGCTCCGATGATGTCTTTTCGCTGGACTGTACCGTTAACTTTTATGTCAGCCCGTATCATGTATTTCATTGCTTTACTTGAATTTCCTTGTTTTCGATAATTATTTTTACCCATACCTTCATCTCCTTGATGGAATCACTGCACACAGGGTGTGCATAGACTGCTGGACAGGTCCAACAGAGTGAGTGTGATGATTGGTTGTGGCTGTGGATTCTTTTTGAACCCTTTGGACAAAATCACCTTTTTTCACGATATTTATTGACGGTTCATTCAAGAACATGAGGACAATGGGGTGAACGCATGGCGAAAGACAGTATCGGGAATTTAGAAATTTTCCGAACGACAGTAGAAGTCGTGCTCGATGACGGTGTTTTGTCACGAGAAGAAAAGAGACTGATCATCAAATTGGCAAGTGCACTTAAATTGTCACCAGAAGATGCACCGCAGATTTATGAAGATATCAAAAACAACAAAGATTCGCCCCCTGGGGAGCCTATTGACCATAATAGTGCTCGTGCAATCTATGTCAAAATTTTCGAAATTGCCATTGTCAATGCATCATTATCAAAAGACGAGTTTCGAGTCCTTGCACATCTTCGAGAAATTCTGAGCATCACAGAAGAGGAGCATGAACAAGTTGAAAATGAATTACGAGAACTTGTCAAAGAAAAGTACGATGATGACGATTTAATCGAGTCATTTCTTTCAACAATCAAAGATTCGACAAAGCTTGTGACCAATCTCTTCAATAATTTTCGAAAACGTTCGAAGAATGGTGAACGAGTGTGAATCCACATTTAGATGATTGGCTTTCATCGCAGCGGATGGGAAATGTAAAACGAAAAAGGTCATGGATGAAATTCTTTCGCCAATGCTATGAGCGTTCAATTCCTAGTTTTGGAAACCAACCAAAAATGGATGTTTTTGACGAGCATTCACATTATTCCTTTCACTATGGAGTCCCTACAAATGACCTGAGAACAATTGCTTCGTGGACGCTCACGGAATGCCAGGGCAATGAACGACGGATTGCCAAGTTGATTCCTCTCCTCTGGAAAAGAAAGGGAAGAGAGGATTGTCTCCTTGCAGGTTTTTTTCTAGCAAATTTACCACCGAGTGCAATTCAAGAAAATGTGTGGATGGTGTTTATTCACCTTTTACAAAAAACTGAGCCCGTTGAAATTATCTTAGAAATTTCAGCAGAACTCAAGCGAGCTGGACACGAGATCCCCAATGATGATTGGTTTGTTGCAATGGCAGAACAAAGTACATTATGGCATCAATATGCAGTGCTCATTCTTTCACAATCAAATACGTTGTCAGAACAATGTAGGTTGTTGATCGTGTCGGCTCCGAAGGGCGGCGAGTTGTTCGAAAGAATCCGAGAGAGTATTCTTGTTCCAAAGAATTGATGGAATGCTTGCTTTTTGAAGATTCATGGGCGAGCGTTTTCTTCCTACTGAAGACCCTGTTCTAGAGAACGTGTTGAAATGGACCATTGAACGTGATGCCCTTGATGTTCGACGACTTTTGGAGTGGTTACCGGAGGCTCGCTCATCGAGAGAGCGGATGGCCTTACTCCAACGTGTCCGAGGTTTACTCAACGAACTTGAATCTGCACTCAATGCGATTGATGAATTACAATGAGGCTTCGCTGTGCATGGTATCATCTTCGCCGGAGGAAAATCTCGTCGAATGGGTGAAGATAAGGCGCTCATGTTCGACAATGTCGCTAGGCTACAAAACGCGTTTTCATCCATCGGTGTTGATAAAACTGTGGTTCTTTGCGGTGTTGAAGCGAGAGCCCTTTTATTCTCAGGTACCGTTGTGTCCGATCCAGAAGAAAATATGGGTTTACACAGGCTGCTTCCATGGCTTCAACAGTCAATACACGATGACATCATCTGTGTTCCGTGTGATGCGTACACATTAACTCTTGAGGGTCTGCAAATCATGCTCAGCCATGCTTCAACAGGGGGGGTTGTTGTTCAACAGGAGAAAATACACCCCACGTTTTGCATCATTCCTAAAGGGTGGCGGTGGCCCGAAGATGCCACATCACTTACCTCTCTACTGAGGGGTTTACCGCACATTGAAGTCGATGCAGATGACGATGAATTCTTGAATTTTAATTCAAGAGACGACCTTTCATTTCATCTTGGGAAAATCAATCGTCTTCACCAAGAATTTCTCCATTTGCAATCTTCGTGATTATTGCGGGATAAAGGCGATGTTCCTCAACCTTCACCCGCTGGGATAGGGTAACTTCTGAGTCTTCAGGAAAAATAGGCACTCTGCATTGGCCAAGAATTTGTCCGGAGTCCATACCTTCATCCACGAGATGCACGGTGCACCCAGTGAGTGTTTCATTTGATTGAAGAACATCTCTGTGTGCATGAGCACCAGGGAATTTCGGCAACAATGAAGGATGAATATTCACGATATTCGGCGAATACTGTTGGATGAATGTTGGTGAAAGAAGCAACATATATCCACTCAAAACAACTAATTCGACATCATATGGTCGTAATTCGTCGATGATGAGTTGTTCGTGATCTTCTCGAGAAATTCGCTTGCCATCCACATCGATATGAGGGATAACGATGGTAGGGATGCCGTAGGCTTTCGCATGATCGAGGCCTCCAGCATTTTCTTTGTTTGACACAACAACACATGTTGTGTGATGACAATCATGTTGCTGGAAACGAAGGAGAGCTTCGAGACCTGAGCCTGAGCCGGAAATAAATACTGCACAGCGTAACGGCTCTGCGGACGAGGCAATCCTTCCGCCAATCAGCACCTGTGCCATGGGCATGCCAGTCGAATTCTGTAAAAGAGGGCTTCGTCGAGACATCGGAGGGTTTTTTTGAGATTGATAGGAGGACAGGCCGGGGCAATGGTATGACAAATGATGTCGGTGTTGAGATGCCCCTTTCCCATTACGCTGCATTGAGTGATGATGAAATCGTTGAGGTTGTTCTCTCAGAACACAAGCCCAGCAGTAACCCAATTGTTCGCGTTGTTTGGACGTCTTGTGGACTAATTTTCGTCGTATTTGCAGCCATTGGCCTCATCTTACCGGGGTGGCCAACAACGTCGTGGCTAGTCGCTGCTGGTTTTTGCTTTGGGAGGTCATCGCAAAATTTGTTTCGATGGTTGCTGACCAACCGTTTCTTTGGTGTATATTTGCTCAATTATTACAAATCTGGTAAAACACTCCCTCTCCATTCAAAGATTGTCATCTGCGGACTCATTACCATTGTATCCATTTTCTCAATTGTCGGACTTACAAAGGCTGGTGACCCCGGTTTTGGTCAAACGACTATTGCACTCGTCGCCCTCATCGGTGTATGGTGGGTTGGTTGGCACGTACCTACAACGGCATGAATCGGCCATTCAATTCTTCGTCATGCTTGAACATGGAACATCAGTGGCGGAAAAGTCTGTGCCCAGTAAAGAGCATTGAGATGTTGTGCTCATCAGCACAAGCAATAACCTCTTCATCTCGAATCGAACCACCTGGTTGGACGATTGCAGCGATGCCAACCTCTGCGGCTTGCTCAATTCCATCTTTGAATGGAAAAAATGCATCAGATGCGAGGATGGCTCCTTTCGCACGCTCGCCCGCTCTTCTTGCTGCGATACGCACTGCTTCAACACGACTTGTTTGCCCCGGTCCAATACCAACCGTAGCAAGACCGTCGACTATGACAATGGCATTGGATTTCACCTGTTCGCACACTCGAACAGCGAATTTCATGCTGCCCATCTGGGCTTCGGTAACATCTGCCTTTGTCACCGTTTTCGAATTTTCCCATTTGAGAATTGGAGGCTCTTCTGTTTGAACGAGCATGCCCCCTTCAATCGGTTTTCTTACAAGTGCTCGTTGCAATGGTTCAAGTCGGTTGTTTGGAGAACGTAAGGTTAAGATCCGCCGGTTACCTTTCTGCATGAGTATTTCTTTTGCTTCGGATGTGTATCCCGGGGCCATCATCACCTCAACAAAGAGATTTCCAACTGCTTTTGCAGTTTCTGGTTGAACAACTTCATTGAAACAAATGATTGAGCCGAATGCAGATTCAGGGTCACTTGCGAGTGCTTGTTCAAATGCCTCTTTTTGTGTTGCACCTAAAGCGGCCCCACAAGGATTGTTATGTTTTACGATGACACAAGCATGAGGCGTTTCTGGCCAGTCATCTGTAGAAAGAGAACGGCACAACCGCAAGGTCGCATCTGCGTCTGCATAGTTATTGTAGGACATCGCCTTACCTCCTTCGACCTTTGCTGATACAAGCGTATCGAACTCTGTTGGTGTGTTCGAAGTGTACAATGCAGCGGATTGGTGTGCATTTTCACCATATCGTAGATGATGACTCAATGAATGGCTGCTGGTCAAAAGTTGGGGATAACGTTCTGCCTGCTCTTCAACAAGGTCGACCTCGGTTAATTCTCCATTCCATCTTCGATGGAGTTCTTCGGCGATGGTGTGCTCGTAATCAGCCGTGTGCTGATACGCTTCTAATGCCAATTCTTGTCGAGTGGTCATGGATATATCTTCGAGTGATGATGCACGTTCTAGCATTTCTATTAGAGATGCGTACCGTTCAGGATTTGTCAAGATGAGGACATGTTGATGATTTTTTGCTGAGGCCCGTACCATTGTCGGACCGCCAATGTCAATCATTTCGAGCAAGTCCTCATCAACAAGTGGTGGTTGTTGGCGGGATGCATCTGCAAATGGATAGAGGTTACACGCCACGATTGATATGCGTGGATAACCTAAATTTTCAAGTTCAACACGATCGTTTTCTTGGTGAAGACGAGCTAGAAGTGGCCCATGTATTGCTGGATGGAGTGTCTTTACGCGCCCGTCAAAAATTTCTGGGTGTTCGGTCGCATCTGAAACTTTACTCACTGGAATGCCTGCTGTCGAGAGCGTTCGATATGTGCCGCCCGTTGAAACAAGTTCAAACCCAAGTTCGTGGAGTTGTTGTCCAAATTCCACAATACCTTCTTTGTCGTAGACGCTTAAGAGTGCACGATGGCCAGAAAAACGAGCGGTCATACCAAAAACCCGTTAGGGAGGTCCAAGAGATATTGGATTTCAACATACCGTTATGTTTCTTTGGCTAATCACCGCGCGAAGAAATGACTTGATCGACGCGAAGAAGTCCGCAAGCGGTATCTGTGGCAAGTTCAATAGCATGAAGAACCGTATACGTTGGCTCAACAACATCATCCATATCGTTCAATGTGCCATCAGCACAAACGCCCTTCTTTCGTTGCCCTTCTCGATGGAGAGAGCGTAGTTCGAGGACGGTGTCGAGTTTGTCTTTACCCGCATTGCCCGACAATGCCGATGGGATCCGTTCAAGCGAACGCGCAAAGGCTTCGATGGCCAATCGCTCCCTTGTGCTGTTGCGTTCTGCCCACTGGCGTATATGTAATGCAGCACCAATGAATGTTGCACCACCGCCGTAAACAAAAGTTGGGTGTTGGTAAAAGATAGTTGCTGACCGCATTGCATCGTAGAGATTTCGTACGACTTCTTCGCTCGCTTCACCTCCATCGCCTCCAACGTCAATGGTTGCGATGTTTGAGTGTTCACCAATGGTGATGATGGCTCGTTCCCTTCGGCCCTCAGCCCCTTCAGTGACTTCGATGTTGTAGTGTTCAAATCGACCACATGATTCTTGAGATAAGTCGTCGAGATGGTCAATCAATTCACTTGAAGACGCCAAAGCAATATCTTCGAGAAGTGATTCGTCGATGTTGCCAAACATCACAATGCCTTCACTTGACAATGTATGCAAAATTGATGGTTCGATATTTTGTGAGCTGAAGACCATCGTTGCCCCACTTCCTCGAATTTGTTCGGTTTTTTTGGCAAGAAGATCTTTCTTTGCTTGGATAAAGGAAGAATATTGTTCGGTTGAGATGATTTGAATCTCTGCGTCTCTAGAGGTTGTCTCGTATTCAATTGGACAGGTCAGGCAAGCAATTTTGCCTTTTGTCAAGGAATGTGGTTGACCATCGAGGTGGAGATTTTGGTCGATAATAAGCCCAGGGATACAACGCGTATCAGATATGGCACCTGAGCGGCGTTTGGTCATCCGTATGTTTTCGTAAGCGTGACGAGGAGAATGTTCAACATCGATATGGTCAAATGCCTTGATTAACAACTTCGTCAAGTGTTCTTGGTCGGTGCTCGCCATAGTTCCATTCATAGATGTCGTTAAAATTGCCTGAATTGTGTTCGAAAACGTGTCAGGCTGGTTAGCATTTGAATCAATCCAGTCAAGGCATTGCTCAAGCGCTTGTTGGTAGCCTTCGACAACAACAAGTGGGTGAAGTCGTTTTTCGAGGAGCATGCCCGCTTCTTTCAAGAGAGAACTGGCAAGTAAAACACTCGTCGTCACTCCGTTTCCACATGACTGCTCTTGTGCTTCAGCAAGTTGAACAAAGGCTTTCGCGGCTGGGTGTTTTACGAGAAGTTCTGCAATAATTTTTGCACCATCGTTGGTAATTGCTGTCTCGCCATTGGATTTATACAGCATTTTATCGAGACCTTGTGGGCCAAACGTACCTTCCATGAGTTGACCAAATGCTGATGCAGCGGAAATGAGTTTTTGCGTAACCTCTTGGCCACTGGTTACACTCGTGGTCGAACGGACGATAGAAACAGGCCCTCTTCCGCCACCCGATTCACCTCCGACCATGATGGGTCGGGTGCTCTCTTCTTCTTCAATGCCATGGATTGTTAGAAACTTATCGTCTTCCCTTGCGTTTGCCTTTGCCTTTTGACCGAGAGTGCTCCCAGGCACGACTTTCTAAAGCCCGTCTGTCTTGGGGGTCTTCCCAATGTGGATTCGGACGTTCCATGCCTTCAGGCATTGCTTCAAATGGCTCAATGCCAAGGTTAAGCCCTCCTAATTCCTCTTGCAATTCTCGAACATTACGCCCTCCTTTGCCTACTAGAGTAGCGACCATGTGTTGAGGGACGTAGACGCGTGCAGAGGTTTCGCTCGTGAAATGTACTGAACATTCTACACCGACCCACTGTCGAATCGTGTCGATAATCTGATTTTTTGCGAGTGTTTTGAGTGGTGAGGTTGCGCCTCTGCCGCTTACAGGTACGACTGCAATTTCTGAACCAAATGCAAACATTTCATGTGTGATTTTTCCACTTGGAAATTCAATGATTTCGATGACCGGTCGAGCAAGTTCTTCTTGCATTCCTGTTGGCGGTTTGACCGTCATCTTCAATTCAAGCACCTGTTGAATTTGGCCTGCTTCGACATGAAGAACTGTGTCAAGAACTTGGCTGACAAGGCCAAGCTCCACCTTGCCGATCAATCGTTGGATTGCTTCGAGGGCTGAATTTGCATGAGTGACGCCAAGAAGGCCAACACCCGCTAATCGCACATCTGCAAAGATTTCGAAATCCCTCGCCCGTCGTACCTCATCAAAAATGACGAAATCGGGCCGAACAAGAAAAAGAATCTCTGCCGTTTTCTCAAGATTACCTTCCAACGGCGCATATTGAGTAATTCTATCTCGTAGTTGTAGGTCTCTCGGTGCTTCCATGGTTTTGACTAAAGCCCCCACATCTTCATCCAAGTATTCAGCTATGGCTTGGGCCAATGTGGTTTTACCGGAACCAGGTCTGCCGCAAATGAAGACCCCTCGGTGATGGTTGGATAGTCGTTCAAGGATTTGATCGTCGAGTTCGTAATCTGAAAGAGAAAGTTTCGCAACTGGCCGAACGATTGTAATTTCTCTCGCATCTGAAAACGGTGGCCATGCACAGGCAATTCGTAAATCTCCGAGTTGAATAACCCTACAACCTTGGCGGTCAATTTCAAGGAAACAATCGCTTCGATGTTGATTTTCGCTAACAATCGTTGTGAGTTCTTCTTGCAAACTTTCCAATCGTAGTGTGTCCCATGATTGTTCTTCTTGACCTTCAATATCTTCTAGACGTAATGCTCCAATTGCCCCACGTTTTGCTCTTGGAACACAATCTGCCTTGAAGAAGAGTGTATGGACATCATCTGCAAGCAACGCTTCGACAACATCTGGTAGATCTGGGTGGTTGCCAAATGTAGCCATAGGGCAAGGTCACATCTGTCGGCTTTTCACCTTATCCGATATTTATGCATTCGCTGGTTGCATTGCATGCATGGTCCACCAGATTGTAGCTAACAACACAAATCCGACAATGTAAGCACCGAGACTCGGAAATGCCCAAATTTCAACAGCAAGAAATCCAAAGCCAAGGGAGGTTAAACTGTACACAGTGACTGCGAGGATGTTTGCTTGAGACATGCCCATGTGTTGTTTGACTTCCTCCCAGGATAGAACACACCATGAAAATGCAATCAGCAACATGAGAACACAAAAGACAATGGCCCCATCCATTGCAGATGATGCGAGATAACCACGTGCAAGTGAAAGGATGACAGATAGCCAGAAGAATCGAGAAAGTGCCTTCATTGACATTCCCATGATTCACCCGAAGTGGAAGTGCTTCTTCAACTGTACTCCTTCGACTTTATTGAAATATGAAGATTTCAAACAATTTTTTTGAACATTTCATATTGGTGTTGGAAGGTCTCAATCGATTGAGTTGGCAGCGTTTGTTTGTTTTGGATGTTGGAGAGAAATCGCTTCCATTGGGATTGTAGAGCCTGTTCATTGCTCATTCGGTGTTGATGATTGTTGATAGTGCAGAACCCGGGGTTACCAAAATCGATGTGCATTGTAGCGTCTCGAGTCGTGATCTCAATGTGCCGTCGTTCTTCCACAGCATTCCAGCCCATGTTGCATGTAATGGAGATATCCTTAGTTGATGTGAATGCATATGAATGTAGGGATTCATCCACACGATATGTGATATCACTCTCACGAATTTCGATGCCAAGATGAGAAAAAAGGGCGAGGGCGTGAACGAGAAAGGCATCAACAGGATGTGTTGATGAGCGATTTGACCGGGGTGTTGTCCTCCAGTAATCTATGGATTCAATCTTATCGATGGAAAGGTGTTGCACAAGGAATGTGATTACAGGGTGGCTATTGAGAAGGTATCCCACCTGCAGATAAGCGGATGTTGTTGTCATCACTTCGAGAAGTGGTTGAAGTTCTTCCATTGATTGTGCTAATGGTTTTTCGACCAGTACGTGGATATTTTGCTCAAGGCATTGCTTGGCTTGTGATACGTGATGCTGGTTTGGGCTCGCAATAATCGCAATATCGATGAGGTCGAGAACTTGGTCAAACTCATCGATTGTGAAGCACTTCTCAACAGCCTCGTGTTGAATTGGGTCTGTATCCACAACATACAGGTTGGTAATCGATGTACCAACTTCGTTTGCAAGGACGTTGAGGTGGTTTGAGCCCCAACGCCCACAACCGATCAGACCCACATTGTGCATGCTTACAACTCCACCTTTGAACCACCCGATATCGCCGGGTCTATGCTGAGGGTTCGTACCAGTACATTTGAGAAATTGTATTCCTCATTGTCTGGATATCAGTGGTAAGAAGGCGTTTGCAGCCCGCTCACATGCATTTGCAACATCATCAAGGCGTTGTAGAACACGGTACATGTGCATAGCTGCAAGGGCATTGTCTTCACCTGTTGAGAACACGTGAGCTGCTGCTTTAGCTTCGATTTTATCGGCCTCGTGCTCCAATTCATTGACTCGCTTGATGAGACCACGAACTTCTTTGGCGTCTTTTCTTGTCTCTCCTGACAAACCAAAGTCTCTCAGGGCCCTCACTGTTTCATCATAAGCCTCTACAGTGGCTTTGACAATTTCAGCCATCTCTTTGAGGTTCTTCTTCGCAGTTTTGTCATCCATGAGTGGTCGGAACGAGAGTTGCTCAGCGACATTTTCTGCATAATCTGCAATTCTATCTTGGCGGGTGATCATGTGAAGCTTTTCTTCTGTGCTCGCAATCATTCGGACACTTGGAATGGAAAGAGCATGTCGAAGTGTAGACTTCAGTTCGTCGGCCTCTAACTCAGATTTGCTTGTCGCCTTAATGGCTTCATCCAAATCACCCTTGCCAGAAATTGCAATTTCAACTGCTTCAAACATGTTATTGACTGTCTTTTCCACAGCAGTAGCGTGTTCTCTAAAGATTTCAAGAGGTGTTGCTGCACCATCTCCTCCGATGTCTGCTAGAGCCTCTTCGACGTGTATTTCATTGTCCTTTGTCCGCCACATGATGAAAGCAACGACCACGAAAGCGATAGTAACAAGGACGACCATGGTGAGGAAATCTCCACCACTCAGCACGAGAAGGACGATTGAGCCGAAAGCTGCTGCTGGAAGCGAGGCAATCCATGATGCTGCAATTTTACCAAATACCCTGAAATCAACAGCTTTTGCTCCGCCTGCTAACCCTACACCAACAACAGCACCAACGAGCGTGTGTGTTGTCGAAACCGGTACGGCGAGGAATGGCATTGAGAAGACCAAAATTGTTGTAGCAGCACCAAACTCTGCTGCAAAACCTCGAGTTGGCGTAATATCTGTGATTTTTCTTCCAATGGTCTCCATGACTCTCCAACCCCAAGTGATGACACCAATGGCGATACCTGCGGAACCAATGAGGACAAGCCAGAGAGGAATGTCTGCTTTCTCAGCCAACATGCCTGTTTCGCTCGAAAGGACTTGGTAGACCGCGGCCATAGGGCCAATTGCGTTTGACCTGTCGTTAGCCCCGTGAGCAAAGGCAACATATGCTGCGGTAATGATTTGCAACCAAACGAAAATTCGCTCCACGCCTTTGAATCCTTTTCGATCTTCGTCGAGATCAACTTTTCGAAGAACAAAATACAAGATAACTGATGCTAAAATTCCGATGAAAAGTGCAAACAAAAGTGCGTTAATTGGGAACCATGCATTGTCTGCATATGGATTGAACGAGCCGTTTTCTTTTGCAGGTAACCAATTTGTTTTGTCAAGGATGCCTGCTTCATCCAATCGACTGAACATTCCTTTTAGTGCTTTGAACAAAAGAGCGAGGCCCAACACAAAGAATGTTGGTAACGCAAGAATGGGTGCGAGAATTTTTGCTCGTTCAGTGGGGTTTTCAGCATTCAAAATGGTGCTTCGCACAACTGTAAAGGTAACAAAGGCAAGAATCCCTCCAATAAGTGGTGATGCAACCCAGGACATGACAACTTTTCGCACGACTTCCCAATCGATGAGTGTTGTATTATGTTGGACTTCAAGGATAAGTCCCACCCCAATAACACCACCAATAATGGAGTGGGTTGTTGATACAGGGAGGCCAAATCTTGTTGCTACAGTGAGCCAAACCGCAGCGGCCATCATCGCTGCGACGAACCCTAAGGCGAGGTCTTGTGATAATTCATTGAAAAATTCGGGATTGGATTCTTCAAGTCCGAAATCGACGGTGAGAATGCCTTTTCGAATCGTTTCTGTTACTGCATCCCCTGCAAAAAAAGCACCTGCGAACTCAAAAATTGCTGCGATAACAACCGCTTGCTTGAGTGTCAGTGCTCGTGATCCAACACTCGTACCCATCGCATTTGCAACATCGTTAGCACCGATGTTCCACGCTAGATAAGCACAAACTGCAAGGGCAAGGCCGAGGAGAATCATTGTCGAAGGTTCCATGCCTTTTCCAAACCAAAGCAGTATAACCATTAGCCCTATATATTCTATATAGAATATGTATTACTTAAACGAATAACGCTTCTTCCTGATCAAATAATGAAAGGCGGCCTGCCATGAGAATATTGATGAGAGTTTCAGCAAGGTCAATACTATAGGCACACAAACGTCTCGTTTTTTCACTAAAACGGAATGAAGAAATATTGTATTTGTTGGATAGCATGAGAGTTTCTTCGAATCCTTCTAAATCTTTGATTGCCTCATGAAGTTCTTGTTTTGCTTCAATGATATTTGTGATGTCTTTGGAATTTGTATTGTGAATAATTTTTTTCAAGGCATTTTTCCATGTCAAAAGATGCTGAATAGGGATTTGAAGCGTTTCTTTTCGAAGTAAATTTTGACCTGGATGTTCTCGTTGATGCAAAATAAGATTCGCAAAAGAGTGTGCGTGATCCCCCATTCGTTCTAACGCTCTCGCCATAGAGACGTGTTCCATGCCTTGAAAGTGGTCGACGCCAAGTGCTCGTTCGACGCTGCTTGATTGGAGGGACATCGCTACCTGTCGGGCGACAAGTAATCTGCGGGCGTCAATCTGTCGTTCTCGCTCTTCCAAATCGCTTAGAAGGTCGGAATCTTCTCCGTTCATGACAGATATGGCATCTTCGACAATTTGGGTCACGAGGAGGTACATTCTGTTTAATGAAAACTTCAAAGGTAACTCATTTTGTTTCATCATCGAAACAATGTACATCTTTGATTCATGGTCACCTGAGAGGTCCATGCCCCTCGCTTCTCGTAAAAATTTACGGATTGTTCTGCGGTGTTTTGTCGAGATTGCTGATTTGGAGTCAACACAAATGACGTCTGCGCCAGCCAGATAAGCACCAATTAAACATACATAGAGTTCTGATTCGGTTTGGTCGTTGATGGCGATGTTGATCATGTTCTTTTTGGGCTTGGATTGGAATGGCGAGATTTGAATATTACCATTTGTCAAATGTTCAACGGCTACGATATCCGAAGCCTGAAGGTTATTTTGTTTCACCCATTTCTTCGGAAGGCTTACGATGTACGTGGACCCCCCTGTGAGCTGAATTTTTCTATGCTCAATTTTACTTGATGATGATGAAGAAGTTTCTATTCCAAACACGGTATCACTCTATTTATTTCTATATAGAACCAGTATTTATTCCTATTTCCAAAGTACCTTAGCCACGATTTTGGTGGTAAGATTTTCTGATCGCGTTCGAGTACAGTTTGAAATTACTGGGCAAATATATAACATTCAACATGCTTTGAAACAAGATCAAAGATGCTTATGCCTCCCACTCCAATCTGGATTCTTTATGACACAATGACAATTCTTACAACTTCTGCCCTTCTTACATGGGTAGGTGCTTTTGCAAGGAGGCTTCCCACAATTTCCACAGGCAACCATATTCAAAATGGTAAAGATGGAGATATATTTGTTCTTCTGTTGGGACGGAAATAGTGAAAATTTTTGCATAGCTACTCATATCGAAACAAATACTCGTACGATATTCAAAATCACACGAAGTTATTTTTACTCCGTCATTGAGTTCTTGGCAGAATTGGAGGGTGTAAAGTGGACAGAAAAACAAAAGCAACCGTTGTTTCATCGCTCATGGTATTGAGTTTAGTTCTTGCCATGATGGCTATTTTCAACAACAGTTGGCTCTCCGAAACAAATGAGGATTCGGGGGAAACAACCTCAAGCGGTTTGAAGAATTCAATGATTGTTAACACCTACAGAAACAACACAGAATGTGAAGCTACCAAAGATATGATGGTTGGCTTCGGGGTGCCTGGTGAAATTTCATGTGATGGTAAGGAGTTGACGGTGCTGATGAACATCGAAGAACTATGTGAGCCTGAAGAGAATGGTGAGATGACTGATGATTGTGAGGAGGTCATTGCAGCAAATTCAATGGGTTCAACGGGCATGTGGGCTGGTACAGCATGTGCTCTGCTTGTTTCAGTTCAATTCATTTTTCCGAAGTTAGGATTGCGCATGCTCGACGATCTTCCAATCGCCGTTCAGACCATCATTTCGTGGAGTGTCGGGACACTTATGCTCATTGGAGTGATATCATGGTATGCCTTGCTCCCTGAGGGAGATACTAATGCTTCAATAGGCCTCTATTTAGCCATCGTCGCATCTCTTGTCGGATTTAGTGGTGCTGCAGTTGGTCAATTTGTCCCAACCGAAGATTGAATGGTTCTGCTGCTCTATCCATTGAGAACGTTCGAGGACCTCTTTGTTGCTAATGGTGCAGGAGGCAGGATTCTCGCCACCGCACAATCAAAGATTGTGCTAGGTTCTCACCCTTCATGCACTAAACTATGTGTTGTTAATGGTGCAGGAGGCAGGATTCTCGCCACCGCACAATCGAAGATTGTGCTAGGTTCTCACCCTGCATGCACTAAACTGTGTGTTGCTAATGGTGCAGGAGGCAGGATTCGAACCTGCGAACCGTTACGGACTGGGACCTCATCCCAGCGCCTTTGACCAAGCTGGGCGACTCCTGCGGCAGGTTTCGGTCGAACCACGCGTATTTCAAAACCGCGAAAGCATACTTTGCGGAGATTCTAATCTTCTGCGTCGAGGAAAAGAGGCATTGTGGTATTTCCAAACGTTGTACCCGCAAGTTGCTCTTCTTGGTAGAGAGGAAGTGAGGGTGGATTTTCTTCCTTCTCTCTTTTCTCTTCTTGAATACGTTCATCTCGTGATTGCAACAGCCAACTGCCAACAGAGAGTGGTAGAACAACAAATGGGACAAGAGAGGTTTCGACATCGAGATAGGTCGGCGACAAATCGAATGCGATGATACAAAATGTCAACATTCCCGTTGAGCCGAGGAGGGCAGAGAGTAGTTTGGGAAGAATTTCTTGTAACTTTCGAATAAAGAAAAATGAAACGATACTGAGCACACCCGGAAGGATGTAACCCCCTTCCAAATCAACACCGAATCGCCCACTAAACTGAATGAGAGTGTACACAAAAAGAAACGTGATGAAAACAGCAAGTGATCGAACTGTAACACGCATAATCACCATGCCAAGACCTGCACAGATGATGGCAAATGTATTTTGGAAAAGTGTTGGATCGAGTGTGAAAAGGTCGAGGTTCATCGCTGCTTCGTGGGCTTCTGGAGCAAAGATGTAGCCCACCATTGCTGCCGCTGCTGCACCAATAACATCGAGCCGGCGATGACCTTGAACAAAGAGATATAGTGAAAAAATCAAAATGATAACGCCAGTACTCAACCCCGCTTCATCAATAAAATCGAAGATGTTTTCAGGTTGTACACTCCCATGTGCTGCCATGCCATCACACCGTTGTTGGTTGTTCAGAAGGCCATCTTCCTCTGAGGCGCAACCATGATTCGCTCAAGAACATCAAAGCATAAATCGATGCGAGCCACAATGTTGGTCGGCCGCTGCGAATCAGTTCATTGGAAATCGCATCTGCATCTGTTTGCATCAACAAGAGAAGGCATAGCCAAGCTAACGTCATCCCATTGAGAATCCAGCGTGTCGTTCCTAAAATCTGACGAGAATTCGAGGTCATTTCTTGAATCTGGGCTCCGCTAACAACTGCGGTAACACCTTTCAGTTTGTCAAGCGCGGTTCCTCCATTCCAACGAACTTTGCCCAATCGAATTCTTGCAAAGAAAAGAATGAGTGTAAATAATGTCACCCAAACCACAACAATTTCAAGCAGAGGTTCAACGCCCATAAGCGACAAGTCACCCCATTCCGCTAAACCGAACAGTACCCACAACCACAACACAAGAAGCAGTTGAAACATCTGTGCAAATTGGCTAATTTTTCTAAGCAATTCTGCGTCATGAGAGAGGAAAGATTCGAGCCCTATCACCCCGCCTGCAGTCAATGAAATTCCTGCACCGATCACGAGCCAGTACCATTCAATATCTCCGTTTCGCCAACCGAGCATTAGGGCGATGAGTGACCATGCAAGAACAGTAAGTGAAGCAAGATTGACACCCGCCTGCATTGTGTACAGTGGGTCATTTCCATCTCGTAAGACACCAAATCCACCCATCAAACGAACTTCAAATGCGGTGTTTTCATCTGTGATTCCTTTCGCTGCCGCTGCTACGCCACCCGCTGCTTTGATGCGGGCGTGTTCAACGATACTTGTCGCCCCTATATCTCCATCAAGTCCGGTGCTCGCCCAGGATGTGCCCCGACTTGCTTTGTTCGCTGCACTTGCTCCGCCACCTTTCTTTTTCGATGATGAACGTGTTCGAGCCCATGCTCGTATTTCGGGCAGAATGATCTCGTCCACTTGATCTTCGTTCAATGGTGCACCGTGGTCAGTATACAACCATCGGCACTGAATAGGTATGGGCGCGGAGTCAACATCTGGAGCGACCATTTGGAATTGCCCAGGTCCGAGTGTAGGTAATTGTGAGACGAGGTCTTGGTCGCCCCCGCTTTCTTTGAGGAGGTGTCGAACTTTTTCGACATCTTGTGGTTGAGTAAATCGACCGATGAATGTCGTATTGGCTTGTGCCAATATTTTGTAATCTACATCGCTTACATTTTGTGTAGCAAGAATACAGGCAACACCATATTTTCTCGCTTGCTTGAAAATCAATTTGATGAGATCTTTTGCCGGTGGATTTCGAGGGTAGGGGGGCAAGTAAGGAGCAACCTCGTCCATGAAAAATAGCAGTTTAAGCTCACCTTGTGCTGGTTGCTGTGTTAACATCCAATCGTACAGTTCACGACTCAACTCCTGAACGAAATATTGCTTCTGATTTTCGTCTTGAATTGTGTTGAGGTAGATGATATTGAGAGGTATTTTTCCAGGTATAGCCGGCTCGACAAAGGCATCAATATCAATCGGGACGCCGTTCGAGAACAACAACTGATTCACACCTGAGGAAAATGCGGCCAATCGACGAGCCAAATCTCCTCTTGTAGCTTTAGGTAGGCGTTCTTCAAAATCAGGAAGGCGATATTCGATCATCACTTCGTTCCATGTAGGAATTTCAGGTTTATCCTCGTCCTCAAGATCTGTAAAACATTGAGGGTAAAGATGGCGAATGAAGGCATCATGGGGCTCTCGGACGACCTTTGCCAACGCTTGAAAATCACCGACGTCTATACCAAGACGAGTTCCCTCAACAAGAATTTCGTACAGATAGGGTTTCACAGTCTTCCCTTGTGGTTTTTCAACATCAAATCCTGCAAGATTGGTAAAACCTGCAGCAACCATGTCCCACGCCGTTATCGCTTCTTCAGGGTCAAGGTCAGAAGGAGGTGCACGAAACGGATCGATGCATAATGGCAATCCTTTGCTTCTTAGGGGCGTCCAAATCCGAACCTCATACGCATCAAGAAGTTGTTTTGCTCGCTCCGGGTCCCCTCCTTGCTCCACAAGTGATGCATCTTCTACACCCATTGCAAGACGAGCGAGGTCACCTTGTGGGTCAATGATAAGCGATGGGATTCCAGCAAGAGTTGCTTCCTCAATAACTGCTTTTGCCATCACAGTTTTACCCGAACCTGTGGAACCAAGCATGGCACCATGTCGGGCAAGTACCTCCGGTTTGATATCAATGACTTCCCCGGTATCTCTTCTGGTTCCAAGATACATCCCTTTGATGTTCTTCATGTTAGGTTGTTCGGTTGGTGGCGGGGAAGTTTCGAGGCCTTGGTTGACTTCATCGCTCGTCAAAAAATCTTCTAGGATTTCATCTACACCCTCTAAAGAAGGTATTTCTTCCTCTCCGCTCAAGGCATCCGTATCAACATCGTCCTCGGAGGCCATGCTAGGCCAAAGTTGGAAGAGGTCTTGAAAGATTTGCTTCAATTTTGATTTGGCGTGCAACTCCAGAATCATCTCTTCTCGGCCACTACTTCGCTTTGATTTTTCGTTTCATTGGATTCAATAAACAATCATGGTTAAATGGGCACCACTTAGCGCTGCAATACATGAGGTCATTTTTGCTCATTTCGGCTCTTCTTGCTCTCATTTTTGCTTCATTTGTTGTTTCAGCCGATGGAGATGATGATGACGAAGATGATGATGAATCCAACATTATGGGTATCGATATGGAAGGTCTTGGAGAAGTATCACAATTCTTCTTTATATTCACTCTATCAATTGTCGCTTGGAAGCCAACGTTCAAGTGGTTGCGCGTCAAAGGCCCGGAAATATTCAACAGAGAGCCTCGAGAATTCAAACGGATGCTTGGTGGGGTGAACCGGAAGTACCACACGGTTCACAACTGGGCTGGTTTTTTAGCGGCCCTATTTGGAACGATTCACGGGTATTTTCTCGAATGGCATTGGACCCTATGGGCTGGCGTTGCAGCAATGTGGATGCTCGTCATCTCAGGAGGTGTTCTTCAATGGAAGTGGCCTCCGAAAGAGATTCGAAAGGGTGCAAGATTGTTACATATGCAACGTTTGCTTTCTATTGCCGTGGTCGTTCTGTTGCTTGTTGGTCACGAGTTTGTAGACTAATTTAAGATTCAAAGTTTAATCTTGATGTTTTGAAACACAGACTCAAAGGCAAAGAGTTGCAGCGGTAACACATGGGAAGAATCAGCATTGCCCGTCCGTCGTGGGATGATGAGATGAGGCAAGCGGCCATCACAACGCTTGATTCTCTTCGGTGGGTTAAAGGCGAGCAAGGAAAAGCGTTCGGACATGAATTTGCTGATTTTACAGGGGCGATTCATGCCACGCCATGTCAAAGTGGATCTGTCGCACTTTGGGCTGCATTGCGACTTCTTGGCATTGGGCCAGGTGATGAAGTCTTGGTTCCATCACTCACTTACATTGCAACAGCAACATGTGTTTCTCTTGTCGGTGCCACACCAATCTTTGTTGATGTCGAGCCCGAGTATTGGTGTATTTCACTCGAAAGTCTTGAACGAGCACGAAATGAGAAAACAAAAGCCGTGATTGGCGTTCATCTCTTCGGACAAATGTATGACCCTGAAATCATTGAATGGTGCAAGAATCATTCGATTGCTCTCATCGAAGATGCGGCCCAAGCTCACGGTGGCGAAATGCACATCGATGGTGAAGTGAAAGGTGCAGGAGCGTGTGGAGACATCGGGTGCTTCTCTTTTTTCCCATCAAAAAATATGGCCGTAGGAGGTGAAGGGGGAATGCTGACCACCACCTTATCGTCTATATCTCAACGCATGCAATCCTTTGTCAATCATGGAAGGGATGAAACGCTTGAGTCGTTTGAAGTCGGCTCAAACCTACGAATGTCTGAGGTCAGTGCAGCCATAGGTCGAGTTCAACTCAAACGCCTGCCATCTTGGGTCAAAAAACGAAATGAAATAGCAGCAAAATACGCTAACTCGTTCAAATCACTCGATGGAATATCGGTCCCAAAAACAAGGCCGGACACAACCCATGCGTGGCACCAATACTGTTTGATCGTCGAGAAGCCTCTTGAATTCAAGGCATACCTTGACCAACACGACATTGATGCTCGAATATATTACGCAAAACCTTGTCATCACCAAAAGGTGTTTCAAAACCACCACCAGTATCAACAATCACTTCATTGGACAGACGAACTAGGCCCGAAACTTGTCGCTATCCCAGTCCATCATCAACTTTCAGAAGACGATGTGAATAGAGTGGTTGAAGTCGTCAATGCTTTTACGTCGACGACGAACTAATCATTTTTGCAAGTGCAGCATTTGACCAGCCCTTTAGGTGAGTTAACTCAATACCACACCATTCAGGTATATTCGTAATTGTTTCATTTTCAGTATATTCAATTTCAGCTAAAATCAACCCTGCGAGTTCGCCTTCAAATTCATCGACCTCCCAGCGAAATTGGTCTTCAAACATGTGGATGTATCGCGTTTTTGATACCATTGGATACACCTCTGAGGCGAGGATTTCTCGTGCTCGTTCTTCATCAATTTGACGTTCTAGTTCATACGCTGATTCGGATGTAATCTTTGATTTCCCGGTAATGATATACTTCTCATTCCATCTTCTAAGTCGAAAGACCCAAACTTCAGATTTTAGCAAGGTTTCAATCTCGTCTGTGGTCAATTCAACCACCTGAATGTTGCCATACATGAGATGTGTAGTATCGAGGAACACCTTGGATGA
>Ga0255757_10000674_pt1 | contig 33630 bp, 20 predicted proteins | sample 071ome_27_FD_179957 | JGI IMG/M metagenome (GOLD analysis project Ga0255757, IMG submission 179957) | Coastal salt marsh microbial communities from the Groves Creek Marsh, Skidaway Island, Georgia - 071409AT metaG (version 2) | ecosystem: Environmental > Aquatic > Marine > Intertidal zone >...
CGTCGCCCGTTCTCTCGTCGCAAGCGCGCGCGCAACTCTCACGTAAGGGGGGAGAGCTTCATTTTTCGGAACCACAATGTAAAAAGTGTGGCGTTGTGTGCGTGTGTGCGAGCGTGCTTTTTTTTTGTTTCCAAAAAGCGCTATGCGAGGACACGGAAGCAAAAGAGCACAACACAGAAGCAGAAAGTATGGAAAGTGTGCACATTCGCGGTCAGTTTAGTCAGAAAAATGTACGCAATCGTGGTTTTTAACTCGAAAAGAGCACAAAACCCTAAATATTTTTTTTTGTGGCGTTTATTGGGTGTTGAGAGAGAGAAGAAATATCTCTCCGAGCGGAACTAATCGTCACACTTTTCTCTCTCTCGGCGCAAACGCTTCGAAAGGAGGATCGAAGAAGATTTACGCGAGAGATCGCTCGATGGGGAACAACAAGAAGAAAAAGAATCGATCGAAATCGCGGTCGAAATCCGCCGTCGGGGGGGGTAGGAGTGCTCCTTCGACGACGACGATGACGAGTGCGAACGAGAACGATCTCCTCGTTCCGGAAAAGGCGGAAGAAGACATCTCCGTCGTTCCGAGCGGCACCGTTGGTGCGACGACAACCACTGCCGATGCGATCGTTACCGGGGAAGACGCGACGCAGCAAGGACGAGAGAAACCGCGGACGCGAGCGGCGTCGGCTGGGATGACGTCCAGTCGCTCGCACTCGATGCTTTCGTCGTCGCAACATCACGACGTTCTCGCCGAGCAGCAAATGGTGAAAGTTTTGAAGAGAGTCCAAGCGGTCGTTCGCGGGTGGAAGACGAGAGCGAAACTCTCCGCGGAACTTGCGAAAGCGTCAGTGGAACTCGGAGGCGCGTGGGAGCTCTTTGAACTCGCGCCGTCGGAGAAAGTGACGAAAGGACCGATCAAGTGTAAGGCGTTGCTACCGAAAGTGAGCGGGAACGGGGAGATGTACGTGACGACTTCGTACGTGTGCTTCGACGCGGAGGAAGGGAAGGAAGAGGAAGGTTTGTTAAACGCGTTGTTAACAAGCGCGTCGAGTGGAGCACAATTGCCGCCGTTGCGGCTGAAGATTCCTTTGTTTGATTTAGAGTCCGTGGCGCCGAAAGTGACCAGCGTCGGATTCATGCAAAGCCGAACCTCGTTGATTATGTTGTTCAAAGATAAAGCGTTTAAACCGAAGGAGTTCGTAGACGTGGAGGACATCGAGTCCGTCGTGGAAACTATTAACTTGCAATTGAGACAACGCGCGAATGATATTTCGAACGCGCGATTGATGGCGAGCATGGCGGAAGTCGCTTTGAGAGATCGAAACATTCGAAATGGGAAAGCGGCGAAAGATTTGAGCACGTCCAAGTTTTACCAAGTAGCGAATTCAGCCACCGATAAAATGAGAGACGACATCGATTTGCTTATGGAAGCGAGAACGAGATACAGAGATGAAAACGTCAATGCGAACGTTGTTGTCGTAAAAAACAACGACGGCGAAGATGTTGCATTGAACGAGGATGAGATCAAGTTGTTGCCGAACGCGATTTCTCAAATGAAAGTGAAACACGCAAACGAAGTCGCGGAGATACGAAGAGAGCACTCAGAACGTACGCTCGAGTTAAGCGATCGATATGCGAAAAAAATCAAAGAGTTAGAGGCGAGGATTCACGATTCTGAAGAAGCCGCGCACAAGGAAAGAGACGACAGAAACAAAATCGTCAAATCTTTGAACGAGCAAGTGAACAAGTTGAAAGATTTCATCAAAAACGCAGATTCAGAGGCGTCGATGAACATCAAGAAACTGGACGATCGATTGGCGACGACCGTCTCGGAGAATGAAAAGCTTAAATGGTTCCTCGAAAAAGCTGAGCAGTCGAAAATAGCCGCCGAGAAGAGTTTAGAAGTCGAACGCGAAAACTTTTCCAAGCACAAAGGCGAGTTTGCCACGGGCGAGAAGAAACTGGCTATGTCTTTGGAGGAAAAATCGAAGGCATTGGAAGAGATGAAAAAAATGCACGAGCAAATCAAAGAGCACTTACACTCGGAGGGTTTGGAGAAAGCGACACAATTAGCCGAGGCAAAACACGCGATCGTGTTGTTGCAAAAAGAAACCGCAAAATATGAAAAAGAAACGGAAGAGTTGACGAAAGAGAACTCGACCAACAAGAAGTTGTTGGAAAGCTCTCGAGAGGTTCAAAAAGATGCCATGATGAACATTGAAAAATTGACGAAGGAATTAGCGGAAACGAAAGAGAAGAGCGAAAAGAAAATCGCCTCATTGACCAAGAAGATAGACGATATGCACGCGGACACGAAGGTTGTCGTGCAAGATCACATCGATCTCGTCGAGGAGGACATTTTCCGAAACGTCAACTTTGTGGTCATGGAGGAAAAATTGAAGCTCGCAAACGAGGATTTACAACGGTTGACGTTCGAATTACTTCGCGCTCGACAATCGGAAGGCAGCGAACGCGTCGGTATCGCAGCGCAAGCGTTGCAGCAACGTTTGGAAATCGCAGAAGAAAGAGCGCAAGTCGCGGAAGAAAACGCCAGTCGTCTCGAATCGAAACGTGTGGTCGCTGAACAAATGCTCGCCTCGATGAAACTCGCATTGAAAGACGCGCAAAAGAAGCAAGAGGAAGAAGCAGAGGAAGAAGCGTCCGGAGAGAACTTCAACTCATCGAAATCATCTGCTCTAGCCGTTCTTTCTGGTATTCATTCGCGCGAATACTCTCCGAAACACGCGTCGATCCGATTCGATCCGAACCAGCACGAAATGATCAAAGGCGGTGGCGCGGGGGCTGCATCCACGCCAATCTCAAAGATGTCCAAACTCGATCAAACCACGCCGGCTCCTGCTTCATCTTCTACCTCGAACTTCACCACACCTGCGAGCAAATCGGCGAAGTACGCTGCTCCGATGGTGGATGCGCCCATGTCGTCTATTATGAAGTCGAAATCTGGCAACGCCATCGCGCACCTGAGCGAAAGATCGGGTGCTCTTTCTCCGGCAGCGAGTGGCACCATGAGTCCTCCAGTCATTGTCGAACGTGTCGTTGAAAAGATTGTTGAAGTTCCGGTGTATAAAGACGTACCAACAGTTGTCGAAAAAGTCGTCGAGAAGATTGTGGAGAAGAAAGTCCCAACCGGTATTACCGAATCCGACTTGAAGCGAGCGAAAGAACTCGGTAAAGCGGAGTTGAAAGCAGAAATTGAAAAACTCGAAAAGTTGAAGCAAGATACAGCGCCGAAAGAGGTGGAAGTGGAGAAAATCGTCGAGGTTTACTTGACAAAGGACGAAGTGAAGAAGAAGAACGAACAGTTGAAGATGAAAATCAAAGACTTGGAGAAATCCATCGAAACTGAACGCAAACAAAAAAATGAGAACACGAAAGCCGTGAAAGAACTCGAAAAGGAGTTAAAATCTGTGCGCAAGGCGCTCGAATCGAAGAAACCCATCGAGAAGATCGTCGAATTAGAGTATTTTGTCGAAGTCCCGACCGGCATAACCAAGGAGACACTCGAGAAGCACGAGAAGAAAATCTTGGACAAGGCTGAAAAAGATGTCGCAAGCCGTAAAAAGGCTCTAGAATCGGAAACTTCGCAACTTCAAAAAGAGTTGAAAGCTTCGACGGAAAAAGCACTCAGGGACGCTCGAAAGAAAGTCGAAGATGCAGAAAAGAAAGTTGCAGAGGCTGAGAAGGCAGCTGCTGCGGCCTTGGAGGTGGAGCGCAAAGCGCTCGCCGAGAAGGAAAAGTCACTGGCCGATGAATCCAAGAACATCAAGAAGCGCATCGACGAAGGTACGGCAGAAGCGAAGAAAATATTGCGTGCCGAAGCCGAGGAGAACCGAAAACTTGCCAAACAAGAACTCGAAGAGGCAAAGGCAGAATACAAAGCGAAGATTAAAGAAGCGCAAGCAGAATCAAAGGAAGCTCAAAAACTCATGCGAAAGGAAATTGAAGCGATAAAAGCCATCAATGCCGATTCCATGAAAGCATTTGAGGAAGGTCAAAAAGAAGCGCGCTCGTTACTCGCGGAAGAGATTAAGCGGTGTAAGAACAAAGAATCTGAACTCACAAAGAAAACGGAATCTATGGCCAAGGATATCGAAGCTGCGAAATCACTCGGGTTCAAAGAAGCGGAAAGCACGTACAAGAAAGAAATTGACAGGTTGAAGAAAATCGAATCGAGTTTGGACGATGAGATCAAACGCACGAGAGCAGAACTCAACAAAGAACTCGTTGCAAAACTATCCGAGCTTGAACGCCAAAAGAAACAGTCGGAAACAAAGTACATCGCCGAAATCGCTCAGCTTCGCGCCTCGGCGGTTGCTCCAACCATCGTTGCGGCTGCGACGAAGGAAGAAGAGAAGACCGTGTCTTCACCGCCACCACCGGCGTCGAACGCAGCGTCATCACCGAGAACTACTGGCAAAAAGGGTGACACTGTTCAAACACGGGGCGAAGAAGTGATCAAATACGTAGAGGTTCCGGACAAGCAAAGCGAAAAGCGATACGAAGCTGAACTGGCGCGAATTACCAAGGCGCACGAGGCAAAACTCAAAGAAGCGGATGACAAGATCGAAGCACTCAAGAAGTCGCATCAAGCCGAGCTTCAGAAAGTTGAGGGCGATTTCGGGAACGAAATCAAAGCGCTCAAGAGTTTGGATCACGAAGCTTCAAAAGCGCGCGAGCAAGGTCAGAGAGATGCGACGAAGACGTTTGAGCGCGACATGCGCGATTTACGCAAGTCCGCCGAAAATGAGAAGAAACAACTCGAAAAGACAATCTCACGACTGGAATCTGATGTTGCGAATCTCGCACGCAATGCGAAGAACGAACTCGAAGATGTGCGTCGATCTTTAGAAAGGGAGAAGGACAAAATTTCAGATGAACTCGCGCGAGCAAAAAGTGCAAGTGAACGCGATGTGTCCAATGCCAAGTTCAAACTCGCGCTTGCGGAGCGAAAAACGCAAGAACTTGAGGAGAAGATTAAATCGATGCAAGAGCAAATCGCTTCGCCGGACGAACAGATGAAAACGATCGAGCGTCAAGAGACGGAGCGCATGAAATTACTCACGGAGAAGGTCAAGTTGGAAGCAAAGGTGAGATCTTTGGAAGAAAAAGTTGCGTTACACAAGGTCGAACTGAACGAAACAATCGCGAACTCACCGGCAAAAGTCTCGACGAGAGAAATGCAAAAGCTCAAAGACGAAGCAGTTGCCGCACGCGCGGATCATCAGGCTGCAAAAGAGGAGCTCGGACGTATGCAAAGCGAAAATGCTCGTTTATCGCGCGAGATTGCCACTCTCGAAGTGGAAAAGGCGAAGAATTCAAAACCGACCGTCGATCCGAAAATTGCTGAAGAGTTGTCTAGGACGAAAGACCAATACGCGAAATCTATGGAAGAGAAGGCGGTATTGGAGACAAAACTGTCCTTCCTCGAACGCGATGCTCCTGCGGCAAAGAAAGAAATGCTTTCGCTCGAAAACGAAAAGAAAAAGTTGGAAGCGCGAATCACTGCACTCGAAGCTATCGAACGAGAATTGTCCACGCGCGCCTCGAACGCGGAAAGTACCAAGTCCAAACTCGAAAAGTCACTCGGCGAGATGGAAAAGCGCGAGAAGACGAACGATGCTGCCCGCGCAAAGCTCGAAAAAGAAAATTCCCTGTTGGCGCAAACGCGCGATCAACTACAAAAGGAAGTTTCCACCTCCGAATCTAAGCTTTCAAAGCTCACAGAAACGAACAGCGAAAACGAAAGAAATCTCAGCGCGCAAACCGCCAGATTATCTGAAATCGAAAAGCAACGCGCATTGCTCGATCAGCGCGTGGAACAACTCGAAAAAGAGAAAGCGGCGTTTGAAAACGAGCTCGAGGAATCCAAGGAGCTTGGATATGCCTTACAAAACACGCAGACCAAGTTACAAACCGTGGAGGAAACGTTGAGAGAAACTGTGAACACGTGGAAAGATCTCGAGGCGAAGTATGAGGTAGCAAAAGACGAGTTGACAAAGGTGGAACGATCCGAAGCAACGTTGAAGCAAGCGTTGACGACGTTGGAGAAGGAACGTGCCGAGCTCGAATCGAAGTCCAAGCACATGTCTGAAGAACTCTTGCGCAACGAAGAAAAGTTGAAGCGATTGCACGAAGCCGAGACAAAAATTGCGGTCGAAGCGGAGAAGCACAAACTCAACGAAGAAAAGTTTAAGCAGTTGGAGGAGCGCACGGCGCAAATGGAAAAGAGAGCAGAAATTTTGGCAGAGAAAGAGCGCGAGCTCGTCGGCGTCAAGGAAAAGCTTGTCGCGCATGAAGCTCAAAGGAAAATGTTCGAAAAGGAAGTGAAGCAAGCGCAAGAGAAACAATCTATGTTAGAGTCTACACTTGAAACTCGCAGAGGAGAGTACCAAGCAGTTATTTCGAAAATGTCCGAGGCGGAACGCGAAGTAGCTAACGCCAAGGTTGCGGCGGCGATGGCTAAGGAATACGCTTCAAACTCTCGCGATACGTTAGAAAAAGTGCAGGAACGCGAAATGCAAATGCGCGAGGAGCTCACGCAAATCCGCGTTGCGTACGAGGCGTTGACGGTGGAATACAGAGAAAAAGCGTTCGAGTATGCTACCAACGCCGCGAGGTTGGAAAAAATCATCGCCGATTTGCAAAGGCAAGTCGCGTTGCTCGAACAAAAAGCTGAATCGCTCGTGGAGAAAAGCCATCAGCAAGATCTCGAGAAGCAAAAATTACTCAACCACATCAAGAACCAAGAATACGACATGGAGCAACTTCGAAAGGAGTCGCTGGGGTATTATAACGCGTACGTCCAAGTGAATGAACAGTTGAAGCGAACGAAAGAGATGTTGGAGAAGGAAGTTCGAGATTCGCAAAATCTGCACAACGCCATCGCCATGGGAAAACAAAACGCAACCAACAGCTTCGCTCAGATTGGTTACGGTGGCTACGGGCATCAGCAGCAGCAACAACAAAGCAATCGCTTGAACTTGGCACCGCCCCCGGCCGCAATCGCCTCGTTCAGTCCGGACAAGCCACAAGGTGGTAGGTTTTCCTTGCTCCCGCCGCCCGACGACATCAAAGACATGGTTAACAACAATTAACCCATTTATACCATCATTACATTATTTTATCCAGAAGAGAGAACGACAGAGAGAGAGGGAAAGAGAAAGCGTGCGCGCAAATATAATTTTAGAACAGAACGTTTAATTAATATGCTTTTATTCATCACGTGTATTTTATTTGACTCATCTGACGACATTCCCTCTGCAACCAAGTTTCGAAAAGTTTCGAATATCTTCGAATCGAAAAATACCACACTCTTATTATTCCATAATCAAAACACTCACACATACTATACCAGATGCCCAGACCGTTCGGTCGAGATCCATTCACCGCGATGACGGTGGCGATGACGCTGAAGAATGCAGAGCCGAGGAAGGAAAATTGCGTGCCTCGATCTCTCGTCGGCGCGCGGAAGAAGAGCTCTTCGCACTTTCGGGAAAAACCTACCAAAACCCCTACGAAGGAAAAGAAGACGATGTCGGCGCTTCCTACTCCACTCTCGTCGCTCGTATCAGCGCCACAAGTTTCGGGAGAGAAAGCTGTGTTGAACTCGTCGGATGATTTCGCCGCGTCCTCTCTTTTACTATTGAGAACGTCCTCGATGTCCTCCGGTGGGGTCGGAGAGAAGAGTGGGCTCTTCTCTTCTGGTTCTCTTTCAATTGGAGCAGGGAATGATATCGAACGAACGACTGTCGCGAAAAAGAAGCCGAGAACGACGATGTTTCGCAAGAAAAAGGAAGATGCGATTGTTAAGATTCAGATGAAACTGTCGCCCGTGGTGACGGAATCACCTCAGTGCGTTCCTTCTACCAAAACGAAGTTCGTTGTCTTCCTTCCGCTCACAGCGTTGCGAGCGAAACGCCGCGCCGATCTGGGAAAGTTGTACGACTTGCGCGAATTGTTGAGACGTGCAAATGCGGTGGAAAGAATGTTTTCGGCGGCCTAGTGGAGACAAACGAAGATTCAACAAGATGAAAAACAAGAAGAACAAAAAGATCACTTATTTAAAAGTTATCTATTTACATTTATAAACGCTGTGTACGGAGGCGGAAAAAAGCTTTGCACTGGAAGCGTGCAATATTTATTAGAAGTCATTGCGAGCGATATTTTCATGAAAGACAAATACACACAACAAAATGATTCGAGGTTCATGGTGCTTCATTATTATATACACTTTGTGAAATCATAATGAAAGAAATGCAATACAGTACATACAACAAACTTCTAATCGCTTACTTTTGAAGGTTTCCCTTTTACAGCTTTATACACTCGTCCGATTTGCTTCGCAACTCCGGCCGCTTCGATAGCCTTTCTCGCTCTCCCAACCCCTTTTTTTGTCGTCGCCGCAACTCCACTGACAATCTCGCCGGCGTATGGGTCCATCGCCGCTCGTTCCCGTGCGATGCCTTCAATCTCGTTGGCCGTTCTCCTCACCATCGGTTTCACCGTCTTCTTCACCTGCCTCTTCGCATTCGGCACCATCGTTTTCGACCCTTCATAAACCAAACCCCCAACTCTTTGTGCCGTCGACAAGCTCATATCTATCGCTCGCGTCGTCCGTTTCGTCACTCCTGTGACTTCGCTCGTCAACTCCCCGACTTCCTCCAGCGCGTCCGTAAGCTCCAACCCGGAAACGCGAACCGCCGCTAAAGTGTCAGGAATTTCCTCTTTCAACGCCTCTGCGAGCATCGCGACTTCATTCAACGCGTTCGCGGCTGCTCGCAACGTCGGCACGAGCGCCAGCAACGTCGCGCTCAACGACGACCCGAGCACGCACGCAATCGCTAATACGAGTCCTTCCGTGAATTGTGGCGACAGAAACGTCGTCGTTTGCGCGTTGTTTGAGGAAGACGGCGCGGGTTTCCTCGATTTCGACGGCACGGAAATCACTCCTTTCTTGTTCCCGTTGGACTTTTCTTTCGGTCTCAGCGAGCTAATCTGCATCGTTTCGTTGTTCCGTATGCGCCCACCTCCGCCTAAATCCTTTTCCGTTACAACGACGACGGAAGATGATGCAAACGACGACGACGCGCTCGCTGCTTTAACGCCTCTTCTCGACAACGACGACCTCGAGGAAAAATCTGCGCGCGCGATTATTCTGTTGCTCGTGCTCGCCGGCGTCGTCGTCGGCGTCGACCGCATTCTTCTTCTTCTTCTTCTTCTTCTTGATTTGCGCGCGTTCTTCTTTTTAAAAAAAGTGAAGAAGAAGCGCACGCGAGACAGCGAGAGACATTTGAGAGACTTAAAAATTCATGTATGATTTAATAATACAACACACGCGACTCAAAACTTCAAAAACATGCGCAAACGAGAATCACATATCCGGACCCATGTCGTCGACTTCGCTCAACTTTTCGAAAGCCTTGTCCATGTCCGCTAAAGCGTCGAAATCGCCAGATTCTAACGCGCGTTGTCGAGATAAATAATCGCCGGCGTTTATGAAGACCTCTCCGTCTTCGTCCGTCGACATGAGATCAAAGGATTCGCCCGGGAGCGATCGGTTGAGTTTTTTGTCCGTGGGTGACGGAGCGTCTTCTTCTTCATCGTCTTCGTCTTCTTCTTTTTCATTTTTATCGTCGTCATCCGAGGACGCCGCGGCAGCGCCGACGAATGCAAACGCGTTGGTTTTCGTTCCCTGTTCAGCGTTCTGATCTTCTTGTTGATTCTCTTCTTCTTTGTTACCGAAACCAAAACTATCCGCATCTACGCCTTCCTCGTCCAAAATGTCCGTGAACAACTGCGTCGCGTACGTGGAAACTAAAATCGAAACGCCTAAAAGCGCGCACGTTTCAAATATGACCGCATTTTTCGCTTGTTCTTTCACCGCTCCAGTCACGCCGTCCACTTCCGGGGACAAAATCGTACGCAAAATTATGCTCCCTAAATATGCGTCTATAAACGCCGTCTTGGAGCTCCCGATGAAGTGCGCCGCGAAGAACTCCCAATACTTTAACTTTGTCACGCCGCACACGTACCAGTTACCGCTGATTGGAATGGGTAAAATCGGACACAACCTCAACAGCAACGCCGATTTGAACCCCTCCGGGACGACTTGATCCGGGAAATTCTCCGAATTGAATCGTCTATCCAAAGCTTGGTACCATTTTCTGTCTTTCGTGGGTTCTCCGTCCTTGGAAAACCACTTGAAATTCAACGCTTTCTCTCGCAACACCGTTCTTCCTAACCAAAAGTTCGCGCTCGCTGCAATCGTCGACGCCAACGAAGTCAACATCGTCCCGTTGAACACGTTCCCGAACACCATCGGTGATAACACAGGCAACACAAACCCAATCGGTAAAAATTCATCCGTCATCGTCACTTTCTCCGCGAAGAAGAGCAAGACGTAAATACCGAAAATAACAATCATCGGTTGGCCGTTGATCTGATCCAAGTACCCGATCAAATCGTCTCTCGGCGGTATCCCAAAAAATTCCGCCAACTCGTCAAACCCGCCGACCGCGTTCAACGCCGCCAATCGGGGTAAGAATATCCGCAAAACTAATCCAGTAATCGCCACGTTCACTGCACTTCCCAATAAAGGCGCGGCATCCTTCACCGCTTCGGACTCTCCGAATGCCGCGAACTTTGCCTTCCAATACTTGGCGATGCTCGATCCCACTTTCTTTTGCGCTTCCTCTTGAATCCGCCACTGCACGTCCGTCCACGTCTCGTTCGGTTTCGGTCGCGATCGGGCGAGTTCCAAAATTGCTTTCAACTCCGAAGCCGCCTCGCTGTCGTCGTCTTGCAATCGGACCGGTTTCAACGCCGCGAACAAATTCTTCGCGACTTCGCCTACGGGCTTCTTTTCCCTCTTTTCTTTCTTATTCTTCTTCTTGGTTGGTGTATCTTTGTTGGTCTGTTGTTGTTGTTGTTTTCCCACGGCAGCATTAGCGACGACGGACGACGACGACGACGACGACCGGCTGCTGCGCGCGTTCGAACGAACGACGACGGAAGCGAAAGACGAGGATAAAATCTGTTCGCGTCTGAACGTCTGCTCTGTGCTTCCCCGTCGCTCGTCGCGCCCGCGCGCGAACACGTTTAAAAAACGCGTCGTCGTTTTCGTTTTCGTCGTCGTCATCGCTCTCGCCAAAGACGAGCGCGAAGACGATGAACGTTTGCATCGATCCGACGACGACGACGACGAATATGAATAGGGCGAAGAGACGAAGCTTCCTCGCCCTGGCAGCAACGCCGCGTAGGTGTGAGTGGACATTCTTTTGATGTGCGCGCGCGCGTGTATAAATGTGAAGAAGTCTATCCAAAAATTTTCCCTACTACTGCTAAGTAAAAATTTGAGAAGTGACAAAGAGACAACAACAAAGTTACTATTTCGCTATTCGATCGCGCGCGCTTCGACGAGACTATCGATAATACATCTCGTTCTCCTCGTCGTCGTCGATGTCGTCGTACCCGCGAACGCCGAACGAGTTCCCACCTCTTCCTCCACCTTTACTTCGCTTGTCTGCTCTGCTATTTTTACCTCTTTTGCTCTCTCTGCCGGTCTTCTTTTCTTTTTTCCCGCTGCTGAAGAACTTGACGTTGGCTTGTTTCGCGGCGACGACGCCGTGCGCGTGTTGGTCGATTTCCACGGACTCGAAACCGACGAGTTTCATGCGTTTGATGATGCCGCGAACACCACCACCACCGGTGACGTTGGCAGAAGGGTCTCCCGTGTAGTGGTACACGCGACCGGACGGCTTGAGGACGCGGAAAAGTTCGGAGTAGAATTTTTCGCCGTACAGTTCGCCGGCTAAGGCGAACGTTGGCGGATCGTGGATGATTCGATCGAAGGCGTGGTCAGGTAACGTTTGGATCACGTCGAAGGCGTTGCCGTAGAGTTGCGTTATGATGTGGTCGTCATCGTTCCCGTCGCTAGTGCTTTGCGTACGAAAAAGGCCTCTCGAGTGCGGGTTCATGGCGCATATTTGCGTCATTGTCGGATCGAGCTCGATCGTAGTTACGCTCGAGACATTATCAAGCTCTGATGCCATAATCGCCGTGTACGCTAATCCAGTGCATATGTCTAACACTGCACAGTCTTTACCTCTGTATGGCTTTAAAGAGGCGATTTTGCGTCTCGTGTCTTCCTTCGGGTCGACGCCCAAACCGAATCGATGCATGCTAAAGCCCGCGATTAACGCGGTCGGTGGTAACTCTGGATTTTCACTGTCCGACGGACACAGCGCGCACACTCTGTCGATTGTACTCGAGTACACGCGGCACGGTTCTAACACTAACGGCGAAGGTGCTTTCTCGTCGCTCGTCCAAGGTCGAACGACTTTGTACACCGTCAAATCATCCGGTTCGACGTCGAACACGTCCTCTCGGTTTAAAACGATCGAATTTTCGTCGTCCTTTCTTCTAATTTCTACGTGCACCTCGTCTATTCGTATCTCGCTCTTTGAGAGTCCAAAATCAACCGTGTGTTCAAACGTTGCCGTTAAATCACCTCCGTTCTCTTCTCTCTGTTTTTCCCACTCTTTCCTGCACCGCTCTGCAAAACACGCCGTGACGAGACATTTCGTCGCTTCTTCGTCGTACGCGCACGCCGTTTTACCAGAAAAATAGCCCTCTTCCTCTTCGTCGTCGTCTTCGAAATCGGTGACTATAAAAGACGACGACGACGACGACGACGACGCTTTCGTTCCGCTCTCGGCTCTTCCTCTCCCTCGCCGAATCCCAACAACGCATTTTTTAACGAACTTTCCATTTCCCGAACAACGATGTCTCTCACGTAAGAAACCAACACACCAACGACTCAACCGAATCTCCGCCGGTCGTCGCGTGGCAGCGCAAGAAAGCAGCGTCATTCTTTAGTCCTTTCTCTCAAAACGGCTGTTAATAATAAATACACGCAAGACGGTGACGATCGCGACGGTTTATATATGTGCGTCCACAGAGAGAGAATAGAAGTCTCTTGACGCAGAAAAGTTTTTCACCCTTTTTATTTAGGGTTTTGATATTTTTTTTTCCGTACACAACACACACGGGTCAGGTTGAGTTGCTTTCGACATAATTTCTTCTTCATCGTCTCTCGGTTTCCGCTCTTCGGAGCGAAGAAGAAGAAGAAGAAGAAGAAGAAGAAGAAGAAGAAGTAATAATCAAATGGGCAAGCGCGAGCTCGCCCAAATCATCGCCGCGCAGGAATGGCACGACCCCAGCAAGTGGGAGAGGAAACGTAGGGGTGTCGTCGTGAAGAAGGAGCATTACGAGAGAGGAGGAGGATTTGCCGGCGAAGAAGTGCGGGAGGAAAACAAAGCTGCTGTTGCTGTTGCTGCTGCGGCTCCGAAAAGCGCGAAGACGAGGCTCGTCGGGAAGCGAGAAATCGCAAAACCAAAAGAGAAGAAAAACGTGGTGGGCAAAAATAGCGTCACCGCGACCATCGCTGATCGTCGTCGTCGTCGTCGCGAAGAAGAAGAAGAAGAAGAAGAATTGGAAAGAGGCGGTGCGCAAGAGGTCAAGAAAAGCACGATGGAAACGAAAAAGGCAAAGAAGAGTGCCGTGAGAACTGTTAATGCTGCTGCTGCTGCTGCTGAGGAGAAGAAAAAGAAGAATGGGAAAGAGAAGGAGGACAGCGGTGGCTCGCCGCCGTCGTCGTCGACGCGAGTTGTCGCCGCGCGTTTCGGGAAGGAAGCCAACGACGAGGAGGCGACCGGAAAATTATCTGATCTCTCCTCGAAAGAAGAAGAAGAAAATGGAAAAGAAAAAGACCCCCCTGGCGCTCGCAGAGAAGCAGAAACGAAGGCTTCGACAGGTGCAGTAGCAGTAGCAGTAGCAACAACAACAACAACAATAACAACAATAACAACGAGTGCGAAAGACAAAGAAGAAAAGGAAGATGTAGCAGCAGCGGTAGCGACGAAGGACGATGACGCGGCGCCTCCTTGGGCGATGAAGACGAAGGCTATTGAAAGCGAAGAGGGAAAAGATTGTGGTCCCCCTAATCCATCGTCACCGGTGAGAAAGCTCGAGGAAGAGGACAACGCAGACGAAGGAGAAGCTGAAGATCCGCTTGTAAGTTCGCCCGCGCGAGAGACGTCCGCGTTGAAAGTCTCGCCGCCGGTGCCTTCGCTCGTCAAACAAGTGGAAGGGGGACAAGAACCACAAACTCTAAAACCGATGCCGATGTGTTTTTATTGCAAAACATACGCGCACTGCGTCGATACGACAACTCCGTGGTCGCTCACAGATTGTAACGCGTTTGCCGAGGATGTCAACACGAAACCAATGAACGCGATCAAGTTGAGATTTGAGGAAGGGACGGAAGAACGGTTAGCAGTGGAACAAGCTTTGATGAGGGAGTTGAGCTCGTGCGGCGGGACGAAATCGAAAGAGGAGAAGCTTATGCATGGTAGTGTGACTGGTGCGAAAGAATGTGAAATAGAACAAAAAATGGTCCCTCTTCCATCTACAAATCATCCGCCGGCGGCTGGTGTGGTTATTGAAGATGCCGCCGTTGCCAACAAACAACTGGAGCAGCCGATGACGGGGAAACAATCGTACATGGCAAAGCTTCAAGAGATTAAAAGAATTCAGCAGATGACTCAAAATAACGAAGAGTTAGGATTGTTTGATGCCGCGGCAACGTTGAGCTCCTTCTCGAACGGCGTGAAGAAACCTGTAAGTGTTAAAACTCCGAGCGCAGCGGCTGACGATAACGCGGCCGCCTCGAAAGAAGATAAGAAAGAATACACAAAAATAGGGAAAGTAAAGAAAGCGAAGAAGCAGGGCTTTACTGCGGTTTTAGGAACCGCAGATGAACGAAAGAAAAAGCACAAAGAAGGTATAGAAAACTTTTTGAGGTTGGCGACTATCCGAGCGCACATGAAAGAACCAGATGAGCCAAAGTACATCCATCGCGAGGCGAGTTTACGAACTAAAGTCGAGCCAGATTCGTTGACGTTATTTAGCGGAGGGAAGTGGCGTTTAGTACAAGGCGAAGAGATGGCACAAACAGAGAAAGCGTCACAAGATAAAAGCTCGAAGCAGCCTTCAGACGAGAACACGAGCTACGAGGAGGCGTTGAGGAGAATAAAAGCCGCAAAAGAAGCAAAAATGTTGGAATTACGCAAAATCCGCACCGGAAGTAAAGAAGGCGAAGGAGATGAAACGAACGCGTTGCGAGAGAATGCCAATCCCGCGGCTGAAGATTTAGAAAAAGAGGTAATCCAAATGGCAGAGGCAAACGCTGCTGTAGAAATGAAAGAGGAAGGGACTTCAAAAAATCCACTGGAAGAGTTGGCAAAAGTTCTAAAAGTGACGGATACCTTAAAGCCTGGCACCAAAACTGTTACCATACCGACGAGAGAAGATCGTCTTCAACTTCAAACTATGATCAGCTCGGAGACGAAGACGACAACGTCGAGCGGGAAGGCGTCCAAATATAGCACGGAAGGTTTGAAGTTTCAACGCATCGAGCCGCCGCCCGATTACGAGACGCCGATTTTGAAGCCGAAGAGAAAGCGATTCGCGAAAAATCCTTCGTTTGGCATCACGCGTGCGATGATCGAGCAAAGATTCCACATGCCTCTCCGCGAAGCAGCCAAAGAGTTGAAAGTTGGTCGAACAACATTTAAAAGAGTCCTCCGATTACACGGCATCGAACGGTGGCCTTCGCAAAGTTTAAATGCCAAGCAATTGACTATGAAAACGATCACATCGTTGATGTCTTTACCCATGGCCAGGATGGATAAGAATTTGACGGCGCAAACTTTAGATTCGCCGAACATGAACACGAGCAAGGCAGATGAAGAACGAGACCAGGAACAAAAGAAGCAGATGGAAAGTCTCTCGAATGGCATTTTTGCAAAGAACGCCAACCATACCAAAAGAGGCCTATTCAGCACCGAAGGAGGCCTGCCCAGAGTGCAAAACATCGCGATAGATAATAATAATATCATGAATTTAGTGCTTAATGGCAAGACTGGCGTTTCGCCGGAGCAGTCGAAATTGTTCTCCTATGGCGGCATGGTCGGCGAGAGTCTAGGGAACAAGTCGTTTAATTCAAGTGACTTGAGAGGTATGTCTTATTTGCCGAACTTGAATGCGAATGTCAACGCGATGGCGGATAATGCCACGTTCGGTTCTCTGCGATTATCCGACAACACTTTTGGCACGCTCGCTCGAAATCGGGCGTTCAGCGAGTACAACAGCGACCGGGACGACGAACAGAAGAAAAGTAAAGAAATCGCGAGCGCTCAGAAAACAACCAGAGACAAGAAAATGAAAGCGACGGACGATTCCGATAATGTGACCAATTCGCCCGTCGTGGATAGTAAAAGCGAGAACATCAACGAGAACACCGGAGACGAAGGCAAGGACGGATCTGCCTCGAATAAAGACGCGGGAGGGGGAGAAGAAAAATAGCAAAATCACAACGTCGCGCTGGCGGAAATCAGACCGACGGGCGCGTCATCTCAGGGTCGCAGCGATCACAATGATAATAGTAATAACGATAGTAATAAGTCGACCACGATCGCGGTGGAGAAGAAGCGTTCTTAAGTGTGTGCCTGGGTACGGTAATAATAAACAAACCAGTCACATAGTCTTTTTTTGTAACAAGAGAAACATCTAATCCGTCGATATCAGATTCTACACCCTAAACACGATTCGATCGAGTCCTTTCTGGGGTGCCTTCGGGTGCCTTCACAACGAAGCGCGCTCGATATACAACACACACAGACTCTGTATCACGCGCGCTCGTCAGACTAAAAAGAGAGCGCAGAAGCCCGTGCCCTTAAAGAAGAAGAAGAAGAAGAAGAATCATTGCGGTGAAATCTGCGAAGAAGAACGGCGTCGAGACGACGAGGACGACGACGACGACGATATCAACTCGTTCTAAAATTAGGGAACGGTCCTCCACCAAAATCGGATCGCGAGAAGGCGAGGAGGAGGAGAACGCGTCGACGAACACTCGCTCGACGACCACTCGCGAAAACGACAACGAAAACAACAACAACAACATTACTACCACTTACGATCTCACCGAGGAGATTAAAGCGGCGATCCAATCCGCGTCGCTCGCCGAACAGAAAGCCGCGCTGGAAACTGTTCTGCAAAGAGGAAGAGCATACAAAGCGACCGCCGATTTGGTCGCGGACTTGCACTCTCAAAACTCTGTTCAAGAAGAGATACAACAGCCGTTGCACCGGGCGAACACGAAAGAGTTCATCGCACGATTGCTTAATCCAACGCAGAGCGCGTTCGTGGAACCTGTAGGCGCGGCTTCGAACGGCGAGAGAGGTTTTCTGCCCCCGGGAGTCGGGAAAGGAGGAGAGCAACAGCAGCAGCAGCAGTTTCAACTCGCTGCGAGGGATCAACTGTTCCTGGCGAAGAAGCGGTTGAACGAAGCGCTCGCGACGATCGAGAAACAGAAGAGTTTAGAGAAGGAAGAAGAAGAGAAAATGACACTTTTTAAAACGCTGCCAAAGAAACGGAAACGCGGGGCGGATGCGAACGCGAACGCGAATATGGAGAATACGACGAGTTCAGGAGCTGATACTACCACTGCTACTACTACTACTACTACGACGACGACGACGACGAGTAATAGGAAAACGAAGAAACAAGACGTCACGGGAGAGCAACAACCGGCGGCGGCTCTGGCGCAGAAAGAGAAGAAAAGCTCGACCAGGAAGGGCGTGTTTGGCGCGATTCCGGCGTCTGGTGATAAAGCCAACGCGAGTAAACCGAAAAGAGCGGACCGGAGACGAACGATCGCTCGATTTACGACGGCCATATTAAGAGCCGAAGGATCTCACGTCTTCATCAGTCGCGATGGCTTGGGGTATCGCAAAGCGTTTGATAAGTTTCTCGCGCAAACGTACGGGAAAACGTTCGATGTGAACGGCTATTGGTGGACAAACGCTCGAGTTGAACCATTTTTACGTTTGTTAGTGCACATTGCCTCGGAAGGATCGATCAACATCTCCGAAAAAGACGCCAGCGAGTTGTTTAAGAAGAAAGATGAACGACAAGCCGCCGAGTGGGTGCTCGACGAGGACAAGTTGGCGAAATGTGCGAACGGGATGACTGCGAAAGATTTGGCCGCTATTTTCGAAGGTAAACCGAGAAAGACAAAGAAAGGGTTCGTCAGAGGCACCCCTTTGCTCGTACCGACTGACAAAGAGACGTTGCCGGTAGACGCCGAGGCGGTGAAGAAGGCGGAAGAGGAGAAAAAAATGGCCACGGAGAACAGATCGAAAATACGAAGCGAGAAGAAAGCGGCAGCGGCGGCGGCATCAGCTGCGGCTAAAACGACAACTTCGACTGGTAGTAAAGAGAAGCGACAAAAAGCAACTGCGACGGAGACGACGAACAAGAAAGCGTCGGCGGCACAACCGACGAATTCCAACACTGGGAGTGTTTTGACGGATGGCGTTCTTCCCGGTCGATCTCGAACGCCGAACTTTTTCCAACAGCCGTTGTTGCCGTCGCAAAAGAGCATAAATGCGATGATGATGTTACCGCCATCCCCGAAACCGACCGATGCGCGAGCTGGCACGAATAACCCACCGTCGCAACAAGGTTTCCGCGCCACATCGTCGGTAACTCCACCGCCAGACGTCACGCGTCTCTTCCAAAACGTCCCAGGTTTCGGCGCAGTCGGTTCCAACAACGCCTCCTCCAACTCTTTACTCATGCTCGGCTCTCGCCCGGGTTCGCGCCAAGGCGCCATCGCGGCTGCCGGTGTCGCGCGACAGTACTCCAGCGATCTCTCGAGAATGATGAGTGAATTCAACACCGACCCGGAATCGTCCAACTTATTCCTGAGTTCCTACAACGCGCTCTCGGCGAGCGAACTCGACGCCGTCGCGGCGACGATGGCGACCAATCCGGCGTTGAAAAGAGGCATGAGCCGAAGGCAGCCGTCGACGATAATTAACGCCACCACTGCCAACGCTACCACCACAAACGCTAACAAGAAACAATAACAACAATACTTATAATAGACGAGGAAAAGTAACGATTGTATATACGCGCGTTGTTATAAATTTTAAGAACTCTCTCTCTCTTTTTTGTGCTTTTGTCCCAAAAGATTTTTTTTCTTCGCACGACGAAAACTTTGACGAGTATTATCCAAAACAGAAGCACGAACACCGACTACGCGCTTCAGAGTAAGCGCACACGCCGCGCGCAACACACGCGAACGAGCACACGCAAACAAACACACACAAACCATCGATCATGCTTTTCGGCGCATCTGTCGCGGGTCGAGGCGCTCTGACCGTCGTCGCCGCGAAAGGGCGCAACGCCGGCATGAAAGGGAGGAATCCATCTAAGCCGGTCCAACCGGTCATTCCGAATCAGCAAAACAACGCGGAGACATCGTCGTCGTCGGAAGCGTCGACGAGTGGAAAACAACAACAACAACAACAGAAAAAGAAAAGAGAGAAGCGATTGCCAAACGTGAAGTACTCGGAGAGGACGGGTCGTCCGATTCAAAGTACCGGCGGGCAGATATCTAAAGCGTCTTTGAAGCGGATGAAAGAAGCGCAAGAGCAATCGAAACAAACGGAGGAAGCGCAGACGAAAGCGAGGCAAAAGTTCCAACAGGCGAAGAACAAAGCGGTCCCGCAAATCGTGACGGACAGGATGCTCAAACGAGTGATTAGATTTAGCGGGATACCGATGGTTTTAGGTTTCACGACGGGGCCTACGTATTACTATTTCGCGAAGATTAACGTGCAAGAGTGGTTGGAGCCGTGGATGTTCTTCACGGCGAGCACGGCGACGTTCGGGTTGGCGTTTCTCGGCATCACGTACGGCGTACTCTCGGCGAGTTGGGATCCGTCGAGAGAAGGATCCGCGCTCGGTATGGACGAATTTAAAATGAACATACCGATTTTGTTTCAAACGATTTTAGGAAAAAGCGATAAGGAGTACACCGCGAGCGAGTTCGACATCGATGGCGAAGGGGATTACGAGTAGACTGGCGCACATCACTCCCTCCTCGCTGCTTAAAAGCCTGCGAGCGCGTTCGCAGTATTTAAAATTAGTTAAAGATGTTTAGATTACACATGTGCTAGATTCACTATTACAACTATATCGTTTCACTGAAGTCACGCCTTTTGACGCTTTGCCTCGCCGCCTACTTCGCCAGACGCATCCGTCAGTTCGGAAAAGCTCCCTTTTTTGTTGCTATCGTTGTCTTTTCCACCGCCTTCCATTTTTTCTCGCTCGCGTTTCTCCGCTCGTTTCTTCGCTTTCGCAGCCTTCGCAGCTTGCGCTAACGCGGCGCGTTCTAATCGCGCTTCGGCGGTTAACGCGGAACGTTGCGTCTCCTCGCGTTCTTTAAACGTTTGCGCGATAGCTTCTGGTGGCGCGCTGTACAAGCCAGCCGCGCCGCTTCTGCGCGCGTCGTTGTACATTTTTCTCTTCTTCGCCGCTGCTTTCCTTCGCGCTTTAAAACCATCGGATGTCTTTTGGTTTCTGTAGTAGTAGACGACGCAATCTGCTGTATCACGACCAGGCAAGTGCTTCGCGATGCGTCGAAAGTTCTTGCCATAGGCGTTGAACTTCTCGTGATACACGCGAATCTCGTCTTCGGTCCACGGGCGGATAAACTTCTCCGCGTCGTGCTCTGCTTTGGGATCTTCGACAAGACCATTTCTGCTGTCAAAAATCGCAATGCGTCTTTCGTGTTCGTCCAAGATCATATCTGGAACTTTGCACAGCGTTTTCAATTCTTCTTTGCGTTGTAAAGCTTTGATCATTTGCATCTCTTCGTATTCGGATCGCGCGACGCCGTCGGAGCGACCGAAACCAAAACCAGTGGCACCATAAGATCCGATACCGCCCGCACCAACTTGCTGGTTTCGCGAATCCGAACGGTTTCTCGAGGAAGAGGAAGGTCCACCTCCCATGCCGGTAATGCCTCGGCGATTACCCTTCTGCGCCAAACGCTCTTTTCGCGCCTTCTCCTCCGCCTTGAACATTAACGACACGCGCCATCGCTCTCGATATTTCAAATATTGCAACGCTAACGTGTATTCGTATTCGCTCAACTTCTTCTTTCGTTTGCGCAAAACGTTCATGATTTGTTCGCGCACTTTTCCGCGTTTTTCTTCGTCTTTTTCTTCGTCGTAGACTCTCTTTGCGATATCCCCTGCGTTCGTTTGTTGTTCTTTTGGAATTGAGTAAATTCCAGGAAGTGAAATGTGATCTTTGGACGTGATTCGTTCTTCCGCCTCGTCGTGTCTCTTTTTGTTCTCCGCCGCGAATTGCTTCGGAATCTCCTCGCTCACTTTCTTCTTATCTCTTTCGCACATCTCTCTGCACACGCGATTGGCTAAAAATCTCGCCGCTTTTTCGGTTTCCGAGGCGGAAGCTTTCCGAATTTCCTTCAACTCGCGCTCGCGATTGGCCAACTCGCGAGCTTCTTGGTTTCTTTCTTCCACGAACAACTCTCTCTGTTCTCTTTGCTTCTCCGCGGTTTGCAATCGGTTTCGAAGAGCTTCCGTTTCGCGCCGCGCGTATCGCACGTCTGAAGCGTCGCCGTCCCTATCTTCTTTATCTTTTTGTTTCTCCAGGCGTCTCTGGTCTACGAGCGCTTCTAGTTCTTTCTCCAACTCAACGACGGTTTCGTCCACGCGATCCATCTGCGCCACCAACGCGGCTTTGGTCGTTTTCAATCTATTTTCCGCCGCTTTGAGCTTTTTCAATTCATTGTCGTCCATCGTCGGCGTCTTCTTTTCGATGACGGGTGGTGCCGACGGCGGTCGAGACGGCGGTTTCTCGTCCTCGTCGTTCTTTTCTTTTTCTTTTTCTTTTTCTACTTTCTTCTCTTCCTCTTCTTCTTCCTTTTCTTCTTTTTTCGGCGTCGGCGCTTGCTGCGGCTTTAAAGACCGACCCCAGCCGAGTTTCTTCTTCGACGGTGAAGTCAAATCACCTCCGGATCCACCATCTCCAATTGCCGGCGGTTTCAACACTCCCGGAGGTGGTCCGACCGGAGCGCTACCGCTGCCCTCCCCTGGAATCGGCGGTGGCACGTACTTTTTCTGGTGTTGCGTTTGCGCTAAAAGACTCGGTCGATTTGCCGGTATCGCCGCGTTTGCCGTCGACGGTTCGTCAAAACCCGGTCTCGGTTGGCTCGTCCTCCCACCAGTCGGTATTGGCGGGAACCTAGACCCCGGCGGAGGTGCCATCATCCCCGGCGGCAGGCCTCTGCCCATCCCCGGAGGCGGTAACTCGCCCAACTCTCCGTCCTCGGCTTGATTATCCTCCGCCGCGAATCGATCCCGACTGTGCGCGCGAGCGTGATGATGCGGCTGCTGCGTCATCACTTGCAGTCTGCTCGCTCTCGGTGGCGATCGGTTCCCACTACTTCCGTAGTACCCTCCTCCTCCTCTGCCTCCTCCTCCTCCTCCAAACCCGGGAGGTGGTGGACCTCTGCCTCCGCCCATCCCGGGAGGCGGCCCTCGCGGACCCGGTCCGCCGCCTCGTTGTCCTCCCATACCTGGAGGTGGCCCAACCTGTGCGTGTGTGCGCAATCAAAAAGGAAAAGAAGAAGAAGAAGAAGAAGAACGCGTCAGTTCGCGCGCACAAAAACATTTAAACAACAAACAAAGCCGCGCGAACGAAAACAAAGAGCGCGCCGCGCGAGAGAGAAAAAGAGAGAGAAAGAGAAGGACGCGCGCGCATCCATCTCTCTCGCCGGCCCTCTTGTTCCTAGGGAAATTTTCTCGATCTCTCTTCTCTCTCGCGAAGAAAAGAACAAAGGAGAAAGCGCGCGTTGTTTGAAGCACCCAACAAAAAAAACAAGACGAGGAAGAAGAAAAGACGCACCACCGCGCGTTGTTGTCGATGATGGTTGTTGTTGTTGTTGTTGTTCGGCCAGTTTCCTCCTCCTCCGTCCGACATGATATGTTTCACCCTCTCTTGCTTTTTTTTAAAGTGCTGATTGAGTGTGACGACGAATTTTTTTTTCCCGAAAAAGCAGGGTTTAGGGTTTAGGGTTTACATCCCCACTTGACTATTAAATAAATCACTTCTTCAAAAATAAAGAGAGAGAGAGAAAACAACAACGACGACGACATGATGGAAGCTTCTTCTTCCTCGCTGCGCCGCTGGTCCTCGACGACGACGAGTTCGACGACGACGAACCGACCGTCGCCAACAAAAAGAAAGTTTTCGAGGAGGAGCGATGAGTGCTCTTCTTCTTCTTTTTCTGGAAGAGCAAAAGTCGTCTCTCTTTCGGGAGGAAGAACGAGGAGGAAGGAGAAGATGACGACGACGAGAGCGAAAAGAGGAGAAGAAGAAGAAGAAAACATCATTAAACAAGACATGAACGCGTCGAACATCGGTCAACCGATCGATGCGCCGATCAATCCAATCACGGCGGAGCCGCTGGTGAAAGGGCAGATGACGGCTATCGTCACCGGGGTGATATCTGTGGTCATAGCGGTCGGGTATTTGGTGTTGGTGCAGTTCATGGATGCGAGAGATATGGTGCCGCCGGTGGAAGCGGAAGCGTACGGCGACGGGAGCGTGGTGCGAGTGGAGAAACCGACGAACGCTAAGGGAAACGCAATGGAGATGGAGATTGTTGAGATGGAGTGACGATGAAAATACGAATCGTATGTTAGTGTAAGTTTATAATTATATATTTATAATATCGCGAATGTTAATCAGTTTTATCTAAAAGTAAGACGCGAGGACCTCGAAAGTTTTCTCTGCTCCGTTTTACGCCGGTCTTTCTAACGGCGGTAACTCGGTCAACTTTACGTTTTCTCTCAACCATTGAATAGTTTTCGCCGCCTCGAGCGCCGCTCGCGCGTTTTGGATCATTCGCTCTTCGTCGTACTCGATGCCTTGCGCCTCGAAATCTTTCACTTGGTTTTTCAACTCGTCCGAAAGTTCGCCTTGCGTGATGACCATATTTTTCTCGGTAAACAACGCTTCGCACGCGATGGTTCTTCTGCAGATGAGCTTAATCTCCTCGGCTCTCTCCGTGACGAATTTGTTCATGTTTTTCTCGGAGGCTAACGCTTGAATCGCTTTCATGGACATTTTACCTTCCATTTGCATTTGAGTCAAGTGCTCGCCAAACATGTTTTCGGATTGTTCTCTCAATACGGATTCCGGGATTTCGCACGAGCACGCCGCCGCTAACGCATCTAAGACGGCTTCATCTTTCACCATCTTCTCTTCGACTTCTCGGGACATCTTCTGCGCCTCCAAAATTTGCGCTTTCGCTTCCTCGATGGTTTTCGAGCCGGTAAAAATATCCTCGGCGATGGCGTCCGATAACTCCGGCATCTCTCGGGAAAACAACTCGTTCACTTTGACGGTGAACAACGCCGTTTTGCCCGCGACGGATTTGATGGACCAATCTTCCGGAAAAGACAATTTGAAATCTTTCTCCTCCCCTGCTTTAATGCCGACAATTTCTTCCATCAACCCAGGTAATTTCAAATCCGTCGTCGCCGTGTCCAATCGAAAATCTTTCGTCTCGATACCCGGCAACGAGTTCCCGTTCGTATCCATCGCGTTAATATCAATCACCGCAACGTCACCTTCTTCTAATCCTCTATCCGCCACAACGCGCATCGTCGCCAAATCTCTCAATCGGTTCTCAAACAACGTTTCCGCGTCCCTCTTATCGGTTTCATCGTTCCCCGGGCTGACGTACGTAGCCTCCAAATTATCGATATCCTTCGTCCATTGCACCGTCGGTTGCACGCAAATCTTAACCACGTACTCCAGCTCTTTCGACGGCGTGCACTCTGGTCCACCAAACGCTTCCGCCAATTGTCTCGGCGTCGTCGCGATCGACTCCGAATCCTGAATCGCTTCCCTCGCGACGAACTGCATCGCTTTCGGCAACGTGTTCTGCAACGCGTCCTCGATGCACAGCTGCAAAAACGTATCCTTTCCCACCGCGTTCAAGAGCATATTCATCGGTGGTCTCTTGTTATCGCTTTTCTTTCTCGACCCATCTTTTTTCTTCGGCGCTTCAAACCCTGGAATCTCCGCTTGCGCGATTGCTTCCTCTATCGCGTTTTCGTAGCTGATGGCCAACACATCCATCGGGACCGTCACGGATAACTCCACCACGCAGCCGGTTTTCACCTCCGATTTCTCCACGCGAATGTCCGAAACCGCGGAATTCGCCGGCGGTTTCGCCATGTTCGTGATCGTCAAGCAGCGTCTCTGCTGCGGTTTCACCGCCGCCGCGGAAGAAGAAGAGCTCGCAGACGTCGACCCTCGCGCGGCGCGCAAAGCCGCCACGCCGCCTCGCATCGCTTCCATCGAAATCGAAGAAGAAAACATGACGACGACGCGCTTGTTTTTATTCAGAGAAGATGTTCTTTTTTAAATAAGATCTCGCTCGAGCGAAAATAAAACAAATCAAAAAGTGTGTGTGTGTATCGGTGCGCTCTCGAACAAGAACGGCGCGACGAGAAGTGTGAGGATATGTGCGCTTTGAGATTGAGAAGAGAGAGATTTTTGGATAAAAAGATAAAGCAAAAACACAGAAGGCAGAAGGCAGAGAAGAGGGGAAAGCCACGACAGACGACGGACTTGAGAGACTTTGTCCCACAAGGCCAAAAAAATAAAAAGCTTTCACCAAAACCTCTCTCTTCTCTCTCTCTCTCTGTCTCTCTCTCTGTCTCTTGTCTCTCTCTCTCTCTCTCTTGTCTCTCTCGAAGACTCTCTCGGAGACTCTCCTTTGCGTGTTTTTGTTGTTCGTTTTTTTCCCCAGAGAGAGAGAGAACCGGGCTCCTCTTCACCGGGAAGGAGGGGTCCTCTTCTCTCGCGAGAGAGAGCCTATCTAGTCGCGCGAAGAAAGAAGAGAGAATAACATGATGGTCGTCGAAGGCGAGGAAACGATCGAGTCTCTCGAGCGAGACGTCGAGGTGCGTTCGTTCGTTCTTTTCTCTCGCACCGCGTTCGTTTTTTCTTCTTCTTCTTCTTCGAAAACAAAACCGACGCGCGCTTCTCGTTCGTTCTTTTTTTCTCACCGTCGTTCTCTTTCGCGCGATCTCTCTCAGGCGTTAACGATCGAGCGCGAAGAACTTTTGGAGCGGTTGGCGCGGAACGCCGCTTTGGCGTCGACGTCTGCGCGCGACCTTTTAGAAGGTGAAGATGATGTTGACGAGAACGACGACGACGATTCAGACGACAACGGTATTACGACGAGAACGACGACGAGAACGACGACGAAAAGCATTCGCGCGTCGAGAATCGCGAGCGATATTTTAAACCTTCTGGCGAAAAGAGAGCACCTGACGTCGGCGGCGCTCGATGTCGTGCAAAAGATGAAGGAGAAGAGGAAAGGCGTGTTCGTTGTCGTCGCGAGCGAAGAAGAGGATGTCAAGGAGGAAGAGGAAGAGGCTGCGTCGTATCCGTTCTTGTTAGACGAGTTAGCCAAAGCTGTCGCTTTGATCGATCAAACGTCGATGATGGCGAGAAATCGCGAGAGTACGCGCGGTGTTATAGGTTTTGGCTCGATGACATCGAGAGTTTCGTCGCATGCGAAGAATAGAACGCTCGCAGTTGCGGAAGAGTGTCGACGCGCGTTGACGACTATTTTGAGACGCTCTCTGAAACGCACGAATTGGCCACCTCCGTTGACGCCGTCGCAGTTGAGCGAGTACGAATGGAATGTCGGCGATAACGAAGGTAATGGAATTGTAATCACTCGGTGTTGCGAGCTGTTGTTTGTGTTGCAAAGCGCGTTAGAGAACGACATTTTTGTCCGCGACGATAGTAGAAAAAATAATGCAGTTTATGGGCAAGAATTAGCAGGCGCGACAGCACCAGTCCGTCGATACGATTTCGCGGCTGAAACGTTTGCTTTAGCCGTTCAAAGACGATTTTTGAAAGCTTTTGCGAGCGCGCAACATTCGAGAGCGCCAGAGTTGATGTTGAACTGTTGCGCGAAACAAATTGAGTTCGTGCCTTCGTTCGTCGCCTCGGCGTTGATTGAGTTCATCAACGAGAAGAAGGACGACGGGAGGGACAGTGGCAATAGCACCACGACTTCTCTTTTGGAAGGACTGTTTGAAAAACGATCGAGCTCGTTTGCTTGCACGATTGCATCTGCGCTTAGCGATTCCGCGTGCGCACTGATGGAGGACGTATACTGCGCAAAGTGCGACTCGGACTCCAAGAAATGGTGGTTGCACTTGGCAGATTGCGCCATCGAGTTTGACGATAAATGCGAGAGAAATTTCGGACGATTCTCAAATGCACCGAAATGTTTAGATGTGCTGGCAGACCGAAACGAAGATTGGAAGGTATCTTGGTTGCTGTCGGAATTAGAAGCGAACTGGAACGAGATCAAACCGCTGTTGGATTCCAAAGAGGTTGGATGGGAGTGCGAAGCGAGCGGATACGCGGAAGGGTCTCGAGACGACGACGACGACCTCGACTTTAGTGAGGACAACGACGATAGAGATGATGTCGGTTCTTTGCCTGGCGTTACCGCGCCTAGAGTCGCAACCGTTCTCGCCACTCTGCTCGCGAACTTAGTAGCGAGAAGCGAAAAGCTTTCAGACGACGAGCACAGAGTTGAGTTCCTGGCGAGAGTGCCAGCGCTTCTGGTCGAGAAATTTCGGGACGCCGTTGATGACAAGGCGAGCGAAGTCGAGCACGATTTGTTTTCGGAGACTATGGACGTCGTAACGAGCGCGGTGACTCGAATCGGGTCGTGTATTGCGGCGGCGTTGAAGATTGAGGAAACTTTGAGCGAACTTTCCGAGTGGCCATTTTTAGTCGAACTAGTCAGAGGATACAAAGGAGATGAAACGGATGAAGATGACCACGATGATGTCGAGGGCGTTTTTGACGACGAGTGTAAAATGTTCAAGGATCTTCGAGATGTTTGGATCGATCGTCTGGCAAACGTCGCAATCGGTAAATCGTGTGACGCTTTGGATGGGTACAGATCCTACGCTTCCGCACTGCGCTTTACGGAAAGCAGCGATAAAAATGTCGACGAGAACCGAGAAAATGCTTCTCCTCCTGCGTCTCCGTCGTCCCAGTTTCCGACCAAAGCTAGTCATCTCCTTTTAGTCGGGCTCCCCGTCCTTCGCTCGTGGCTCGCGCTTCTCCACAAATCTCTCGACTCTCGCGCGTTTCAACGAGCTTGGCGAAAAATCTGTAAATCAGTTTCTAAGCGGTGCTTCTCGGACGACATCGTTCGTTACCTCCTCGAAAAGCAAAAGAAAGAAATGTCCGAGGAAGGCTTGAACCAGTTTGCGATTGACGTGGACACGTACGTGGCCACTTTCGTCCCGTATTCCGCGAATAGAAAAACAGTCGCTTTAGCCGTCGATCGACGCGTTCGAGACTTCTTGAACGGAACTATATAGTACTCAGTAATACAAAAAAGCTAATAGTAGTAGTAATTATAACCCTCTTCTCCTATCTGGATCTTCCACGATCAACTCGTCCACCCCCCAATCTTCCCAGCTCCCGTCTGGCATGAACCTTCTCACCGTAAACGGCACTCGTTTCTCGCGCAACTCCTTGTTCGCAATGTCCAGAGGGTCCGTCTCCCCTTCCAATTGTACTAAAACCGGCGCATTCATGCTTATTTGCAGCGCTCTGGTGCCTAAAATTCTCGCTCGTTCGTACTTTGTCATGTACGGCGTCGTCGTTCGCTGGTCCTTCGGTACCGCTTTCCCTCTTTTTTCCCGTCCCGATTCGTCTCCCGAAGCGATGATGTTATCGCCGTCCACGTCCATCCCGTCCTCATCGCCTTCGTCGACGTTGACTTCAGGCTCTTCCTCGCCGTAGTCTCCGTCTTCGTCCATGATGCTCTTTCGTTCGTTCGTTCGTTCGTTGGTGTTGTTCTTCTTCTTCTTCCTTTTCGGCCGTCGATCGAATTGAAGAAAATTTCTGCGTGAAGCCGCAAAAAAACTTTCTTCTCGGAACTGAAACCCTAAACAACAGCAAAAACGCACACCAACACCCAGCGCATCATCGATATTAAAAATGCTCTCGAGACTGACGAAACAGATTTACAAATCCATCGTCGGCTCTTCCATCGTCGGTGGACGAGCTCCATCGTCTATTCCAGCGGTAGTCACGATCGCCGATTTCACGCGCACTTCCTCCGACCGTGAAGACGAGATGTGGGAAACGAAGTGGAAAAGTTTCTCGGATGCGGATTTCGGAGGGCGAAGTCGCGCGTCTCTGACGAGGAAGAAGAGGACGTCGACGAGTGGTGGTGGTGGTGGTGGTGGTGGTGGTAGCAGCAGTGGTAGTTCTAGCGAAGGTGTTTTGTTCGAGGGCCACTTGGACTCGTCGGTGCCGTCGTTGAGAGACGAGAAGATGCGAGAGATTCGAAGTTTGAAGCGGTCTGGATTCGCAGGTTTCGGTTGGAACGACGTGAAGGTGAACATGCGTTTGGAAAACGACGAGGAAGAAGAAGCGGAAGAGATAGAGTTGGAATATTTTTCTCACGCGAGATTTACGATGAGAAATTACGACGGCAGAGCGTACGTGTGCTCGATAAAAACCGAGAGAGACGCGTTTGGGAACGGCGAACACGACTTGTGGCAGGCTTTTCTACTCGCTCCGAAAACGAGCGAAAAGAGCACTCACTGGACCGAACTCACCGTCCCACTCAGCCAGTTCGTGAAAACGTACAAAGGAGGCGTGGTGGAGTCGCAAACTATCGGCGGCAAAGACAGTTTACGACGACGAGGGAACATGCGAACGATCGGTATCGCCTGCGGCGGTTTAGAGTCCGGCAAAGGCGAGATGGACGGGCCGTTTCGATTAGAGGTGAAGAAAATTGAACTTTTAGACGAGGAGAGAGCGAAGCTTTGATGCGAAGAAAACTAGAATTAGAATCGCAGCGCATAGCGTGCTTTTAGAGCGCGAGTAGTTTTTTTTAGATTTGATGTGTTTTGTGTCGTGTGAAAGCGCGACGACGACGACGACGACGGAAATATATAGTTTCATCACCATCGTACGTTTTCTCTCTTTCTCTCTCTTCATAAAAAAATGCCACTTTCAGAAATGACGAACGAAAACTTGCAAAAATTAGACATCAAGGACGAGGAGCTGAACTCCATCCTCGACGGATTGTGCAAAATGTTCGAAGAGAAACACAAGAGACCCCCTACCGAGGACGAGATTAAGATTTGGATATCTCAGTTGAAGGAAGCGAACGCGAGCGCGGAATAAGAAAAAGCGCGGGGAAAATTTTTCAAAAATCAACGAGGAAAAACAAAAAGCAAAAACGAAAGAGAGGGAAAGGAAGAGAAGGAGGAAACTAAACGAAGAGAGCAGCGATCGCACGGTCATTCGCGAGCGCTCGAAATAGAATACAAATCTCTGTAAAAAAAGAACCGTCCACTATTTATGCGTACACTTTAATACGCAATCGCTCGAAAGTCGAAATTTTCAAAATTCTAATATGGTATTACAAAAGGGTGGTGGTTCTCTCTGCGCATAAAAAGTTTCTCAAAGCGGGCTTTCCAATTCCAAAGACTTGTCGCCCTCGTCCTCTTCTGGTCTCGTTTTCAAACCCATCGGCGTAATTTCCACGTTATCCCGATCTATTCGATTAATATTCTTCGGTGGTTTAAATTGCGGCGTTGATTGACCGATGTCGTCGAATCGAATCTGCGGGTTCGCCGCCATCGAACGCGTGAGTTTCCTGTCCGCACCCGCGTTGGAGTTACTATAATTATTGGGCGAACTTCGCAACGCGTTCGGTGGAGGCGGCGAGGGTGGGAGTGGTGGTTGCGGCGACTTTGGTTCGTTGTTCATTGTCGTCGCAGTTGCCGCGTTTGTCCCATGACCTTTCTTCGGCGTGGGAATTTTTTTTAAACCGCTCGAAGCCGTCGTCGATGCGTTTCTATTATTATTGCTATTCGCGCTGCTCTTATTCTTGTGATCATTATTTTTATCTGATGTCTTCTCGTAAAACTTGTCCGTGTCATCGATGTCTGGTTTGCACAATCTCTCTAAAACGAAAAAGTTGCTCTTATTCGCCAAAGTTCTCTTCAACTTCTCTTTAGGAACAAACTCAAAGTCGCGAAAGTCAAAGCCGGGGCCGACTCCCTCGCCCAAGAGCGCAAAGTCAAACTCTTTCGTCTTTTCCAAAGTCGCCGCTTTAAAGTAATTCCCAGGCACGACGACTTGCGGTTTATCACCTTTACTCAAATTCGAACCCAAACGTTCGACGTAATACTCTCCCGTCGTCGGATTGACTATGTGATACAGCACGGTGCACCCGTAGTGAAAATAATGCACGTGGTCACTTTTATTGCACACCAAACCTTGGTAATCTTCAATCAAATAGTAAATAGACGTCATCGTGTTCCTGTTCCCGACGGAAACTTTCACCAAATCCCCGCTCGAGTCTGTTTTCCCTCGACTCGCCATCGGCGTCGCCCCAGACCGGTGCGTCTCTCTAAAAAAACCACCCTCGGGATGCGGAATCAACTCTAAAGTTTTCACGAGGTGCGTTTTCGTCTTCCGCGATTTCGAAGACAACGACAAAGAAGAAGAAGATTTACACGCCGCGAAAAAATAGCAGCACACCGACAACGCGCTCACCGAGGCCACCGCAATCGCGACGCTGGTTCTGTGGTGCTCTTTATCGCTCATTTTCGAGGTCAACTGCGCGAGTGTTTCGAGCATTTTTTTGTGCTCCAATTTTCAAAAAGTTTTTGCGTGTGAGATGCGAATTTTGGAAAAGAAAAATAAAAATAAAAATAAAACGAATTGGCCCTTCACACACATTTGAAAAGGCGGGGTACCCGCTCTGTTTAATAAAGAAGAAGAGGAAGCGAGAGAAAGAGAAGGGTCGAAGCCTTTCGGGATATATCGCTCTTTTCGACGACGACGCGAAGGCGAAAGCGAAGAAGCAGCGACGACCGCGCGGAGAAGAAAGAAGAGAAAGAAGAAGAGGGATTTAAATTATTTCCCGAAGGGATTTAAATCGGAAAACCTCTCAGAAACGAGTTTATTCTCGATTTCCCGGGGAAAAGTCACGCTGAGAGATATAAAACCACATGAAGGCGTTCACTTTGGACGACTTGATGCTCGGGAGAGTCTCCGCGAGATTAGGAACATCGCGAGACGATGAGGACGACGACGCGGAAGAGCGGGAGATCGTGTTCTCGTATCCTCTCGGGTACAAGAAGAAAAAGAAAGAGCGAGAGGAGCAGCGCGAGGTGGAAGATGCGATTTTGGCACTCGGAGGAGAAGGCAGAAGAGGTGCACAAAATATGGACGACGAAGAAGAAGAGAGGGAAAAAATGGCAGAGCTCGCTCAACGACGAGAGGAACAAATGCGGAAAAAGTTCGCTCGAGGGAGTCCATACTCGAAGAAGTACGAACACGAAGAAGAGCAGCGTGAACATCAACGAGTATCATCGCCGCGTCGAGCCGAGACGAACAAACGAGAACAACAGAACGCGTTAACTAGTCCACCGCGACGGATTACTTTGCAACCGTCGCCGCTTAAAGTATCGAATCAACCACCGGAGGTGTCGCCAGGAATGCGAGCTCTCGGTTTATCGCCATCGCCGGTGAAGCAAATTGAAAATAGCAACTACGATAGAAATAGACAGCGATGGGAAGTAGAAGACGAGACGACGAAGGAGACGTTAGAGTACAGAGGCGGGTATGTCGACGCACACCCCAAAATAGAGAAGCCACCGTCGCCACCCAGAGGATTTTTTCGAAAAATAGATTCGGTCGCTTCGGATGGAAAGCAGGAACGACAACAACATCGCGAAAACGATGAAGACGACGTCTACATCGAACCGAGAGGTGCGCACAGACGAAAATCACCAAACGGTGGCGTTCGCGCGTCTGAGTCAACGATGACAATCGATGCACCTTCTAGATACAACGATGTTCGCAAAGGGCGTCGCGAATCTGAGGAGCTTCGATTGGAAGCGTCCAAAATTTTGGGTATCACGCCGCCTCAATCGCAAAAGTACGGAGGACAACATCCCCGAGCTATCGTGGCCACGCTCGTCTCAAATAATCAAAATCAGTATCGCTTAGACGAAAGCAGCGATTTCGAGGACGGGCGTCGTCGATCTTCGCGACCGAACAAGAATCTTCCGGCAAGACCTTACTGGGAAACAAACACCGCGAGGTACGAAGAGAAACGAAAGTTACAAGAACAATCTTTCGATATGGACGGCGATGGAAGCAACGACAGTTGGATCGGTGGATTAACCGATGAACGAAGCGAGAAGATGTATTATAAGAGAGCGGCTTATGCGAACGGAAATTTGAACGGACAACAACCTCCGATGAAGAAGAAACGCGGTCGACCGCCGGGAACGAAAAATCCTCCCAACGCCAAGAAAACAGGACCAAAGACGAAGAAGACGGTCAGCGCGAACAACTCGGAGGACGAAGACGACGGCGACTATCGCTTCGGAGAGGAAAAGCCGAAGAAGAAACGCGGTCGACCGGTTGGTTGGCGCAAATATCCACAGCAAGGAACGCAACAAGGAGCGCAGCAGCAGCAACAGCAGCAACAACAGCAACAGCAGCAGCAACAACAACAACAACAACAACAACGAAGATACGAGGAAGAGACAAACAACAATGCGCCGGAAAGAGT
>Ga0255757_10000677_pt1 | contig 33555 bp, 20 predicted proteins | sample 071ome_27_FD_179957 | JGI IMG/M metagenome (GOLD analysis project Ga0255757, IMG submission 179957) | Coastal salt marsh microbial communities from the Groves Creek Marsh, Skidaway Island, Georgia - 071409AT metaG (version 2) | ecosystem: Environmental > Aquatic > Marine > Intertidal zone >...
CCGTCAAACGTTAGATCACTCAAGAGATTGTCCTTTTGGCTTCGCTGTCCTTCTCGGTGCGAAGCGGGGGCCGCCATCTCGACGCGCGGCGAGGCTGGGGCAAGCAAAGTCGACGGTCCCAGGGGAGAGGCGAGGGATGCGCGTTCGACAGAGGCGCGCACCCTAGGGCCTGAGCGCCCCTAAGTCAAGGATTCTCAGCCCGTAAAAACCGAGGCGGTTCGTTCCACAAACCAAAAGGCGGCCACGCTGCCGAGGACATAGGGCGGCAGGGAGGCAAGGCGCGGGCTCGGTTCGGGGGTGAGGTAGCGCAGGATACCGCCGAGGAGGAGGGCGCTGATTACGATCCCAAGCTGACCAAGCTCGAGGCCCACGTTGAAGAGCAGCAACGCCCAGAAGGTCCCCTCGGGCGGCAGCCCTAGGCCCTCCAGCGCCCCGGCAAAGCCCAGTCCATGGAGCAAGCCAAAGGCAAAGCACAGTTTCCAAGGGGCTAGGGCTGGGGCAGTCCACGCCCCCCTGCGACCTAGGGCCTCAGTCGCCAGGAGCACAATGCTGAGGGCGATGAGGGCCTCCACCGGTCCCCCGGGAAGGGTCAGGACGCCGAGGCTCGCGAGTCCGAGGGTTAGGGAGTGGGCGAGGGTAAAGCTCGTCACAATGAGCAGCAGCTGGCGCAGCGTGGGATAGAGGTAGACCAGCAGAAGCACAAAGCACACATGGTCTATCCCAAAGACGAGATGCTCGACCCCGAGGGCTAGGTAGGCCGGCACCGCAGCCCCTTGGCGCAGATCCCGCTCGGGACTTCGTGGACTGAGGCTGAACTGCTGGGGGTCTCCGGTGAGGGGCAGGAGCGTCACCATGGCATCCGCGAGGGTACGCTCGAGGCCGGGCATGGCGAGGCGCGTGAGGCCCTCGGGGCAGTGCAACCGGTATTCGGTCTCCACCGCATCCACGGCCAGGGTAACGCCTCGTTCCTCCTGCCCGCAGTTACTTTGAGGGACCAGGGGGAGGACGCGCCCCATCATCTGAGGCTGGCGAAAGCGCAGGCGCCACTCGGTTTCCGTCAACTGCGTAAGCTCGAGGAGCGCCGGGCGAATCTCGTGAGCTTGACCGGGAAGGGCCGCGCAAAGCAGTAAGAAAATAGCGAGCCCTCGCCAGGGCCGGCGCAGCCTAGCGCCGATTGTCAACGCCATAGCGTCCCCGCACCGATTGGTAGAAACGATCGAGGCTGGCCTCGCGGGCATCCCGCAGATAATCGGTCCGCACCCGAGGAGCTACAAAGCTCAGGGGCGGCACCTCCGAAGGAAGGCGGGCCTCGAGGCGCAGAAGGTGGCTCCCAAAGGGGCTTTCCAGGGGCCCTACCCATTGGTTCGGTGGCACCTCCGGGAGCGCTGACGCCAGCGTACTGCCCAGCGCCTGCTGCAGTTCGGCCTGGGATTTTCCGACGAAGTGGCGGGGCAGGTCCTCAAGGCCTCGGGGAAGGGCTTCGCCTCGGCGAAGGGCCTCGAGGGCGGCTTCCGCCTCCTCCGCGGTGGCGTATTGCTGCTGTTCGAAGGTCCAGCGTTCTGGCAGGCGATAGCGTTCCCGATGGCCTTCAAAGTAGGTCGCAAGGACCCCGTCGCTGACGGCTCCGGGGGTCATGTCTTGCACGAGAAACTCAAGCTTCTGCACGAGCCGTCGACGAACCACCGTATCGTCAGCGTCGAGGCCTCGGCGCAGCGCTTCCCGATAGAAGACTTCCTCCCGGAGCCAAGCGGTCAGCAGGGCGTCCAGCGTCTCCGGATCCGGGGGCGTCCCCATTTGCGTTTCCCAGAGCCCTGCGACGCGCTCCGCTACCGCCTGATCGATGACGATCGAATCGGTCGATCGCCAGCGATCCACTGCAAAGAGGAGGGCGCCAGCGACGAGGAAGATCGTTAGCGGATGACGACCAATGGACACGCCTTCTGGCTCCCTAGGGCGCGGCAGCGCTCAACCAAATGGGGGAGCTCCAGGCCCGCTCCTGAATGGTGAGGGGTAGGGCCGGGTTCGGCGTGGCGCCGGTGCGAAGCGCATCCCAGGTCGACCAGCGGCAGCTGGGGTTCTCCAGGGCCCGGACGTAATACATGGCCGTTTCCCCGGGCTGGTAATCGGGATCACTCCAGCGCGCCTGAAGCACCGCTGCGCCGTCTCCGAGGAGGGCGCAGCTCGTGAGATCCACGGAGGCCGTGCTTTCGGGGCAGCGATGGCTTTCCGGGTCGACGGCGGCGCCCCCCGGGCAGGCGATGTCAAAGACCCTTTCCTGCGCCTTTCCGTCCCGCACGCTGGCCTTGATGACCTGCAGCCGAGCCAGGGGCGCACTTTCTGGATCCTGGCGAGCCCAGGCCAGGAAGCTTGGGGCCTCCGTCCCTCGGGTTAGGAGGTCTCCGCCCATGGGAACGCCCGCGGCGTAGGCATCGCCGATCCAATCGGCGGCCCCGGGCTCCGGGAGGCCGTAGCCGGCGAAGAAGCGCACGGCGATGCGACTGCCGGAGGTGGAGAAGGTTTCCTTCCGCCGGAAGGCGGCGTAGATCGATTCCCGAGTGTTTTCCTCCGCCCAGGCCGCGGCCAGGCTGCCGGCGCTCCAGGTGCTGCGATAGGTATCGAGGTAGCGGGGCGGATCCCCATCGAGGGGCACGGATCCGCGCTCCTTTGGCTCATCATCGAGAATGCCGGTTTTGCTCCAGAAATTATCGTCATCGCCAGCGTAGCTGCCGTTATGCGTATCGCTGGAACCAATGACCCCAAATTTAAAGGGGTTGAAGCCCTTGGCTTCCTGAAACTCCAGGCCCCGCATCAGGGCCTGGCGCACATAGCTTCCGTCCGGTTGGCTCGGCAGGGTTGAGGCAATGCGCACCTTCATGATTTCGAAGTCTGCCCATTCGTCATTGGGGGACAGGGCCGGGTGCGTGTCGGAGGTTCCCTTGATTTGGGAGTTTTCCACCAGCGGTTCGTTGCGCATGCGCAGCTCCGCATAGGAGGCATCAAGGGGATTCCCGGTAAAATCGAGCTGGCTGAACATCCAACCGTTGGATCCATTGGAATTGTGGGGGATGGCCAAGGACTCCAGCCCGGCCTGGCGCTGCTGGTCCATCCAGCGCCAGAGGTCCTCGGGGTTGCTTGAATCAAGGCGGGAGAACGGCAGCAGGGGCGCCTTATCCCCGTCGAAAATCACGTTGCGATGCAGGTTCTCAAACTCCGGGCCCGACGCGGTGTACTCGTAACCGATAAAGGTCGTGAAGCGCCCGGGATCGTTGTGACGATTGGCGGTCTCAATGATGTCTTGCCAGGCATCGGAAAATACCTGGTCGTCCACAAGCTCCATGCGCCGATCGGAGCGCACAAAATCAATCAGCGTCTGAAAAATGCCGCCGCGCGATTGCTCATCGCCCATGGAGCGAACGGAGGGCGCAAGCTCGTGCTCGTAAAGGGGCGTTTCGCTATTCGTCATCGCCTTCAGCGCGCCCATAAAGAAGGCGTGATCGGTCACGGCATAGAAATCCATGGGCCGGTCAAGCTGCATGGGGAAGCCGCCGGGATGGTTGAGTACGCCCCCCTTAGCAAAGTGGTAGGCGTCGTCCGGGCTCGCCAAGGTGCCCATGGCGAAGGCATCAAAGGAGTAGGCGGTATGAACATGAAGATCGCCGTAGAGCGGTTGCCGGGCCGCAGGATGGCCCGCGCCTGATCCCGATGCCGCGGCCCCGGGGCTCGCTAAAGGTTCCGGCGTTGATGCGGGCGGCGCAGAGATGTTCTCTGGGCCGCAGGCAGACAGTAGAAGCGCCGCAGCGATTGGCGCGAGTTGATAACGCATAGCAATAGCTCCCCAAGCTCCCAAGCTCCCAAGCTTCGACTTTAGCACTTTGGCTAGGGCTGGCTAGGGGCCCCGTAGCCTCAAACGGGCTGGAGCCAGAGCGCTTGGTAGCGAGACCAGCCGGGCAGGGTTGCGCGCTTGGGAGCGGGATGGGCCTCGCTGAGCCCAAGGTGCGGATAGCGCTCAAAAAGGGCTCGCAGGGCGACTTCGGCCTCGAGCTTCGCGAGATGGGCGCCAAGGCAGTAGTGAGGTCCGTAGCCGAAGGCGAGATGGTGCCGGTGCGGGCGATGAATTCGGAACGCTTCCGGGGCCTCGAAGGCGTCCGGATCCCGATTGGCGCAGCCCAGCATGGGCATGATGGGCGTGCCCCGGGGAATGGTGACGCCGCGGACCGTGATGGTTTCCGCCGCAAAATTGGGCTTCGTGCTGTGAATAGGCCCGTAGAGCCGAAGGATTTCATCAATCGCTTCCGGCCAGAGGGAGGGATCCTCCCGCAGTTCGGCCAGCGCGCTGGGGTGTTGGAGCAGGGCATGGGCCCCATTGCTCACGAGGTGGGTCGTGGTTTCGAAGCCCGCAATGAGCAGCAGAAAGGTCATGGCCAGCGCTTCTTCGTCGGTGAGAGACGCTTCTCCCTGGGCTGGCCTGAGGAGCCCGGAGAGGAGATCGGCGCCGGGCCGTTGGCGCTTGGCCGCGATGACCCCCTCGAGGAAGGCTGCGCTTTTGGGAAGGTCCCGAAACAGCAGGGTGCCGATACGCCACAGGGAGAAGCCCGTGGAAACGGTGTTCAGGGCGCGCTTCAGTTCGGGCATGACGTCATCGTCGACGCCGAGCATGGCGGCAATGGCATGGGTGCTAAGGGGTAGGGAGAGGGCGCTCTGCACCTCAAAGGGTTTCCCTTCCCCCGTCTCCGCCAGAAGCCGATCAGCGTGGTGCTCAAGGGCGCCTCGAAGCTGGCCGATGGCCTGGGGCGTGAACTGGGCGCGAACCAGATTGCGAAGGCGCCGGTGATTCGGATCGTCCTCCGTGATCATGCTCTTCACGAGGGGTTTTAGGCGCTTGGGCAAGGGGAGGGCAAAGGGGAGATCGGTGGCGGGCTTGCCCAGGGCCGTACCTCGGTTACGGCTGATGCCAGGGTGCTTCAGCACTTTCTGGCAATCTTCGAAGCGCCAAAGGGCCATGAACTTAAAGGGGCCGATGCGCGCCGGCGCGACGGGGTGTTCTTGCCGGGCCCGCTCATAGAACTGTTCCGGGGCGTCGATGAAGGCCTTTGAAGCTAGGTTGATAACCATGTGCTGTCCTCCCCTTCCTGACGGACGCTACGCCCCCGGGACGGCCGCCGCAAGGCTCGCGATTGACTTCCGCGAGGCCATAGCCAAGGCTCTCGCCTCCTCCTTTCATTGGATAGGCCCCATGGACCCGCGAACCCAAGCGATGCTCAGCGCACCACCGCTCCCCCTGCTGGCACGCTTAGCGGCGCCGAATGTGGTGGCCTTCCTTGTGCAAGCGGTGGTGAGCATGGCGGAGGTCTGGTTTGTGGGGCGCCTCGGTCCCGAGGCGCTGGCGGCCATGGCGCTGGTCTTCCCCCTGCTCATGCTGAACCAGATGATGTCCGGAGGGGCCCTAGGGGGCGCCGTGGCATCCTCCATTGCCCGGGCGCTCGGGGCAGGTGATCGGGCCCGGGCGGAAACGCTCCTGTGGCACGCCCTCACCCTAGCCGGCGCCTTTGCCCTCGCCATGGCCCTCGCCTTTGCGCTCTTTGGGGAGCTTCTCCTTCGCACCCTTGGGGGCGAGGGCACGGTGCTGTCCCAGGCCCTGGGCTACGGCGCCATTCTCTTTCCCGCCTGCATCGTGCTTTGGCTCGTAAACACCTTAAGCGCGGTGCTTCGGGGGACGGGGAACATGCAGCTCCCGGCCCGAGTTATGCTGCTGTCTGCTGCGGTCCAGGTGCCCCTCTCGGGCGTGCTTATTCTGGGGGCCTTTGGGGTGCCGGCCTTTGGGCTTGCCGGAGCCGCCGTCTCCGTGGTGAGCGTGGCGGCGGTGAATAGCCTTTTCCTTCTGGCTTGGCTTCTCTATCGAGATCAGGCTCTGCGTCTCCGTCGAGATCGTTTTCAGCTCCAACGCACCGCCTTTCAAGATATCGGTCGCGTAGCGCTTCCCGCGCTGCTTTCACCGCTCTTTACGGTGCTGACAATTGTGTCCTTGACGGCGCTGGTGGGCCGGCAAGGGGTCGATGCCCTCGCGGGCTATGGCATCGGGTCGCGCATCGAATTTCTCCTCGTTCCCCTGGTGTTTGGTATCGGGGCTGCGCTCACCGCCATGGTGGGAACGAACGTGGGGGCCGGACAGGTGGCTCGGGCGGAGCATATTGGATGGCTCGGGGCCGGCGCTGCGGGGGTGCTGACGGGTGTAGTGGGGCTATTGCTCGCGCTCTTCCCCGAGAGCTGGGTGGGGCTGTTCACCGATCATCCGCCCACCCTAGCTGCCGGGGTGGCCTACATGACCCACGTGGGCCCGGCCTTTGGGTTTTTAGGGGTGGGCCTTGCCCTTTACTTCGCCTCCCAGGGCGCGGGGCGCGTGGGATGGCCGGTCACCGCTACGGTTTTGCGGTTCCTTGTCGCTGTGGGAGGCGCCACGGTGGCCCTGGATCAATTCGATCTGGGTTTGAACGGTATCTACCTGGCAGCAGCGTCGGGGATGGTGATCTACGGCGCCCTAACCGCGGCTTCCCTGGCCCTTGGGGCGTGGCGACCCAAGGGCCCTAGAGGCCTCTAAGCGCCGAGCCTGGGCACCGTCAAGAGCGCGATCAAAACGCCCCCGGAGGCGAGAAGCCAGAGAAGAAGCCCCTGAGCCCAGAGCCGGGGGCTCAAGGTTTTCAGCGCTTCCCGATCGATCTGCATGCCGATGAGGAAGAGGGCGCAAAGCAGCAGGGTTTTTGAGGTCAGCGCAGTCGTCTCTAGGAACAGGGGGCCCAGGGGGACCAAGGTTCGAAGCATCACCGCCGCAAGAAACAACACGATAAAGGGCGGGAAGGGGCTCGCGCCGGGGCGCTTCGTGAGCGCGCTGGCCGCCAGGGTTAGGGGAATGAGCCAGAGCGTGCGCCCAAGCTTGACTACGGTGGCGGTCTCCAGGGCCTCGGGGCTAAAGCTTGCCGCTGCCGCGAGCACGGAGGCCGTATCGTGGATTGATAGGGCCGCCCAGAGCCCAAACTGCGTGTCACTCAGCGCCAGCTGCGCACCGATCACGGGATAGACCAGGACCGCCACCGCGTTGAGTAAAAAGATCAGCGCCAAGCAGGTGGCCGTGTCTTCAGGTTTGGCCTTCAGCACCGGCGCTAACGTGGCAACGGTGGTGCCCCCGCAGATGGCGGTACCCGCGCTGAGGAGTGCAGCCAGGATTCGCGGTGGCCTAAGCAGCGTCCAGCTCAGAAACCCCGCAGCCAATACGGCGCACACCGTCGCCGAGGTCAAGTAGAGCGTTGTGGGCCCAAGCGCGAGTACGTCCTGGCCATTAAGGGAAAAGCCCAGCAGCACAATGGCGCTCTGAAGCGCGCGACTGCCCCAGCGCGTGGCGTAGCTGGGGCAGCTTCCCCGTCCCACGGTCAGCCCGATGCCCATGAGCAGTGCAGCGAGGGGGCTTTGCATCGCAACCGCAAGCGCAAGGCCGGCCAGGGGTAGAGCGGTGATCACGATGGTGGAGTTCCCTCGGCTTCGGACCGGTATGGTCTAGTCACTCTGCCCTAGCCTGCCTGCCTCCCGGTGGCCCTTTCAAGCGGCTAGGTGAGGGGAGGGTTTCATGGCAGACTCGGGCATCGCTCGCTGGGGGAGGGCCCACGTGGTCGAGCATAAGAATTCGACCTTAGCGCCGGAGCGCTTGGGCGCCTATCACGTTGTCCTGCTGTTGCTGCTGGGTATCGCGACCCTCTATGAAGGGTTCGATGCCTCCATGCTGACCTTAGCGTCCGTGGATGTGCGGGCGACGCTGGGTATCGACCTTGATGATTGGGGAACGATTTACGCCATTACCCGAGCGGGAATGGTGGCGTCTTTCTTCTTTCTCATGGGCGCCGACCACTTTGGGCGGCGGAATTTATTGGTTCTGACGGTAGGGGGCTTTTCCCTCGCCAGCTTGGCGACGGCTTTCGCCCAAACCGCCTGGGAATTCACGCTGTGGCAAACCATCGCCCGGCTTTTTCTGACGGCGCAGTACGGTCTTGCGATCATTATTGCCGGAGAAGAGTTGCCCTCCCGCTATCGGGGCACGGGCATTACGGTCCTCACCGCCTTTGCGACGGTCGGAACCGTGGCCATGGCGAAGGCCTCCCCGTTCTTTCTCCTCCTTGAAGGTGCGGTGGGCAACCCTGCCCATGACTTTGCGATGCACCTGGTTGCGCTCGGTGCGGCGCAGCTGGCCCTGCCCTATGATGCGGCCCATTGGCGGGGCCTCTATCTGATTGGGGCCTTGCCCTTTTTTCTGCTTCCCGTGCTCTATTTTGGTGTGCGAGAGACGGCCCGCTTTACGGCCGTTGCCTCGAGCCGGGCCGCCATGACCCTAGGCCAGACCCTAGCGCACCAGGTGAAGGAGGCTAAGCGGCTCTTTGAGCCCCAGTACCTGCCCCGGGTGAACATCGTTTCTCTGCTGTGGAACTGCGTTTACCTCGTGATCGCGCCGTCCGTGGCCTACTGGGCCATTTATGCTCGGGAAGACGTCGGGATGACGCCAGCGGAGGTGGGCGATGTCGTGATGTGGGCCTACATCGCCGGGGCCTTTGGTCACCTTCTTGCGGGACAGCTCATCGATCGCCTGGGGCGGAAGATCACCTGTGCCGCCTTCTACGCCATTGCTGCCGTGGCCATTGTGGGCCTTTTCCATACCCAAACCGTGCCGGGGCAGTATTTCTGGCACATCGCGACGGTGTTTTTCTTCAACTGCGCAATTGGGGCGACCCATGTGTATGCCTCGGAACTTTTCCCCACGGATCTGCGGGCCACGGGCTACGGCTGGACCACTAACCTGTTTGGCCGCGTATCGGAAGTGCTCGTTCCGCTGATGATTGCGGCCCTGATCCCGGTGATGGGCATTTCCTGGGCCATCACGCTGGTGGCCATCGGCCCCATCCTCGGGGCGCTCTTGGTGATTAAGTATGCCCCGGAGACGAAAGGGCTCAGCCTCGAGGAAATTCAGGAGGTGCTGGGCAGGAAGACGGAGCGTGCGTAGCTGCGGCCGTGCCTGACTGTTCTGGACACGGTGCGGGGTCTTCGGTAGAACACAATGGTATTCATTAATTAGGTGGGGCCCCGATGCCATGGCAGCCGCCGAGGAAACGGTTTTTGATCCCCCTGCGGATCATTCCCTTGAGTCTCCTAAGCCTGCCTGGCGCAGGGCAGGCGGACCTGGCCTTTGACGGTTCCCTTGGCCCCGCCGGGTCCCTCTCCGGCGCGATGGTTGTGCCCGAGGCCTTTGGCTCCCTTGGGGCGAATGGGCAAAACCTCTTTCATAGCTTCGAGCATCTATCCGTTGGGCTGGAGGAAAGTCTGCACTTCCAAGCCCTGTCGCCGTCTATTCAGGCCATTGTTGCCCGCGTAACGGGGCTCGAGGGGACGCGCATCGAAGGCGCTCTGTCGGCCGACGCGACGCTCTACCTTCTTAATCCTCAGGGTATGGTTGTGGGCCCAAATGCCCGCTTGGACACGGCGAGCACCCTTTTTCTGCATCAAGCAGATACGGTGAATTTTGCGGCCGGAGAGCAGTTTCGGGTGCGTGCCGTCGGGGAGGGTGTCGCGCTAGCGGTGAGTCCGCCCACCTCCGTGAGTTTCTCGCCCGTTCGTTTCGATAACGCCTTTGCGCTGGCTGGGGCCCTGTCCTTTAACGCGGAGGGGCTTGGCACCGTGCCCGCCTCTTCAGCCCGGGTGGTTGGCCCGAATCAATTCCTGAGCTTTTCCGGCTTGAGCCTCTATGCAGGACAGCGCCTGCAAATTCAGACAGCGCCAGGCATCGAACGGGTGCTTGCCCGGGTCTCCGGATCCGAGAACAGCCTGTTTTCGGGCGTTCTGGAGGTAACCGAGCTCAATGCCCCAGGGCCGGGCGCGATCTCGCTTTATATCCTCAACGGATCGGGCATCTCCGTTGCCGAAGGGGGGGCGTTCAATGGGGTTAAAAGTCTCCATCTTGGCGTGGCGGAGAACCTTCGCTTTAGCGATAGCCAGCTTTTTGGCGCCGGGGAGGGGCTCTCTCCTGGGACGCCAGAGGCGTTTTTGCTTGGTGTGGGGGGCGCCGCCCTTGCGATGCAAGGCGCAACGCTTCGCTTCACCGAAGCACTATCACTCACTGCGCCGCAGATTTCCTTGGTCGCTACGCGGCTCGAAGCACCGTCCCTCGGGGTGTTCGCCCCCGGCGCTGGCGGGCGCAGCGTCCTCGACGACTACTTCTCGACCGCGCCCGTTGTCGGAGGGGGTGGGGAGGTATTCTTGTCGGACGTCGATCTCTTGACGGAGCACCCAGCTGGCACCGAAAGCCTGGCGGCCCGTTCTGAATTGGCGATTGTTGGCGGGCAACTGGTTCGCTTGGATTCGTCTAGGCTGTCGACGCGAAGCGCTGGCGGAAGCGAGGGGCGCCTCGCGCTTCAGGGAGAAACGGTAACGTTTCGTGATTCGGTCCTCACCGCTTCGAATCGGAGTCTGACGGGGACACCGTCTCGCGTAGCCGTGCGCGCCACCGAGGCGCTCACGCTTACCGCGAGTCGTATTGAGGCCAATACTACGGGGGCGGTAGCCGCGGGCTCGGTGGTGCTCGAGGCGCCCGCGCTCTCCCTAAGGGCTACGGATGTGCGCTCGGAAAGCTTGGGCGCAGCAACGGGCGATGGCGGAGCGATTACCCTGGCCGGTGAAGTGGTCGAAGTGACGGCAAACAGCCTTGTGACGTCTGCTTCGCTCACGGGGCAAGGCAATGGCGGGGCCGTCACCCTTGAGGCCTCGCAGAGCCTTACCGTGAAGGAAGGCAGCCGTCTGGGTTCCTCAGCCCTGGGCGCTGGCAACGGCGGCGCTGTCCGGCTAGATGCCCCCTCCGTGGTGTTGCAAGGGGCAACGCTCACCAGCACCTCGGAAAGCTTGGCATCCCAAGTGCTTCTTTTGAACGATGCGGTCGTCGCATTGAATGAACAATTTGGGTTGTCCCTTCGGGCGGATTCTTTGACGGAGTTCATCGAGGCGCTCACGCCCCTACTTGAAGCGCGCACGGGCCTCACCTTAGGCGCCACGACCCCGACGGGGTTGGTTGAGGCGCTTGTGGCGGGCTTGGACGGCCAGGCCCTGGCGGAGCTACAGGCGAGCTTGCCCTTTTCCCTCGGCGCCCTCGGGCGTCTCGCGATCAGTCCGCCCCCGGCCGGAACCGTAGGTGCTGCGGGGACCATTGCCCTGACTGGGGAGACCTTGAGCCTAGCGCAGGCGGAATTGAGCGTGGCCAGCGAAGCCTCTGACCCCCAAGCTGAGCCGGGCCGCCTTACCCTGGACGCAACGGGGGACATCACCCTTCAGGACGGGCTGCTGCAAAGCACGGCTTCAGGGGCCGGGGCGGCGGGGCGGATTCGGTTGACAGCACCAGCCCTGACGCTCGCTGGCGCGAGCCTTTCGGCAAATGCTGCGCGGGGCGCGACGGGGGCTGCAGGCGACATCCTTTTACAAGGGAGGACGATCACCCTGTCCCCGGGGACGCGTCTTTCTTCAGAGACGAACGACGGCGGTGGGGATGCGGGCTTGCTCCGCGTGGAGGCGACGGAGCAGCTAGATGCGACGGGTTCGACGCTGGTGACCACCAGTCGGGGTGCGGGGAACGCGGGAGCGATCACGCTGAGCGCACCCGACCTAACCCTTCAGGGTTCCGCCCTTTCTAGTGTTTCTCAGGCAGTGTTTGGCCCAGAAATTGGGGCGGCGGGCCTCGTTTCCCTAAAAGGGCAGCGTATTGATCTTGCCGATAGCTTGCTGGAAACGGTCAGCAGTGCGAGCCAGCGGGCGCGAGCCGGCACTATTGCGGTCGAGGCCCTGGAACGGCTCGGGGTGGTCGGCAGTGAGCTGCGTGCCGATGCCGCTGCGCTCGGGGATGCGGGTAACGTGCTCCTTCGTGCGCCCGTTCTTCAGCTTGAAAATAGCACGGCCCAAGCCCTTTCCCTCGTTGACGCGCAAGGAAACGCCGGGCGCGTAGGGCTCTTTGGGGACGATATTGCCGTCATCGGAACGAGCCGCCTTTCGTCCAAGGTCTTCTCTGATGGGGGAGATGGGGGCGGCATCTTGGTGGAGGCCGGCAATACCCTGGTGTTCGCCGGAGAGAGCATTGTGGAGAGTTCCGTAACGGGCTCGGGATCTGCCGGCGTCGTCGGACTGTTTGCGCCAAAGGTCTCGCTCTCTGGCACGACCCTAGCCAGTACCTCCTCGGCTGATCCTCGGGCGCCGGATGGTGCGGTGGGGCCAGCAGGGGCATTGCGCGTGAATGGCGATACCCTTTCCCTGCAGGCTGTGCTGTTGAGTACGGAGACCGCGGCCACGGCGGCCGAAGAGCCAGCGCTCATCGCGCTTTCTGCTACGGAGGCCCTTAGCCTGACCGCGTCGCGGCTTGAGACAAGCACTTTGGGTGCCGCGCCGGCAGGCGCCATTGAGCTCTCTGCCCCCAGGCTGGTCATTCAGGGCCTAGCGGCCTTAGCAGAAGCCCGGGGACCGAGCACGGGCGATGCGGGGAATATTTCCCTTGCCGGTGCAGACATGACCCTGACGGAGGGGAATGTTTTTACCTCTCGGGCCGTTTCCACCAGCGGCGAAAGCAATGCGGGGGTCCTTACCATTGAAGCGCTCTCCTCCATGGATCTGTCGTCGACCATCCTTTCCACCTCCGTCCGTGGCCCGGGTGCGGCAGGGCGCATTGCGATTTCGGCGCCGACGCTGACGGCGGTGCGGCTAGGGGTCAGCAGTACGAGCGAGATCAATCCTGACGTCGCGCCCTTTGCGGGTCCGGCAGGACGCCTTCTTCTGACTGGCAACACGATTTCCCTTTCGGAGAGCCGCCTAGCGACCACCACCGCGGGCGGCGAAAAGGCGACGCCGGCAGAGATTCGGGTGTCGGCCCTGGAGGCGCTAACGCTTGCGCAAACGGAAGTGGAGAGCAGCACGGAGGCGGCGGCCGAGGCGGGCGCGCTGACGCTTGAGGCTGCGGAGCTGACGCTCGACGGCGTTTCTCTGGTGGCGGAAAGCCGCCAAGGTGCGACCGGGGCCGGCGGCGCGATCACTCTTCGCGCGGATGGGGAGGTGTGGCTTTCAGGCGCCTTGGGGGGGGAAGCCTCGCGCATTAGCACCTCTTCCCAGGGCGTTGGGGCCGCTGGCGACATTCAACTTGAGGCGAGCCGCCTCATGCTGGGAGAAGACGCCGCCATCGTCAGTGAGAGCTTTGGTCAGGGCGCTTCAGGCAGTATCCGTCTCGTTCTAGGGCAACGCCTCGACATGGCCGCAGGGTCTCGCCTGTCCACGGATGCGCGGCTGGCCCAGGGCGGCGATATTTTCGTTCAGACCTTAGGCAGCGAAATCTTTCTTGACGGCGCGGCCATCCAAGCCTCCGCCGGGGCCTTAGGTAATGGGGGGGACCTGCGGCTCGAGACGACCTTCTTCGTTTTAGAAAATGCCTCAATCCTCGCCGAAGCGGATGCGGGCAATGGCGGCAAGATCGATATTTTCGCCGATGCGGTGGTCCCTGACCTGTTCTCGCGCATCAGCGCCGACTCCAATACGGGAAATGCGGGGACCGTCAACATTGAGGCTCCGGATATCGATCTGAATGCGGTGATTTCCGGGCAGTCGACCACGCCTCTGATGGTCCCGGCCCTGGATCTTAGCCTTTGCGCCGCCGCCGGCGGCGAGGGGGGGCTTCGCCTTCAAAGAGCGCCTCTCCGGCCCCTGGAGCCGCTTCCCGGCGCGCCCCTTAGTCGAGCCGGTGCTTCGGAGTGGACCGTGAACTGCGGGGCAAAGCGATGAAAGGCCTCGTCCTCGCCTTGCTACTCGCTACCCTTTGCTGGGGCGCGCAGGCTGCGCAGATCGACCCCGCCGAGGCGTTGGAGATCGCCGAAGCTGCGCTGGCTGATAACGCCCTCGAGGCGGCGGAAGAAGCAGTGGAAGCGGGGCTTCAGGCCGTCCCCTCGGGGTCGACGCTGGAGCGGGCGCTGCTGAATCAGGGTGCGGCTTTACGGTTGATGCGTTCAGATTGGCTTGGGGCCTATGCGCTGCTATTGGAGGCCGAACGCAGTCTACCGAAGGGCGTTCCCTTACCGTTGGAAGGGGAATTAAACCTTCTGCGGGCGCTCCTCGGTCTGCCAGACAGCTGGGAGGAGGATTTGCGTTTAAAGCCCGCTGCGGCGGCCCCGGCGACTCGTGGAGCGGCGTCTCGATCGCTGGAGAGCGGCGCCATGTTGCGGCGCGCGCAAATAAGCCTTAGTCGCCTCGCACGGAACGCGCAGCTTTCACAGCGTCTCGATGCCGTGGAAGCACGCATGGCGGGGCAAGAAGGGGCAGGGCAAGGCGCCCTCAACCTGAACTACGCGGAACTGTTGGGTCGCTTTGCTGAGAACCTTTCCGGTGCCACCGCCGTGGAGCTGCAAGCCCGCGAGGCTAAGGCTTTGCTCCGTGCGGAGGCTACGGGGCGGGCACAGGGAGACGATCGCCTGCGCAGCTTTGCCCTGGGCATGCAGGGGGAAGCGGCGCAGCGTGGGGGTGATCAGGCCGCAGCTGAAACGCTTTACGGCCTGGCTTTGATGCTGGCCCAGCGAAGTGGGGCCCTTGAGGCGCGCTATCGCTGGCGCTGGCGTCTTGGGGAGCGGGCCCTTGCCCGCGGTGCAATAGCGGAGGCAGAACATCACCTTGCCCTCGCCGTTGCTCTGCTCGGCGAGGTACGAGCACGGTTGCCGAGTCGCTCTTCTGACCTCTTTTTTCGCACCATGGTGCCCGTTTATGAGCGTTATGTGGACGTGTTGCTGCGGCAGGCGGAGTACGCTCAGGGCGATGAGCGAGCGGCCTTGCTTGCCCAAGTCCAAGGGGTGCTGGAGGCGCAGCGGACAGCAGAAGTGGAAGACTATTTTGCCCGGCAGTGCGTGACGCAAAACGAGACCGAATCGCTCGGCCCAGGTTCCGCGGCGCTCTATCCCATCCTCCTGGAGGATCGCCTGACGTTGCTGCTGCGCCGCGACGAAGGCTATCGCCTAGAGACCATTGCTGTTCCTCGGGAGCGGGTTCGGGAAGTGGTCACGGCCTTTCGCCTAGCGATTGAACAGGGGGAGGATCCCACGGCCGGACGAGAGGATGGGCAGACCCTCTATAGCTGGCTCCTTGCGCCGCTGGAACAGCAGGGGGCGCTTCAGGGTATCCAAACTCTGCTGGTCATCCCCGATGGGGTCTTGCGCACCATACCGCTTGCCGCGCTGCATGACGGGCAGCGGTACCTGCTGGAGCGCTATGCCTTTGTCACCGTACCCGCGCTGGCCCTCGCGCGGCGGGGTAAGCGAGTCGCCAGTAATGCTGCCCCGGCATTGCTGGTTGGCGGCCTCTCCGACGCCGTACAAGGCTTTTCGCCCTTGCCGGGCGTGGCACGGGAAGTGTCGCTTTTGGAATCCCGTTTTTCCGCTGACGTGGTGTTCAATCAGGCCTTTAGCGAAGCGGCGGTGCGTCGCCGTTTTGCGGAGGGCGACTATCACATTGCCCATTTCGCAACCCATGGGACGTTCTCTAGCGATCACCGCCAATCTTTTCTCCTCACCTACGAAGATGTGCTGTCCCTTCGGGCCCTGGAATCCCTCCTAGGCGGCGATGATCAGCCACCGCTTGATTTGCTAATGCTTTCCGCCTGCCAGACCGCGGCGGGGGATGAGCGGGCGGCTCTGGGCTTGGCCGGGGTTGCGGTGCAGGCCGGCGCCCGTTCCGCCGTGGCTTCGCTCTGGTTTATTAGCGATGCGGCCACGGCTGCCTTGGTGGAAGCGTTTTACGAAGGGGTGTTTCAGCGCGGCCTCGGGAAGGCGGAAGCCCTTCGCCAGGCTCAGCTTTCCCTGCTCCGTCAAAAAGCCTTTGCCGCCCCGAGCTATTGGGCGCCCTACCTGCTGGTGGGGGCCAACCAATGAAGCCGGGCTGCTTACCCTTCTGGGCCCGTCGGCTCCGCCTTGGGCTGGCGCTGGCCCTCTCAAGTAGCGTCCCGGCTCTGGCTGGGCCCGCGGTGGGAAGTATTGCCTTGCCCCCGGATCTGGCCGCCTGGGATGCGCCGAGCTTTTTGGTGGCGAGCCTTGAATTGGCTGGGGCCCATACCTTGCCGGAGGTAGAGAAGCGCCGGCTTAAGGCGGCCTACGAGGGTCGCATGCTGACCCTTGCGGAGGCGCAGGCGCTGCGGGACGAGGTGGCGGCTTTTTATGCCGAGGCTGGCTACCTTCAGGCTCAGGTGACGATTCCGGATCAACGCCTCGGCGCCGGTCGCTTTCGGCTCCAGATTGACGAGGGGACTCTCGCTCGAATTGAAGTGACCAGCGATGGTCGTCTCGATCCGGCTTACGTGCAGGCGCGCCTAGAGCGTCGACTCACCGGTCCTCTGCGTCTTGAAACGCTCCAGGAAGCGCTTCTGGGGGCGCAGGAGGACCAGCAGGTCGCCCGGTTGGATGCGTCCCTGCGGCCCGGAGGGCGCCCGGGCGAGGCGGTGCTGGCCGTGGCCGTGGAGGAGGCCCAGCCTTGGGCCCTGGGCCTCAGCGTGGACAACCATCGTCCAGAAAGCATTGGCGCCGAAAGTGGCCGGATCAATTTGAGCCACCAGAACGTCACGGGGCAGGGAGATCAACTTGCTCTTTCCATCGCCCATAGCGAAGGGAGTGACGCAGGCGCCCTTCACTACCGCCGTCCCCTGAATGCGGCCGATGCCACCCTCGCAGTGTTTTGGTCGCGCGATGAGGCGCAGGTGCTTGAGGCGCCCTTTTCGGCCCTAGCTATTGAAAGCCAAACGGATCGCTACGGTCTCCAGCTCCAAGCGCCCTTGCGAGAGCGCCTTCGCTCTCGCCTTAGTACCTCGCTCGCGTTTGAACGCCGCGTCACGGTCACCAAGCTCCTTGGGGAGCGGTTCTCTCTTTCGCCGGGGGCCGTGGATGGCGAAGCCGGGGTGAATGCCGCGTCTCTGGCCCTTGACTACGTTTATCGGGGTGAAGCGCAAGTGCTCGCACTTCGAGGCACGCTGCGACGGGGCTTGCGGGGGCGGGGCACGACCCGGGCTGCTCCCGGGGCCTTGGTGGAGGCCGACGGAACCTTCCTTTTGGCGCTCTTGCAAGGTCAGTTTCAGTATCGCCTTGCGCCGCACTGGACCCTAACGGCAAGGGGCCTAGCTCAGTTCAGTCGCGATCCTCTCTTAGCCGCGGAGAAGCTGTCCCTCGGCGGCGCTAGCACGGTACGTGGCTATCGAGAGAACCTGCTGGTGCGGGACAATGGCGTGGGCCTGAACGTTGAGTTGGCCTATGCGCCTTTTCAGACCGGGGATCGGTCCCGCCTTTACGGCCTGTCCTTGGTTGCCTTTCTTGATGGGGGCGCGGCCTGGGATGAAGGGAATGTGACGCCGAACTCGACCGTGAAGGACACGACCCGAAGGGCCGAGATTCTCGGCGGGGGCCTAGGCCTGCACTGGGAGATGCCCCAAGGCCTGACGCTCAAGGCGTTCTGGGGAAAGGACCTCGCTGACAATTTCGCTCCCGGGGAGGATCCTCGGGAAGGAAGCTCAAACCCGGGGCTTCAGAATCAAGGCGTTCATCTCCAGCTCAGTTACCTGCGGCGCTTCTAGGACAGGGCGCTGAGGTACGCCGCCGCCTCATGAATAAATGCGGTGGCTTCCCGGCGCATGTGGGCGACTTCGTCTTTCGGCAGCCCCCAACTGCCCATGTAGGTCAGGGCCGCCGCAGCGACGTAGCAGTCCCAGAGGGCAAGCCGCTCCTCATCTAGCGAGGCCTGAGCTCGATAGCGCGTGGTAAAGCTTCCCGTGCCTTCCGAACCAAGCAGATAGCGCAGTTCAAGGCGCGTGAGCGCGACATCCACGTGGGGATCCCCGAGGTGGGTGTCCTCCCAATCCAGCATGGCCTGCAAGCTGCCTTCCCGCCAAAGCAGATTGCCCGGCCAGAAATCTCCGTGGAGTAGAGCCAAGGTGCCCCGATACGGCGTCGATGGCCGGCGGGAAAGCCAGGCTGCGATAGGTTCGAAGGCGGGATCGACGGCAAGAAAGCCTGGGAGCTCGGGCAGGGGATCAAGGAGTCTGGGCAGCGGTTCCAAGCCCTTCGTGGGCAGCTGATGAAGCGCGACGAGTGCATCCGCCATGGCCCGAAGCTGGGGTTCGGGGTGAGCTTGATCGATAGCGGTGGTGCCAGCGACCCAGGGCATAGCAAGCGCGGGCAGCCCGGAGGGCGTTAGGCCTTCTGGGATCGCCGTGACCGGCGGCACCGGTAAGCCCTGGCTCCGGGCGTGGCGCATGGCCAAAAGCTCCTGGGCTAGGGTGGTGGCTTTTTCCCGCAGGACCACGTGCTCCCTTATCCCTGTCGCTTTTCGCAAAGTAAGAAGATAAACCTCCGCGGATACGCCCCCGGTAAGGCGTTCTACGCTTTCCACGGAGGCACCAAGGTGCGCGCCTAGGCGCTGCCAGGCCTGCTGTGTTTCCGTCACCTTCGAAGTTCCTTAGGCGCCGCGACGCGCCGTGGGCAAAGCTTCTGTTCGCTATACTAAGAGCCTAGTCGCCTAAGGGCGCAAGGCCTCCATGCCGAGTAAGGAAGTCCGGTCATGAAACGCTATATGGGTTGGGACATCGATTTCACCGCGCCCCGGGGTGAGCCGGCCTATGCTCGCCCCGGCTCTGTGCATTGGCGGGTTTATAAAAACCCCGTCGCGCTTGCCTTGGGCGGCGTATGTGCCGTGCTTCTCGAGTTCGCGGATCCCCGCATTCGTAGCGGCGTATGGGATCATTCGGTCTTTCCTAAGGATCCTCTGGGTCGGGGCCAGCGTACCGCCATGGCGGCGCAGATTGGCGTCTTTGGGCCGCGCTCCGCTGCAGATCAGGTGACCGCGCGGATCGGTAAGCTTCACGCCCGGGTTAAGGGGGAAACCCCGACGGGGCAAGCCTATGAGGCTTCCGATCCGGAGTTGGCGAATTGGGTTTCGGCGACGGCCAGCTACGGCTTTGCCATGGCCTACCACCGTTTCGTAGCGCCGCTAACCCCGGAGGAGATTGATCGTTTCTTCGCCGATGCGGTGACGGTGGGGAGGCTCTACGGCGCGCTCTCCCCGCCGACGAGTCTCGAGGCGTTTTATGCCTTGTGCGAAGCGATGAGTGCCGGCTTCGAGCCCCATCGGATCAATGAGGAGTTCCTCGACATCATGCGTTCTGGGCGCGCGGCGCCGGGCATACCTCGGTGGCTTCAAAGTCAGATGGCCGCGGCTTCAATCTCCCTTCTCCCGCCCTCGGTGCGGACGATCCTCGCCCTGGGTCCGGAGTACGATCTGTCTAGGGCCGGGCGCCTCGCCGTCCGCACGATCGCCCGCCTTGCGGAGCGCGTCCCCCAGCCGAAAAGCCCGGCGGCGCAGGCAAGCCAACGCCTTGGCTTGCCGCGGCGCTTTCCCTGGCTATCGCTTGCCAAGCAGCGGAAGTACTTAGAGAAGCAAAATCTAAAAAGCCCCGAGCAGCGACGCCAGGGCGGCGCCGAGCTCGGGGAACGCGCTTAGGCCGGGGAGGCCTTAGCTGGGATCGGGCGCCGGTGCGCCGCCCCCGAGGGCCGCATAGGCGCGAATCGCGGCTTGAAACTGCTGCTCTCGGAGGTCAATGAGATCGAGGCGAGACTCCAGGGCGTCCCGCTGCGTCATGAGTACCTCCATGTAATCGGCGCGGGCTGAGCTAAACAGTCGACTAGCCGCTTCCACGGAGTTACCCAGGGTTGCCACCTGCTGAGCCTTGAGCGTCGCGCTCTCCGATAGGTTGCGAAGGGCATTGAGCTGGTTCAGCACATCCAGATAAGCCTTCAAGCTGGTTTGCTGGTAGCGCAGCAAGGCTTGTTCCTGTTCGGCGGTGGCGTTGCCGTAGGCGGCCTTGAGGCCAGCCCGATTCAGCAGCGGCGCGAGGAAATCCACGCCGATGCCGTAGGCCCGGGAGGCGGGGTTGGCATCGAAGCGGCCAAGCTGGAAGGCTTCGGCGCCGAAGGCGGCAGAGAGGTCGAGGGCCGGATAAAAGCGCGCCCGGGCCGCGGCGACGTCTAGCGCTGCGGCCTGAACGGCCCGTTCCGCCGCGCGGACATCGGGACGCTGGCGGAGCAGGTCCGTTGGCAGGCCGATGGCCAGGCTCGGGGGTTGGAGCTCAGCGAAATCCTCGCTAGGACGGGTCAGCTCTGTCGGGTAGCGGCCGAGGAGGAAGTGCAGACGGTTTTCCTCCTGCACCCGTTCCTGCTGGAGCACGACCCGTTCGCTCTGGTTCTTCAGCACCTCCGCTTCGAACTTGGTTACCGCGAGCTGAGTGGTTACGGCGGCGTCCTTCTGCAGGCGAACCAGGGCAAGGGCATCTTTTTGCAAGCCGATCGTGTTGTTCAGAATCGCTAGGCGACTGTCGAGAGCCCGAAGCGCATAGTAGGTTTCCGCCACTTCCGCGATGAGGTGGGTGACCATAAAGCGTTGTCCCTCCAGGGAGCTGAGGTAGCGCATGATCGCGCTGTCCCGCTCGTTTCGGAGGCGGCGCCAAATGTCGACTTCCCAGGATACTTGGGCGCCAAGGCGGAAGTTACTGAGGGGGTCGGGGAAGTTTTTTTCATGGGTGAGCTCTAGGCTCTCTTCCACCGCGCCGTGACGCGTATAACGCCCGACCTTCTCCCTATCCCAGCCTCCGCCCAGGCGTAGGAAGGGCCAAAGCTCCCCGCCGCGCGCCTGGACTTCGTTCTTCGCCATGCGCAGTTCCTGAAGCACCAGGGCCCGCTCCTGGTTGTTTTCTAGCGCTTCCTTGATAAGGCCCTGAAGCGTTGGATCCTGGAAGAAACTTTCCAGGGGCGCCGGCGCAGCCGGCTGTCCTTCCGCAGCAAGGTCCTCTGGGTACTGGTCTGGAAAAGTCCCGAGGGCCAGCGCTGGCGTGGAAGCCTTAGGGCCAAAATTGGCGCATCCGGAGGTGACCACGGCAACCAGAGCCAGACCAGCCAACGTTTTAAATGGGGTGCGTTTTGCTTGGACCATGATCATTGCTCTCCGTATTCCATCACTTCCGTGAGCGGCGTGTTGTGCTCGTCGCGGATGAGGTCCTTGCCGTCTGCTAGACGGGCGAAGACGTAGTACAGCCCGGGAATAATCATTACCCCCAAAATTGTTCCCAGGAGCATGCCGCCGGCGGAGGATGCTCCGATCGTGCGATTGCCGATGGCGCCGGCCCCGGAGGCCATGACGAGGGGGATCAGCCCGGCGATAAAAGCAAAGGAGGTCATGAGAATGGGGCGAAGCCGAACCCGAGCCCCTTCGATTGCGGCCTCGAGGATTGGTAGCCCCGCTTGCTGCTTCTGCACCGCAAACTCGACGATGAGAATGGCGTTCTTCCCTAAAAGGCCGACCAGCATGACTAGGCCAATCTGGGCATAGACGTTGTTCTGGAGCCCCATGAGCTTGAGTAGCAGAAAGGATCCGAGCACCCCAACGGGCAGGGACAGAATAACGGCAAGGGGTAGGAGGAAGCTTTCGTACTGCGCGACGAGCACGAGGTAAACGAAGATGATCACCACTAGAAAAATATAGAGCGCTTCGTTCCCGCGATTCGCCTCGTCTAGCGCTAGGCCTGCCCAGTCGATGGCAAAACCTTGCGGTAGAACTTCCTCGGCTACCGCCTGGATGGCGGCGATGGCATCGCCGCTGCTATAGCCCGCTGCCGGTGCCCCCTGGATCGATGAAGAGGGATACACGTTGTAGCGGGTGATCTCATTGAGGCCCTGACGCTTCTCCAACTTCATGAATGCCGAGTAGGGCACCATTTCCCCTTCCTCGTTCTCCACAAAGAGGTTAGCGAGGTCGCTAGGCATGCGGCGGTAGGGGGCATCGGCCTGGACGTAGACCTTGAAGAACTGTCCGAAGCGGATGAAGCCTTGCTCGTAGGTGCTGCCCACGAGGATACCGAGCGTATCCATAGCCTTCTTGATGGATACGCCTTTTTGCATGGCCACTTCGTTATCGATGATGAGCTCGTATTGGGGGTAGTCATCACTAAAGAAAGTGAATAGGCCGCGGAGCTCGGGGCGAGCTCGCAGGGCCGCCATAAAGCGGTCGTTGACCTCCCCAAGACGGGCATAGTCGCCGGTGTTGGTCTTATCGAGCAGCCGTAGGGCAAAGCCCCCGGCAGCGCCGAAGCCAGGCACGGCTGGGGGTTCGAAGAACTCGATGGTCGCGCCGGAAATTTCGGCTTGAGCCGCCTCCTCCAGCTCCCGGATCACATCTTCTACCCCGTTGGTCCGCTCGTGCCAGGGTTTCAGGTTGATAAGGCAGGTCCCCGCGTTGGAACCGCGCCCTTCCGTTAGGACCTCGTAACCGGCTAGGGCGGAAACGGATTGCACCCCTTCCACATGTTCGGCAATAGCCTGGAGCTCGAGGGACTTCGCGTAAGTGCGTTCCAGGGTTGACCCGGGAGGCGTTTGCACGATCGCATAGATCATTCCCTGGTCTTCATTTGGGATGAAGCCTGAGGGCATTTGCTGATTCAGGATTACAATGCCCGCGAGGGACGCGATCAGAATGACGAAGGTGGCCAAACGCCGTGGCACGAGGCCTCGGAGCGTGTCCACGTACCGTCCGGCCAGTGCTTCAAAGCCCCGATTAAAGGCCGCTAGGGCGCGGCCAAGGGGGCCCTTCGCGGCGCCCTCCCCGTGCTGAGGCTTAAGAAGCATGGCGCAGAGCACGGGGGTGAGGGTGAGGGCGATCAACCCCGAGAGGACGATCGCTACGGCCATGGTGATGGAGAATTGGCGATAAAATACCCCGACGGCGCCTGGCATGAAGGTCACGGGGACAAATACCGCGGTCATCACCAGGGTGATCGCGATAATGGCGCCGCTGATTTCGTGCATCACCTGCTGGGTGGCGCGGTAGGCGCCGAGGCCCGTTTCCTCCATCTTTGCGTGAACCGCTTCCACCACCACGATCGCGTTATCCACCACGATGCCGATGGCTAAAACGAGAGCAAAAAGGGTGATGAGGTTAATGTTCACCCCCAGCAGCTGCATGAAGAAGAAGGTCCCCACAAGGGATACGGGCACGGCTAGGGTGGGGATCAGGGTTGAGCGCCAGTCTCCTAGGAAGAGGAAAACCACCAAGGCCACGAGGACAAAGGCTTCAAACAGTGTCTCCAATACTTGCTCAATGGAGGCATCGAGGAAGCTGGCGACGTCGTAGCTGATCTCGTAGTCCATGCCGGCGGGAAAGGATTCGCGCTTGAAGCGCTCGACAGTCTCCTTCACCTCGTCGATCACCTCCCGCGCATTGCTGCCCGGGCTTTGCTTGAGCACGATGGCAGCCGAAGGGTGCCCATCTAGGTTGGAGTAGATGTCATAGAACTCGCTGCCCAGCTCAACCTCGGCGACGTCTCGGAGATGCAGAATCTCCCCTTCCTCCGTGGCGCGGAGGATGATGCCTTCGTACTCCTCCTTCGTGTTGTAGCGCCCCTTGTAGGTCAGCACGTATTCCAGCGCTTGGGAGGTTTTCCCCGACGCCCGACCCAGGCGGCCCGGGGAGCCGATCATGCTTTGCTCGTCGAGGGCTTCCATGACCCGTTCCGTTGAGATGCCATAGGCCCGCATGCGGTCTGGCTTCAGCCAGATCCGCATGGCGTATTGGCGACTCCCGAGGATCTTGGCGCTGGCGATGCCGCGAATGCGTTGGAGCTCGGGGATAATGTTCACGCCCGCGTAGTTAAAGAGAAACTTCATGTCCGCGTCGTCAGCCAAGCTGTAGAGGTTGACGTACATGAGCATGTTCGGCTGCATGCGGTTAACGATGATCCCTTCCCGCTGAACGAGGGGCGGTAGGCGCGTCTTTACCTGATCGACCCGGTTGATCACGTTCACCACGGCTTGGTTTGGATCCGTGCCTTGATGGAAGACCACCTGGATAACCGCTTCCCCGGCGCTGGTGGCGTCGGAGGTCATGTATTTCATGCCCTGAACGCCATTGATGGACCGTTCGAGGGGAATCAGTACGGAGTCCTCTAGGACCTTTGCGCTTGCCCCCGGGTAGGCGATGCTGATCATCACCATGGGCGGCGAAACGTCGGGGAACTGGGAAACCGGTAGGCGCGCGATGGAAAGTCCCCCGAGGAACAGCAAGATCAGGGAGATCACGATTGCAAGGGCGGGGCGATGGAGGATTTTGGAGAACATAGGGTTACTCCGCCGCCCACTTGAGATTGGCAAGGGCTTCCTCGGCGCTCACTGCGCGAACCTTGGCCTCTTTCCCATCGCTCACGTGGCGTAGGCCATCGATGATGACCGACTCGCCGGGCTCGAGGCCCCGTTCTACGACGAAAAGGTCTTCCACCTCTGTGCCAATCGCGATGCCACGCTGGTGCACGACGGAGTCCGCATCCACGACGTAGACGAAGCGCTGGTCGAGAATTTCGAAAACGGCCTTTTGCGGGATCACCAAGGCTTGCTCAGCCACCTGCGTGAGCCGAACCGTGCCGGTCTGACCATGCCGCAGTACGCCCGTGGGGTTGGGGAAATCGGCCCGGAACGGGATGGTGCCCGTCTGATTGTTAAAGTCCGCTTCAATTGCACTAACCGTGCCCTGGACGGGATAGCTGCGGCCGTCGGCGGTGAAAAGCTCCGCGCGCTCTTCGCCTACGGCAAGGCCGCCGGCCATGTAGCTGAGGTACTCCACCTCGGGCACATTGAAGTACACCCACATGGTTCGGTTGTCGGACAGGGTCGTGATGGGATGGCCTTCTTCCACCAGGCTGCCTTCTTGCGCATGGAAGCGATCGACGATTCCGGGGAAGGGCGCCCGGAGCGTGGTGAAGTTCAGCTCCGCCTTGGCGAGCGCCAATTCCGCTTGGGCCCGCTCGGCGCGGGCCTCGGCCAGGGCGACTTCTGCGGAAGAAATAACGTTGCTAGCCCCGAGCCGGGCTGCGTTTTCATATTCAAGACGGGCGAGCTTAGCTTCCGCGCCGGCCCGCTGCGTCTCCGCTTCGAAGGTAATGGGATTCAGCCGGAAAAGGATCTGCCCCGCGTCCACCCGCGCCCCCTCCTGAGTGAGGATTTCTTGGAGGTAGCCGCGCTCCAGGGCCCGGATTTCAATATGGCGGCGGGCGTGAATTTGGGCCACGTAATCCCGGATTAGGGAGACGTCCCGGCGCACGACTTGCGTGCTGACCACCGTATGGCCATGCCCCTCTTCGTGATGATCGTCATGTTCGCAAGCAGTCAGAAAAACGCTGGCACAGAGCGCCAGCGCAGCCGTGCGTGAAGCCAATAGGTTCATGATAAAGCCCTTCCCGAGTCGTCCTGGCGCAGTGCCAAGGAACCAAAGCATCCAGAGGCCAGCCCTGGCTCGCCCACCGTGGAGCAAGATTGGGTGCTAGCCGATTGCGTGACGCTTAGCTGAGGATTGGGGGGGCTCGAGGGTGCCGCTGATGGGCTCGCGGGGTTGCGACAAAGTGATCGTTGCCCGCATAGGGGGAAGGCGTCGAGTGAGGAGTGGACTCGAGGGCAAGGCCGCCGAAGGGATGGGGCGACCCTTCTGAATTTTCCTCCGTCGGCCCTTCCTGGGCATCGCCTTCGGCGAGGGTTTCAAGGGAGGGGATCTGCGGATCCGGTTCCAGACCCGCCCAGGGCGCGAGGGCCGAACTGAAAAGCAGTAGGAGTAACAGGGGGGCCACGAGGGCGCCATGCCGCCAGGGCTTTGCCTTAAGGCGCGCTTTGGATGACCCATGGGATTGGCGAGGTGGCATGAACAAGAAGGGCGTAGTCCTAGAAGGCGCGTTGAGCCTTAAGCTGAGATAAAGGGTGCTACAGCCCTTGATCGCTGTCAAAAAGATTCGCGACGCCGTGCCAAGCTTCCCTTTTTCTCCCAATTTCTGCCCGGCTTCCTAGCCGCCCAACGGGCTTCGCATCGCCAGATAAAAGGTGTACTTTCGATGACATGAGGGGAGTGGTATCGCGTAGGGGGCGCGGTATCCGGGCGCAACCTTCGGCCTTGATTGCCTCCTGCCGTGCCCGTGAGGGGGCGCGCTTGGGTCTAAAGCGTTTAAACATAGTGGATCTCCAGAGGGCCTCAGGTCCCTTTGGGGTAACGCTGTGCCGGTCTCCTGTTCTCCCGTCGTCAGCCCAAAGGGGGGTTGCCTAGACACCAGGGGGAGGGGGGCGATGAAGCCAACCAACATTAAAGATCCGGAATACTTCCACAAGGTCGTCGATTGCCAATACGCCTGTCCGGCTCATACGCCGGTGCCGGAGTACATTCGCCTGATTGCGGCGGAGCGCTATGGCGAGGCCTATATGGTCAACTGGGAATCCAACGTCTTCCCGGGGGTGCTGGGGCGCACCTGCGATCGTCCCTGCGAACCAGCCTGTCGCCGTGGCCGGGTGGATGAAGAGCCGGTGGCAATCTGCCGCTTAAAGCGCGTGGCAGCGGATAACAAGGGTGATGTGTCGGCGGCTATGCCCGTGGCCCCGGATATCAAAAAACAGGGGCGGGTGGCGCTGATCGGTGCGGGCCCGGCCTCCCTTACCGTGGCCCGAGACCTTGCCCCCTTGGGTTACGAAATTGATCTGTTCGATGACCAGCCCCTTGCCGGGGGCTTCATGCGTAGCCAGATCCCCGTGTTCCGCCTACCGCCTGAGGTCCTCGATGAGGAAGTGGGCTTCGTGCTCCAGCTGGGCATTAAGCAGCACTTTCGACACTACGTGGACAGCCTCGGCGCCGTACTCGAAAAGGACTACGACGCAATCTTCGTGGGCACCGGCGCGCCCCGGGGCAGCGATCTTTCGATCCCCGGGCGGGAAGAGGCCGGCAAGCACATTCATATCGGCATCGACTGGCTCGCGTCCGTCGCCTTTGAGCATCTGAGCAAGGTCGGCCGCAGGGTCCTTGTGCTCGGGGGCGGTAATACCGCCATGGACTGCTGCCGGACGGCCCGGCGCCTGGGGGGGGAGGATGTAAGAGTGGTGGTGCGCTCCGAGCGCGCCAAGATGAAGGCCTCGCCCTGGGAAATCGACGACGCCATTGCCGAGGACATCCCCATCATCAACAACCACGTGCCCAAGGAATTCGTGCACGAAAATGGGAAGCTGACCGGCGTGCGCTTTACCGTGGTGGACGTGGTTTATGGCGACGGAGGGGAGCGGAAGCTCGTCCCCACGGGGGAAGAGGTGTTCTTTGAGGCCGACGACGTGATCATCGCCATCGGCCAGGACAACGCCTTCCCCTGGATCGAGCGGGACATCGGGCTCGAATTCGGGAAGTGGGACATGCCCGTCATCGACCCCGTGACCTTCCAAAGTACCAACCCCCGAGTGTTCTTCGGTGGCGATGCGGCTTTCGGGCCGGAAAACATCATCACTGCCGTTGCTCATGGACACCAGGCGGCCATTTCCATGGATCGCTTTATCCGGGGAGAGGACGTGCATGACCGCCCAGCCCCGGGGGTCACCCTCGTGAGTCAGAAGATGGGGGTTCACGAGTGGAGCTACGACAGCGCCGTGTCCCTGGAGGACCGCTTCCCCGTGCCCCACGTGGATAAAACCCTCGCCCTCAAAGATCGGAAGGTGGAGGTGGAGCTCGGCTTCGACCGAGCCGTCGCCTATCGGGAGGCGGAGCGTTGCCTAAATTGCGATGTGCAGACCGTCTTCATTACCGATAAGTGCATCGAGTGCGACGGCTGTGTCGATATCTGCCCCACGGAATGCATCAACTTCCTGCCCAACGATGAGGAAGCGGCCCTTCGCACGAAGCTGCGCATGGCGGCCGATGAACTGGATCAGGACCTCTATGTATCAGACGCGCTCGCGCAGACCGGGCGGGTGATGGTGAAGGACGAGAACGTTTGCCTTCACTGCGGGCTCTGTGCCGAGCGCTGTCCCACCGGCGCTTGGGATATGCAGCGTTTCCTCTATCAAGTCACGAAGGCGGGCCAGCCATGCAGCCAAAGCAAGCGATAAACGATTTCGTTATCAAGTTTGCGAACGTCAACGGCACCGGCTCCGCCAGCGCCAACGGGATGTTCGCCAAAGCCATCTTCCGCATGGGAATCCCGGTGAGTCCGCGGAATATCTTTCCGTCGAATATCCAGGGTATGCCCACCTGGTACGAAGTTCGAGTGAGCCAGGACGGGTACCTGGGGCGCCGGGGGGGTACGGACATCATGGTGTGCGTGAATCCCCAGAGCATGGCCCAGGATGTGGCCGGCCTAGAGCCCGGGGGCTACTTTGTTTACGACAATACGAAGCCGTTGGAACCGCGCTTTCTGCGGGACGATATCCACTACATCGGCCTTCCCTTGACGGAAATCTGCCTTCGCGAATACACCGATGCACGGCAACGGCTGCTGTTTAAGAACGTCATTTACGTGGGGGCCTTGGCTGCGCTATTGAACATCGACTTCACCATCCTGAAGGACCTGGTGAGCGATCAGTTCAAGGGCAAGGAGCGGCTGATCACGCCGAATATCTACGCCCTCGAGCTTGGCTATCAGCACGCCCAGGCGAACTTCAGCTGTCCCCTGAGCATTCACCTTGAGCGCGGTCACAAGGTGGCGAAGCACATTGAGGACTTCGACAACATCCTCATGGATGGAAACACCGCTGCGGCGCTGGGGGCGGTGTACGCCGGCGCTACGGTCGCCGCCTGGTATCCCATTACCCCTTCGACCTCCGTGGTGGACGCCTTTGACACCTACTGCCGGCGGCTGCGCATCGACCCCGGCACGGGGAAGAAGAACTACGCCATCGTGCAGGCGGAGGATGAGCTCTCGGCGATGGGTATGGTCATTGGCGCCAATTGGAATGGCGCCCGGGCCTTCACGGCCACCAGCGGCCCGGGGGTTTCGCTCATGAGCGAGTTCCTGGGCCTCGCGTACTTCGCCGAGGTGCCCGCGGTGCTCATCGACGTGCAGCGGGCCGGCCCCTCCACGGGGATGCCAACGCGCACCCAGCAGTCGGACATTTTGGCCGCGGCCTATGCCTCCCACGGGGATACGAAGCACGTCCTGCTGTTCCCCGCGACCCCTGCGGAGTGCTTTAGCATGACCGTGGAGGCCTTTGACCTCGCCGAGCGGCTACAAACGCCCATCATCATCATGAGCGACCTCGATTTGGGCATGAACGAGTGGATGTCGCCGCCCCTGGAGTTCGACGATAGCTACCGCTACGACCGGGGCAAAGTTCTCGACGCCGACGCCCTTGAGGCCATGACCGAGCGTTTTGGGCGCTATCTGGATGTCGATGGGGATGGCATTCCCTATCGCACCTATCCCGGGGCGCACCCCAGCAAGGGTGCCTATTTCACCCGGGGCACGTCCCGGGACGAGTACGCGGCCTATACAGAGGATGGTCAGGCCTACGTGCGCAACATGGATCGGCTTCTGAAGAAGTTTGAGACGGCGAAGCAGCTTGTTCCGGAGCCGAAGCTCAAGGAAGCGGAGATGGAGACGCGGAACGGTGCGGTGTTCTTCGGGACCACGGCGTCCCCGGCCTACGAGGCCATTGAAATCCTGGAAAAGGAGGGGATCTGCATCGATACGCTGCGCATCCGGTCCTTCCCCTTCAACGAGGACGTGGAGCAGTTTATTCGGGAGCACGACCGGATTTTTGTGATTGAGCAAAACCGCGATGGGCAAATGCGTCGCCTGCTGCTCAACGAAACCAGCGTGCCCGTGAAGGATCGGCTCATCGCCATCCTCGAATACGATGGACTTCCGGTCACGGCGCGGAAAATCGCCGGCATGATTCGAAACTTCATTACCTTGGGCAACGTGACGCCAATTACCCGGCGGGCTCAGGCTGAGGAGATCTCCGCATGACCTATATCAAACCGGCTTTTCGTCATCCCAAGGCGCCCGTTAACGACCTGGGTTGGACCCGCCAGGATTACGAGGGGGGGTTGTCGACCCTCTGCGCGGGCTGCGGCCACGACTCCATCAGCGCGGCCATCGTGGACGCCTGCTTCCAGCTGAATATCGAGCCCCATCGGGTAGCCAAGCTCTCGGGCATCGGCTGCTCGTCGAAGACCCCGGCCTATTTTCTCTCCGGCTCCCACAGCTTTAATTCCGTGCACGGCCGCATGCCCTCCGTGGCCACCGGGGCCAACCTCGCCAACCGGGACCTGATCTACATCGGGGTTTCGGGAGACGGGGATACGGCGTCCATTGGCCTCGGGCAGTTCGCCCATGGCGCTCGGCGAAATCTCAACATGACCTACATCGTGGAGAACAATGGGTGCTACGGCCTCACCAAGGGGCAGGATTCCGCCACCATGGATACGGGGTCCGTTAACAAAAAGGGGGATCGAAATCTTTCCACCCCCATGGACGTGGCGCGCCTGGCCATCGAGGTGGGGGCCACCTTCGTGGGCCGGAGCTTCTCCGGGGGTACGGCGCAGCTCGTGCCCCTTATCAAGGCCGCCCTAAGCCATCGAGGTTTTGCCTTGCTGGATGTGATCTCCCCCTGCGTGACGTTCAATAACCACGCCGGCTCCTACAAAAGCTACGAGTACTTCCGCAGCGTGAAGGAAGTGATGCCCCTCGATTTCGTCCCCGTGCGTGAGGAAATTACCGCGAGCTATGCCTCCGGGACCACCTGCGAGGTGCGCATGCACGACGGCTCCATGGTGCGGCTACATAAGCAGGATAGCGATCACGACATTGAGGATCGGCAGTCGGCGCTCCAGGCCATTGCCCATCACGAAAGCCAGGGCAAGGTCCTGACGGGGCTGCTCTACATCGACCGCGATAGCGAAGAGCTCCACGATCAGCTGGGGACGGCGCGCCGCCCCCTAAATACCCTTACGGAGCAGGAGCTTTGCCCAGGCTCGAAGTTCTTAGACAGCATTAACGCAGGCTTGCGATAGGAGGGGTTCGCCGGGGGTAGGGCGCCCCCGGCGTTTCGCGGAACCCTAGAGGCTTAGGGTGGCCTGCTCGGAGAGCAGGGTCCAGGTCTTATCGTAGAGCGCGCCGGTGCTGTAGAGAGTAAAACGAGCCTCCTTATTCTTGATCTTGCAGCACCACTTGTACTTCTTGTATTTAGCGAAAAGGTAGAAGTCCCCTTCGATGGCCCGGAGCTGATTCACCGCCGAGGCCCGAAGCGTAACCTTGCCGTTGCCGAGCTGGTTGAAGTCCACCTCGCCGACGATGCCGAGGTTTTCTCCCACCAGCAGGAGGTCGGCGCCGACGCCGCCGGAGGCGACAAAGGCATCGATGCTGCCCTTGGCAAAGGCGTCGAGGCTCATAAAGAACACGTCCCCGGTGGCGGTCAGGGTCAGATTCTGGAAAGCAAGGCCAGCGCCAAAGCCCATGCTCCCGCTGATCCCGGCCTGTACCCGCAAGGGGACGGGGCCCACGAAGAAGCGCTGATCCGCGAGGGTGCGTTCCTCTTCCCAGCTTAGGGACCAGGACCGCTGCAGCTGGTCACTGGCGTCCTGTCCCTGATCAAGCACCGTGTTCCCCAGCACCCGCACCCCGACGCTGTAGTCGGCACTATTGGCGTAGCCATCAGCCCCGGCCAGGGCTTCGGCGTCGAAGAGCTCAAAGCCCTTCCCGAAGACCTTCAGGGTGACGTTGCCCCGGTTGGCTAGGGTTGCGGAGGCATCGGCCCCAGACAGCTCGTTTAAGCTGCGCACATCCATGGTGATGGCGAACTTGCTGGCGTCCCCATAGCTCTGCTGAAAAACCTTATCGAAACTGAGGTTCCCCGCCGCGGCAGCGGAGGCGCCGCCATTTTTATAGACGCCCTTTAACGGCGCCGCGCCCGCGGCGCTGGCGGTGGCGAGGCCCTCAAAGGGCACTTCGCTATGGGCTTCCGGAGAGAAGAAGCGCAGGGGGATGGTCAGGTCGAACTGATTGTTCTCTAGGCTCTCCTCTGCGCCGCCGTCCACGAGCACGGTGCGAAAGCGCAGGGTGGCGGTGTTGTCGGGCGCCTGGGGATCGTAGGCGGCCCAGAGCGCAGCAATCTGCGCATCGGAAAGGCGAAGGTCCCAGGGGACGTAGTGCGTTTCCGTGGCGTTAGGAAGGGTGAGGGTGGCTTGCTCATACCAAACGTCGTTTTCCCCATCCCACATGGCGGCGGGGGTGATCTCGCCATTGATGATGACGTCCACTTCGACGTTGGCGGTGAGGCTGGCGCTGCCGATTTTGCGCACGTCGATGTGGCCCACCACGTGGGACTCGTCCGTATCCGTATTGGTGATCTGGGTCGCACGACGACTCCCCAGGTTGCTCGCCCCTGCGGCAGCCGGGGCTTCAAGAAGGAGGAAGCCCTCCGCTACCTGGGCATCAAGAATTTGCAGGTCGTTAATGCCGTCCTCGGAGATGGCGATGCGCTTTAGGGTGGGGCTGGCGAGGGTCGGCTCGATGTCCCGGGTGCGGTTATCCTCGACGTTGCTGTCCTCCGTGAGGATCCCGTCGGGGTCGACGACTCCAATGAGCAGATAGTCCCCTGCGTCGGCGATGTCCGCGGGCACTTCAAACTGCGCAGTGAAGCCTTGGTTTCCAGGAACGAGGTTTTCCACGAGGAATTCCCCAAGGTCCACCAGTTCGGCCTCTTCATTGCTGATGAGGTCTTCCCAGGCGTCCGCCTTGGTCAGGGCAAAATCCACGGCCACGTGCTCCGCGGTGATCGCATCGCTTCGAAGGAAAAAGTCGAAGGTGATCGGTTCCCCTGGGCGGTAAACGGACTTCGTTGGGGTGCCGATGGCCTGGAGCGCGACATTGGGGCCCGGGGTGACTTCGGGAAGGGGATCGGAGCCGCTCCCGCCGCTACAGCCTGCGAGAAGGAGTGCGGAAAGGACCGCTGTCGTCACGCCGCTTTTCATAACCGTTTCACCGTGCTGATTAATTGCTCCCATTATTGTCAAGGAGCTCCGGCAGGGCAAGGGGGCGCATTGCACTTCGGCCCCTCCTGGCCTAGCGTAAGGGCGTCTCTAACCACGGGAGGGAGACCATGGGCTACCACCATCTGGCGCTGGCCGCCAAAGATATGAAGGCCATCCATCACTTTTATGAAACGGTGATGGGTTTCACCTTGGTGAAGGTCGAAGTCGGGCCGTCTCCCCAGGGCGGTTGGGCGAAGCACTTCTTCTATCGCATGGAAGACGACTCAAAATTCATCGCCTTCTGGGAGATGCACGACATGCCTGGAGTCGACGACAGCTTTGAAACGAACCTGTCTAAGGCAGCGGGCTTGCCGGACCACATCAATCACATTTCCTTCGATGTGAAGGATGCCGCCGAGCTAGAGCAGCGTCGTGCGCAGTGGCAGGCCGCCGGGTGCGATGTGCTGGAGGTTGATCACAACTGGTGTCATTCCATCTACACCAAGGATCCGAACGACAACCTCGTGGAGTTCTGCCTCACCACGGGCAGCTTTACGGAGGAAGACCGCCGCTATGCCCTGGCTCAGCTGACCAGCGAAGCGCCGGAATTCTCCAAGCCCCCGGCCTTCATGACGACCCATAAGGCCACCGCCTAGGGCCGGGCCACCCCCCGCGGTTGCAGGCGAT
>Ga0255757_10000679_pt1 | contig 33490 bp, 26 predicted proteins | sample 071ome_27_FD_179957 | JGI IMG/M metagenome (GOLD analysis project Ga0255757, IMG submission 179957) | Coastal salt marsh microbial communities from the Groves Creek Marsh, Skidaway Island, Georgia - 071409AT metaG (version 2) | ecosystem: Environmental > Aquatic > Marine > Intertidal zone >...
GAGATTTACTTTCTATTATGCTGGCTCTGCCAAAGCTGGCTCTTTTTCACTCTGCACTCGCCGAAATATATCATGAGATAAGAACAACATATTGGAGCCATGCATGACAAGAAGTGTCATTACGAATCTCCCTTCTCGACTCTCTTTTTGCGCGATCTCTCTGGCTTCAATGGCGATTTATAATTTTTGGCTAAGCCAAAATGTTGAGGCACATCTCATCATACTTGGCTTACTTCTTGCAATTACCGGTTTGCCTCACGGTGCGATTGACCCAGCAATCGCTAGGCAAGCTGGTTGGTGGGAAGGAGGGTTCGGCCTACTAATTTTTTCACTAGGATATTTAGCGCTTGCGGTCATGGTCGTTGCTGTATGGCTAATTGCCCCAGCGTTATTCATCGTGCCAATGCTTGCTTTTTCCGTATGGCACTTCTCTGAGGACTGGCATAGCCATTTTGACCGATGGACTAGCTTAGCCATCAGCTCCTCGGTGATATGTCTACCGGCCTTATTCCACCCCGAGGAAGTTCTTATAATATTTGAAGTTCTTACACCGGCGGCTTCTCAGATCATAGTGGATTCTATGGGATCTATATCAGTAGTTACTACAATAGCCGTATGCATCCTCTGTCTTCGGGCTCGAAGAGCAGGAATAACAGCACACTTAGAATTAGCGGTTTTGTTCTATAGTGCTTATTCTCTACCGCCAATAGCTCACTTTACAGTTTACTTTTGTGTTTTGCATAGTTCACTTCACCTTGGCCGGTCACTTAAAAAGCTAGGCGTCACAAATGTTTTGGTCTACGCAGTGCCTTTCACCCTGCTCAGTTTTGTCCTCGGCTCAATATTATTTATAGCTTTGCCTGATATTGATGTTAGCTCCCAATTAATACAGGTCATATTTGTCGGTCTGTTCGCTCTCACAGTGCCTCATATGATCCTAATAAGCCTGTTAAATCAGGAGCAAGAAAGGGCCATTCAATGACTGAGATTCTCAAACGTAAGACAGACCATATTGACCTGGTTCTAAAACAGAGGTTAGGTGATGCAGAGCAGGAAAGTCCTTGGGATAACGTAATTTTGACCCACAATGCCTTGCCTGAAAAAGACTTAGAGAATTTTGACCTGTCAACTGAATTTCTTGGCAGGCAGTTAAAACTTCCGTTCATTATAAGCTCTATGACTGGAGGTCCATTAAATGCGGAGAAAATAAACGCCCATTTAGCAGAGGCTGCGCAGGAACTAGGCATAGCAATGGGCGTGGGTTCACAGCGAATAGCCTTGCTGAGTGCGGGTGACAAAGGCTTAACAAGCGGCTTACGAAAATGGGCACCAGATATACCCCTTTACGCTAATCTAGGTGCTGCTCAGCTACGTGATGATTTTTCTCTATCGGAGGTCCAAAAAGCGGTGCAGATGATTGCGGCTGATGCACTTATTATTCACTTGAACTGTCTTCAGGAATTTATTCAGAAGGACGGCGATACAAACTGGTCCGGCCTCTTGGATGCCATTGAAAACGTATGCACTTATCTTGATGTTCCCGTGATAGCGAAAGAGGTTGGTATGGGTATATCAGCAGGGACCGCACGCAGGCTAGTCAATGCTGGTGTCAAGGCAATTGATGTCGCAGGAAAAGGAGGGACAAATTTCATTAAAGTCGAAGCCGAGCGCAACAAAGACCCAAGGCTTCAAGCCTTAGCTGAGATATTCAAGGACTGGGGCATTACTACGCCTGACGCGGTGAGAGATATTCGTGCAGCTTTACCCGACATTCCAGTGATTGCCTCTGGCGGAATTCGCCATGGCCTTGACGCGGCTAAAGCCATCAAGCTGGGTGCAAATGTTATTGCCCAGGCCGGCCCTGTGCTTAGGGCTGCAACCGAATCAACTCAATTAGTACTTGATCATTTCAAATCCATGGAGTCCGGCCTGAGAATAGGCTTGGCCTGTTCAGAATAGAAAAATGCGCTTATATCTTGAAGTCAAGATGACTTCTAGAAATACCCGATTTCCAGTCAGTTCAAAACTAATCACCTATTTTGGTTAAATTTTCATAGAAATGCTTAGTCCTTGGCGAAAAAATAATTTGAAAGGGGTGATTGAGTAGAAAAACACGAAAAATATGCGAGACAAATATTCATGCTCATTACCGGACGTTTATTTTTGTATTTATCAAACAAAAACCTGTAACTACTCTATCTTGCATAACATTAGGATCCGTAGCTTTCATTTATGAAGTTTGGATGAAAAAGGCCGTGGCTCTTGCCTCTCGATCCGCTAGTTATCGCGAAGTACCCAGAGTCCGAACATGACCATTCGAGGTGCATGAATCGGCCTGCAATATGACACATTTTGAAGTTATTTCATTTGTACGACTGGGTAAAGTAATGAGTGATTCGGCAGAGAAAAAAAGAGATTGATGCTTCGACTGGGTAACATCCCCATATCCGGGCGTTTTTCATATCTGCACTAGCGACTCCATGTGCCGATGGAACCGTTGACGGCTCATAAAGCGATTTGCTATCACAAATGGCATGATCACTTGGTCAACAGAAAGCTCTTCAAAACGCGTTTGATTATTTGTATTCACTTCTAAAAATTAAAGCACCATGGATGGCGTTTTTAAATTCTTGTGAACCAGCTATAAATCACAAAGCTAGCGTCATACTTTCATGAATATGCTTTTAGACCTTAATGGTATGGACGAAGCAGTAGGCTACTTTTATCAAATAGTAAGCGATCGTATAACTCAGAAAATTGTAGCCAAGGCTCTAGTGTCCTGCATCCTGGCTTTACGAAGTTCTGGCAATCCTTGAGTCAAAAAGTACTATTGTCTTTTCGGGACTTCGATTTAACGGGGGCCATCAGGCTTGCCAAGATAAATTCCGGCTAAGGAGGACACTGCTTTGCAGGTTGTAGAAATACAACAAGCAATTTTTCTCTCCCCGGGTTGTTGGTTTTAGAGTTGGTCGCATCTGCTTGGAGTCTTAAATTGTCAGGATGAATATCTATGCCAGTCAGTTCTTCCTTTACTAGGCCTTCGCCATCAATTCTTACCCATAGAAAGCCAAGAGGTTCTCTTTGATGTAGTCTAAAAAAGTGTGAAATACTAGACGAATACCCAGAACATGTCCCATTATGCGACAGTAGTCGATAAGCCGTAGTTATAAAGCTTGCAAGTGTAAATGTTGCAGGCATTTGGTTGCCAGTAGGATTAAACAAACACATTTGGGTGTGAAAATTGCTCTGACTTGCAACGTGGTTGCAAATATTGTTTCAGAGAGCGTGACAAGCTGTTTTATTATAAAAAAAACGTAGCCCCACTATGGAGTGGGAGTAAGGCCTAACAATTCCTTCCCGAATCATGATTAGTGCAAGAGAGCATGGGATGTCGCTGGCATTGACCCAGGCGCGGCAAGCCTTGTTGAAGAAAGAAGTACCGGTTGGTGCGGTTATCATTCAAGGCGATGAGGTTATCGGTGTTGGTTTTAACCAGTCTATTTCCAGCCATGATCCCACTGCTCATGCCGAAATCGTTGCGCTTCGTGAGGCTGCCGCCAGTACAGGTAATTATCGCCTGCCGGGTGCCATCCTGTATGTGACGATAGAGCCCTGCACAATGTGTGTGGGCGCCATGATTCATGCGCGCATAAGCAAAGTGGTGTTTGGGGCGCGTGAACCCCGTGCGGGGGCGTTAGTGAGTAATCTGCAGTTACATCAGTCTGCTGTTTATAACCATCAGCTTGAGGTGGAAGAGGGCGTGTTGGCCGATGAGTGCCGTGCCCTGATGAAAAATTTCTTTCGTGCCAGGCGTGAGCGTACTGGCGACACTAAAAACTAGTCCTCTTTCCCATTGCCGGCCGCCTGGCGGTCGAGTGTGCCTACATCCAGTACAGGTCCTGCATCCAGCGACTGTACATCCATCATCGATGCAATCCGCTGTAGCGACGCGATGATCATGTTCTGCTCCCAGCTTTCCAGCTTGCCAAACCGGCTCACAAAACTGTGCTGCAACAGGGCGGGCGCTTTTTTCACCGTTTGTTTGCCCAGCTCTGTCAGGTAGGCATGCACGCGGCGTTTGTCAGTAGTGGAGCGGGCCCGTGTGACATAGCCGCGTTGCTCGAGTCGGTCCAGGATGCTGGTTACGGTGGCCTGGCTCAGGCTGATGTCTTCGGCCAGTTTTCCGATGCTGACTTCACCGCTGGACTTGATGGATTGCAACAGCAGTAACTGTGGTGTCGTGAGGCCTGTCGTGCGTACCAGTTCCCTGGAATGCAGATCCGTTGCCCGCATAAGTCTGCGCAGGGCAATCAGGACATCATTGATTTTCTTGTCTTTCATGCGTTTGGTGGCGGCGAGTTCTTGGAAGGTGGGTCTGAGGCGTTGTTCCAGACGTTTCAGGCCATAATCATGCCATACCTGCATCGCCGTGGACATGGGCGCCCGGTCCAAAAGTGAGCAGCCCGACAATATATTTAGTATACTAATTAATATTACCCAGGCTTATGGCTTTATGAGCTGTATATGCATTACCTGAAAATCTATATAAAGCAATAAAAACAGTGATATAGATTCAGTTCTGGTTATTAATTATCCAGTTTTATACTTTTCAAAAACATTGAATACACAGTAAAAGAGTGCTAATTATGACTGAAGCTAATCGCGGGCATTCGCCTGTAAATACGCCAAAAAATGCACGATCGGGCACGGGCCCGGTTGCCTCGCCACTGCCTTCCCTGCATGAGATTCCGAAGGAGCAGGACTATGGCGACCATCCCAGTGAAGTGCGTGATACCGAGAAATATCAGTCGGAATACGTGGAAAATTTCGTTGAACGCTGGGACGAACTGATCGACTGGGATGCCCGTGCCGCTGGCGAAGGACGTTTTTTTATCGATAAGCTCAAGGAAATGGGCAAGCACAATATTCTCGATGTCGCAACAGGGACCGGTTTCCACTCTGTCCAGCTGCTCAAGGCCGGCTTTAACGTGACCAGTGCTGATGGCAACGCCCAGATGCTGGTGAAAGCGTTTGAAAATACCAAGGATCATGGCCATGTCATGCAGACAGTCCATGCCGACTGGCGTTGGCTCAACCGCGATGTCCAGGACCAGTTATTTGATGCGGTCATCTGTCTCGGCAATTCCTTTACCCACCTGTTTGAAGAGCATGACCGCCGCCGTGCCCTGGCGGAGTTTTATGCCGTGCTCAAGCATGATGGGGTCTTGATCATCGACCAGCGTAACTATGATTCGATTCTGGATGACGGCTTCAAGACCAAGCACAAGTACTACTACTGTGGTGACAAGGTGTCAGCGCAACCGGTTCATGTCGATGACGGCCTGGCGCGTTTCGAGTATGCCTTCGAGGACGGTTCCAAGCATCACCTGAACATGTTTCCGCTGCGTCGGGATTATCTGCGTGGCCTGATCTATGACGCGGGCTTCCAGAAAATTGAAACCTTCGGGGACTTCCAGGAAACCTATAAGGAAGACGATCCCGACTTTTATGTTCACATTGCCCAGAAGGATTACCATGCCCAATAACGCCACCGCACAGCGCAGTTCACAGGAAGTCCAGACCGAGAGCTATTACGACAGCAGTGATGCCGACCGCTTCTACGAAAAAGTGTGGGGCGGTGAGGACATTCACATTGGCCTCTACATGGACACAAACAATATTTTTGAAGCCAGCCGGAAAACGGTGGAGGCCATGACGGCCCAGTTGAAATCCCTCAACAAGAACAGTCGTGTGCTGGATCTTGGCGCCGGCTATGGGGGTTCAGCCCGCTATATGGCCAAGCATTCCGGTTGCCGGGTGATCTGTCTCAACATCAGTGAAGTGCAGAATCAGCGCAACCGGGAGTTGAATGCCGCGCAGGGACTGGATAGCCAGATCGTTGTCCAGCACGGCAGCTTCGAGGAAATTCCCCTGCCGGATGCCTCGGTTGATGTGATCTGGTCACAGGATTCCTTTCTGCACAGTGCCCGCAAGGACAAAGTAATGGAAGAAGTCGTTCGGGTGCTGGCGCCTGGCGGCGATGTGATTTTTACCGATCCGATGCAGGCCGATGACTGTCCTGAAGGCGTGCTTCAGCCGGTCTATGACCGCCTTAACCTGGATTCCATGGGGTCGTTTGCCTGGTACCGCAAGGCTCTGACTGAACGTGGGTTGAGGGAGCAGCACATGGTTTACCTGACGCCTCAGTTGCGCAACCACTATGCCAACGTCAAGGAGGTGCTGGAATCCCGCTATGACGAACTCGTCCAGGAAATCAGCAAGGACTATATGGATCGCATGATTGCTGGGCTGGGTCATTGGGTGGATGCGGCCGACCAGGGCTACCTAGCCTGGGGTATCCTGCATTTGCGTAAACCGGGCTGAAGCCGTTAGCCGATGATTGAGCCGGAAGCAGGGCGGGGCATCAGGGAGAAGCACGGTAGCGGGCGTCAGTTAGCCTCAGACCCCGTCATATTCTTTACCGTGCTCGGGCTGGTACTGGCGATCCTGGTCATGACCGTGATCAGCCGCAACGGGACGAACGCATGGCTGATCGGACTGCAGGATACTATTGTCACCAACTTTGCCTGGCTGTTTTCCCTGTCAGTCAGTGGACTGTTGATCTTCGCTTTCTGGCTGGCGTTTTCCCGCTACGGCCATATTCGCCTCGGCCCGAATGACAGCAAGCCGGAGTATGGCGCAGTTGCCTGGGTGTCGATGCTGTTCAGTGCCGGCATGGGTATTGGCCTGGTCTTTTATGGGGTTGCCGAACCGGTACTCCATTTCATCGCACCGTTGCAGTCGGACCCGCAGACTGTCGCGGCAGCCCGCGAAGCCATGCGTCTCACCATCTTCCACTGGGGACTCCATGCCTGGGGCATCTATGCCATTCTGGGGCTGGCACTGGCCTATTTCCATTTCCGTTTCGGCAAGCCGCTTTCCATACGCTCCACCCTGGAACCGCTGCTTGGGGGCATGACGCATCGCTGGCCGGGCAAGGCCATTGATATCATCGCCGTGCTGGGCACGCTGTTCGGACTTGCCACGTCACTGGGACTGGGCGCCGCGCAGATCAATGCAGGACTTGAGGTGCTTTTCGGCACCGGCATGTCAGCTACGGCCCAGGTCCTGATCATCGTTGTCATCACCGCCTGCGCTACCTGTTCTGTCGTGCTTGGCCTCGACAGGGGCATTCGCCGTCTCAGTGAATGCAATATGCTGCTGGCTTTGCTGCTATTGTTGTTTGTGCTCGTGACCGGTCCGACTGCAGCACTGCTTAGAGGCTTGCCGGACCACTTGGGCAATTACCTGCAAGGCATTGCCGGGCTCAGCCTCAGCACGCATCCGTTCCGGAACCTGGAATGGCAGAAGTCCTGGACCATCTTCTACTGGGCCTGGTGGTTGTCCTGGTCGCCTTTTGTCGGCATGTTCATTGCCCGTATTTCACGGGGACGCACCATTCGCCAGTTCGTCCTGGGAGTGCTGATCGCGCCGACCTTGCTGAGCCTGCTCTGGTTCGGCATTTTCGGCGGTGCGGCACTTCGCCTGGAGCTGTTCAACGATGCTGGCCTGGCGGCAGCCGTTCAGGAGGATTCGGCGACTGCCATTTACGCGCTCATGGCGAATTTTCCCCTGCCGCGGCTGGCCAGCTGGCTTGCCATGCTGCTGGTAGCGATCTTTTTCATCACCTCCTCGGATTCCGGATCGTTAGTCGTTGACATGCTGACTTCCGGCGGACATCCCAACCCGCCCGTCTGGCAGCGGGTTTTCTGGGCGTCGATGGAAGGCCTGCTGGCCATCATCCTGCTGTCCATCGGTGGGCTTGCGGCACTCCAGGCGGGCGCGATCAGTATGGGGCTGCCATTTTGCCTGGTCATCATCGCGGTGTTGTGGTGTTTGCACCGAAAACTGGCAACAGAACGTGTTCCGCTAACTGCTCTGCAAGACCCGTAAATACTGGCTTGCAGCGATATCGTCATGAGAGTCATTGGCGATTTCTCGCCAGTTTGCACCAGATTGGCGCACCAAAAGAGTGCTCCGCCCTGGGTCAGCGCACCAGAACAAGGCGATACCCTGATCATTCACAGTGTCACACCCCCCGTTTTTCATACTCTTTTCTCCTAAATCCCATGTAAATCAGTGGGTTGGTTTTGTTGGCAAGGTCCTTGCTAAGAGATGGGCAGGAAATAAATGCTTTCCTGCACAAACCAAATAAAAGTCTTGCGCTCGTAAGACTCACTAGGAGAAAACGATATGAAAAAATCGCTGAGCACTTTCAAAAAGCCTCTGGCTGTGACAGCACTTACCATGGCGGTAGCCACAGTATCAGCGCCTTCTTACGCTGAACTCTCTGGCAACGTGAGCGTGACCAATAACTACATCTGGCGCGGTCTGACCCAGTCCATCAACGAATCAGCTGTACAGGGTGGCCTGGACTACGCCAGCGAATCCGGTTTCTACATTGGTACCTGGGTTTCCAACGTGGCTTATGACTCAGACGATGCCTACTCTTACGAGCACGACATCTACTTCGGTTTTGCTGGCGAAACTGAGGGTTTTAGCTACGACATCGGTTACCTGTACTACAACTACGATGAAAATGCCGGTTACGACTTCGGTGAAATCTACGGCTCTATCGGTGTAGGCAACTTCAGCGCCACTTACTGGCTGTTGACTTACGCCGAGCCTGATGAAGGTCCGGGCGAAGACTTTGGTTTCGGTGAAGCTTCTTACCTGTCTCTGGACTACGCCATTCCCCTGGGTAGCGGTGCCGAGCTTGGCCTGCACGCCGGTTTCCACGAAGGTGACTTCGCATACTCATTTAACGGTGTGACTGAAGATTACCTGGACTACAACATCAGCATCTCCAAGGATGGCTTCTCAGCCATGGTCACCATGACCGATCTGGATTCTGATGGTGACGGCGACGGTTTCGAAGACTACGCCAATATGCCAGCTCGCGATAACGACGAAATCAAATTCGTGGTTTCCTACGGCATGGATTTCGAACTGTAATTTACAGTTTTACAAGCCTACGAAAGACCGGCGCCAACAGGCGCCGGTTTTTTTTGTCCGGAAAAAATGCATCACCGGCCAGGGATTATCGCAAGCGTGTAATCTTGAAGCCGTCCGATATGTGTCTGGGAGAAGAAGGCAAACCAAGAGGGAGCGCCATGATCATGAGGCCGGTCAACCACTCAGGAACAGCAGGTTGTCATGAGTCATCCTGGCAAGACGCTGGCGGGGTTATCAAAAGCAGCGTAAGTAACTCGTCAGCATGCCGCTGTAAGGTGTTTCCAACCAGGGCAATGTCAGCCTATAGATGTGCGGGAAGTGTGTCTGTCTTTATTATCGTGCGCCCACAAAAGAAGGGCCGTATCCGATGAGGAGGAAAATTCGGATACGGCCCTTAAATGCCAACACTGGCAGTGGGTCTAACGTGAATATGTTTAGACGACTGCAGCCGTTCTAAGGTCACCATCACCTTGGGAACGGCTATTGCCTTTTCCCAGGTAGGCCAGAGCAGCCTCCATGGATTCCTCGCGGGTTTTGTAGTGATCGCTCGGATCCATGTGTTTGTCTGCTTCCAGGGCGCTGAGTGTTTCCTCGACATCCTCATTCATGCCGCACAGGTAGATCTTGCGGTTCGCCTGCTTGGCGTCCCGGGCAACGGTCTCCACCGCAAGTGCTGCACTGACGTCCAGGAACGGTACGCGCTCAAAGTCCAGGATGATGACCAGCGCGCCACCTTCGAGTTGTGAGCGGGCATGGTGGCCCAGGTCTGCGGCAGCACCGAAGCTCAGTGGACCGCCGAAATCGAACACGGTCAGTTTGTCACCCAGTGCATCAAGAATTTCCTTCTCCCTGACGGTAGCGTCATGACGGATCAGGTGCTGCTGGTGCAGGCGTTCCATCTGGTCCTTGGCGACCTGCTTCACGAAAGCGATGGAGGCCAGTACCACACCGGCTGCGACGGCAGTGATGAGGTCAACAAAAATGGTCAGGCCGACCACGATGACCATTAGAGCCAGGTCCCAGCGCGGTCCGCGGTGGGCATTCTTAATGTAACTCCAGTCAATGATGTCCAGGCCAACCTTGATCAGGATGCCGGCCAGCACTGCCATCGGGATGTAGCTGGCCAGTGAGCCCAGGCCAAGCACAACCGCAAGCAGGAGTAGGGCATGGATCATGCCTGAAATACGGGTACGACCACCGGTACGGATATTGACCACGGTGCGCATGGTGGCGCCGGCACCAGGGGCGCCGCCAAAGAAACCGGCAAACATGTTGCCGATACCCTGACCGATCAGTTCCTTGTTGGAATCGTGCCGGGTGCGGGTCATGTTGTCTGCCACCAGCGAGGTCAGCAGGCTGTCGATGGCGCCTAGCAGGGCAAGCACGAAAGCCGCTTCCACGATGATGAAGAAAGATATTGTGTCGATTGTCGGGAAATGCATGGCAGGCAGGCCGGACGGGATGTCACCCAGAATCGGGGCACCACCAACCACGAGGCTGAGGATCGTACCGATGATCAGGGCTGCCAGGGCCCCTGGCACATATTTACCCAGGGCTGCGGGCCACTTCAGGGCGATGGCCAGTGAAATGGCACCGATACCAAGGGCAACAAAATTGATGTCACCTACAGCTGTTGGCGTATAGAACAAGGCATCCAGGGTGCCGGCAGGTGCTTCATGGCCCAGCATCGGGGCAATCTGCAGAATGATGATGATGCCGCCGATACCACTCATGAAGCCGCTGATCACGGGATAGGGTACCAGGCGAATGTATTCGCCCAGTCTGAATACGCCCATGACGATCTGGAACAGGCCCGCCAGCATGATGGCGGTAAAGATCAGGCCGGTGTTTTCCATCAGATCCGGATGTGCGGCGATACTGGCAGCCAGGCCGGCGGCAACAACCGTCATGGGACCGGTGGGGCCTGAAATCTGTGGCTCTGTACCACCGAACAGCGCGGCAAAAAAGCCGACGAAAATGGCGCCATATATACCGGCGATAGGGCCAAGGCCGGAAGCGACACCCATGGCCAGCGCCAGTGGCAGAGCCACAACGCCTGCCGTGATGCCGCCATAAATATCCCCACGGATATGGCTGGTATCGAGTTTGATCATGTTGTTGAACTCCTCAGGTTTGCAATAAGTATTGCGGTAAAAAGGCCGCTAAATAACCGGCCGGTATAAATCAAATTTGTCTTTTGGCTGGCATCGCGTGTTCTTATGCATTGCCGCTGAACCGCGATCCTTTATTCATGCCCGGGTTTATTTACTGACGTAGTTCTCGTACCACTTCTCGACTGGAATGAAGCTTTCAGAGCCCTTGTCGTGACATTCAATAACACCGTTCTCGATGTCATAAACCCAGCCGTGTAGGGTAATTTCGCCCGTCGCCAGTTTAGCCGCGACGCTCGGGTGGGTCTCAATGTGATGCATCTGAAGAATGACGTTTTCACGGGTCATTTCCATAATGTGCTCGGCGCCAAGTTCGCACTTGTTGCGAGCTTGCACGCGCGCCAGGGCAGCCGCGCTGTGGCCCAGCCAGTTGGCCACATGCGGGAGGGTTTTCACGCTGTCCGGGTTCATGGCGCCTTTCATGGCGCCGCAATCGGTATGGCCGCAGATCACGATATCAGTTACGCCCAGGACCTGTACCGCAAATTCGATGGATGCCGTGTTACCGCCGCCGGGTACGGTGTGCGGGGGCACGATATTGCCAGCATTGCGGACAATGAATAGGTCACCCGGATCAGTCTGGGTGATCAGGTTCGGGTCAATGCGCGAGTCCGAGCAGGTGATGAAGAGCACTTCGGGTGACTGGCCTTTGGCCAGTGACTTGAACAGCTCCTTGCGTTCCTCGAAATCGGCGCTTTTGAACTTGGCAATGCCATCGATGAGTTTTTGCATGATCTTTTAATGTGTCCTCTTCTGTTAATCGATTTAGTCAGGTCAGTATTTGTCAGTCAATTTGTGTTGGACCGTGAACGATGTGGTTTATTTCTTTTGTAAGGCTTCACTGTTGGAATACCCATCAAAGTACTGTAGTTACCCATTTAGGAAATATAGTGAACATCAATCGGTGATAATATAGATTTAATGATAGGAAAATGCTTTCATAGCATAAAACCCCTGACAGAAGATGCCGTGAAAGACCTCAATATTTCCCTGAAGCAGCTGCGTTACTACCTTGTCGCAGCCAAACATGAAAGTCTGCGCCAGGCCGCCCGTGAGCTGAAAATCAGCCAGCCATCACTCAGTGCCCAACTGCAGAAGCTCGAAGATGCCCTGGGCGTGGAGCTGTTTGAGCGCAGCCGGGGCGGCGTCACCCTGACCCCCCTGGGCCGGGACCTGCTCAAGCAGGCGCAGCAGGCCGTGAACGCCGCTGAAGTCATTATCGATGCGGCCAATTTTGCCACCAAGGGGCCCTCGGGTACGTTCCGTCTCGGCGCCAGTCATACCCTTGGGCCATATGCCTTGCCCTGGATCCTGCCGGAAGTGCACCGCAAATACCGCGGCGTAAAGCTTTTCGTGCGTGAGGAGGTCCCGGACAAACTGGCCGAAGGCCTGTATGGCGGCCGTTACGATCTGATTTTCACCACGCTGCCGTTGAAGGAAGAGGGCATCACGGTCATGCCACTGTTTCGTGAACCCCTGTATCTTGTCATGAGTGCGGAACACCCCCTGGCCAAGAACCGGACGATCCGAGGTGATCAGTTGGCCGGCATGGAGATTCTGACACTGGAAGAACACCATCTGCTCTACCGGCAGGTGGAGGACCTCTGCAAGCAGTTCAACGCCTACATCCTTCGCGATTATGAGGGCACCAGTCTCGATTCCATTCGCCAGATGGTTTACATGGAAATGGGAATCGCGTTTATGCCGGCCTTGTATATCCGCTCTGAAATCATGGATCGGGATGCGCTGAAGGTTATGCCTATTGCCGGTGAATCCATCCACCGCATACATGCGCTGGCCTGGCGCGATACCTCGCCCTTACGCACGTTTTACCGAGAGTTGGGCGAGTATTTCCAGGAAGTGGTAGCCAGCAAGTTTGGCAAGGATGTGTCCATGCTCTGATCCCGGATGTGTAGGCCGGATTCCGGGACAAAGGTTGTTGTTGCCGCCCCGGTCAAGATGCCATGGCTGTGATGTTAACTAACTGAAATAAAAGGCAAAAAAAAGGCCCCTGGGGGAAGGGGCCTGTAATAATGAGAGACTTAGGGGGTCTCATAAAGGGGAATAATGGCTTAACTATCATCAAAGGGGAGAAATGATATTGACCATCGCTCTATGCAATGCATGTGGTGTGCCAACTTTTTGAATATTGTTAACCTATTGAAATACATACCAATATAATTTTTCCCGGCACAATTTGAGAGCCTGATATCAGGTTGATGCACAATACTGATGCACTGATTTGGTGCGAGACAGATTCACCCTGTTTCATATCTGCACACAGGGTGACACACCCTGGTGACAGTGGCTGTGCAAGCGGCAAAACAAGCGGCCAAAAGTGGCGGAATCTGCCCGGTGTCGCGGCGGGATATTTCTATAAATGAAGTCTCGTTTTTAGTACTATACCGCCTTCCATTTTTTTACGCCTGCCAGGGAAATCCAGACTTCGATGCTTACCTTGCGTGGAGCGCCAGCGTTATCCGATTTTTCACGCCAAAAGCTGCTCCAGACCCTTCGCGCCACCTTACCTGCCGTCTCTGCCATTCATTCCTGGTACATCCACTTTGCCGATTTCTCTGCCGACCTGACGGCTGATGAGCAGGCCTTGCTTGACCGACTGTTGACCTATGGTCCGCGGCAGTCGGAATCAGAACCCGGTGAAGGCGCCCGGCTGTACCTGGTGACCCCTCGCCCGGGCACTATTTCACCCTGGTCGAGCAAGGCGACCGATATCGCACGCAACTGTGGCCTGGATAAACTGCGCCGGGTGGAGCGCGGCATTGCCTATTACATTGAGACCCAGGGCCAGGTTGATGCAGCCGTGTTGGCGGGCTTGCTGCATGACCGCATGACGCAGGCCGTGCTGGACAGCACCGAAGAGGCCGCCGTGCTATTCAGTGCCTCCACCCCCCGGCCAATGACCAGTGTCGATGTCCTGGCGGGGGGCAAGGCCGCGCTGGTCAAGGCCAATACCGAGATGGGACTGGCCCTGGCCGAGGATGAGATCGACTACCTGGTGGACAGTTTTACAGAACTGGGCCGCAACCCGAATGACATTGAACTGATGATGTTCGCCCAGGCCAATTCGGAACACTGCCGACACAAGATTTTCAATGCCTCCTGGACCATCGACGGGCGCGACCAGGACAAGTCCCTGTTCGCCATGATCCGGAACACCTATGAGAATAACAGCGACGGTATCCTATCCGCGTATAAGGACAATGCCGCTGTGTTTGAAGGTTTCGTCGCGGGTCGGTTTTTTCCGGATCCGGACACGCGCCAGTTCGCCTACCACCAGGAAGACATTCATATCCTGTGCAAGGTCGAGACCCACAATCATCCTACGGCGATTGCCCCGTTTCCGGGTGCCTCCACCGGCTCAGGCGGAGAAATACGAGATGAAGGGGCAACCGGCATTGGCGGCAAGCCCAAGGCCGGCCTGACAGGCTTCAGCGTCTCCAATCTGCGAATTCCCGATTTTCTCCAACCCTGGGAACAGGACTACGGCAAACCCGCTCATATTGTTTCGGCACTCGACATCATGATCGAGGGGCCCTTGGGCGGCGCGGCTTTCAACAATGAATACGGTCGGCCGAATCTGTGCGGGTATTTCCGCACCTACGAACAGGAAGCCCCTGATGGCGTCCGTGGTTACCACAAGCCCATCATGATTGCCGGGGGTATCGGCAATATCCGCGCCGAGCACGTACAGAAAAGCGAAATCCCGGTTGGTGCCAACCTGATTGTGCTGGGTGGCCCGGCGATGCTGATCGGCCTGGGTGGCGGTGCAGCCTCCAGCATGGCCTCAGGCACCAGTCATGAAGACCTGGATTTTGCCTCTGTACAGCGTGACAACGCCGAGATGGAACGTCGTTGCCAGGAAGTTATTGACCAGTGCTGGGCAATGGGGGCGGCCAATCCCATCAGCTTCATTCATGATGTCGGTGCCGGCGGCCTGTCCAATGCCCTGCCGGAACTGGTTAAGGATGGCGATCGCGGCGGCAGCTTCCAGTTACGGGCAATCCCCAATGCAGAGCCGGGCATGTCGCCGATGGAAATCTGGTGTAACGAGGCCCAGGAACGCTACGTGCTCGCTGTGCCGGAGGACCGGCTCGAGGCTTTCACCGGCATCTGCACCCGTGAACGCTGTCCGTTTGCGGTCGTGGGGCATGCGACCGAAGCCATGCAGGTGGTCCTTGATGACAGTCATTTTGACAACACGCCGATCGACCTGCCGATGTCGGTACTGTTTGGCAAACCACCGCGCATGCATCGTGATGTGCAGGCAAGCGTGCCAGCCCTGGCGCCTTTCACCACCGCGACCGTTGATCTCCGGGAGGCCGTGGAGCGTGTGCTGAGACTGCCGGCTGTGGCCAGCAAGAGTTTCCTGATCACCATTGGTGACCGCTGTATCACCGGGATGGTATCCCGTGATCAGATGGTGGGCCCCTGGCAGGTGCCTGTGGCCGATGCCGCGGTGACCACGTTGTCTTATGACAGCTATTTTGGTGAAGCCATGGCCATGGGCGAAAGAACGCCACTCGCGCTCATCGATGCACCTGCGTCAGGTCGCATGGCCGTGGCAGAAGCCATCACCAACATTGCCAGTACTCACATCGGTGCCATCAACAATATACGGCTGTCTGCGAACTGGATGGCGCCGGCGGGTTACCCGGGTGAGGACAAGAACCTGTACGACACGATCAAGGCCGTTGGCATGGACTTGTGCCCGGAGTTGGGCATAACCATTCCGGTTGGCAAGGACTCCATGTCCATGCGCACAGTCTGGGAAGACGCCGGTGCCCGAAAAAGTGTTACGGCTCCGCTGTCACTGGTGATTTCCGCCTTCGCCCCGGTACAGGATGTCCGGCATACCTGCACACCACAGCTGCGCCTGGACAAGGGCGAGACTCGCCTGATACTGCTGGATCTTGGCCTGGGCGCCAAGCGCCTTGGCGGATCCGCGCTGGCCCAGGTTTACAACAGCATTGGCAGGGAATGCCCGGATGTGCACAGCGCCAGTGACTTGAAATCCTTCTTTGAGCTGATTCAAAACTGCCTGTCCGAGCAGCTCCTGCTGGCCTATCACGATCGCTCGGATGGAGGGCTGCTGGCAACGCTGGCGGAGATGGCTTTTGCCGGTCGATGCGGTCTGGCGATCACCCTGGATGAGGCCGGCAGTGCGCAGGACACGCTTGAGACGCTGTTCAATGAAGAACTGGGGGCAGTAGTGCAAATCGCTGCAGCCAACTTGCCACGTTTCAGGGAGCTTGCTGATGAGGCCGGGCTGGCTGACATTTGCTGTGATCTCGGGACGCCGAGCACCGAAGACACTATTCGTATCACCATGCATGGCGAGACGGTGGTTGATGATACCCGGGTGCGCCTGCAGCAGCTCTGGGCAGAAACCAGTTACCGCATCCAGCGTTTGCGTGACAATTCCGATTGCGCTGAAGAAGAATTCAGCATCATTGCCGAGCCTGACAACCCCGGGCTCCATGCCAGCCTGACTTTTGATCCCGACGAAGACATCAGCCATCCCTTTATTGCGCTGGGTGAAAGACCCCGTATCGCAATTCTCCGTGAGCAGGGGGTAAATTCACAGATGGAAATGGCGGCCGCTTTCGAGCGCGCTGGTTTCGATTGTATCGATGTCCACATGAGTGACATTATCGGTGGCAGTGTCAGTCTGGAGAATTTCAATGCGCTCGCGGCCTGTGGCGGGTTTTCCTATGGTGACGTGCTGGGTGCCGGTGAAGGCTGGGCCAAGTCGATTCTCTTCAACGAGGTGGCGCGCAGGGAATTTGAAAACTTCTTCAGGCGCCAGACCACGATGGCGCTGGGGGTGTGTAACGGCTGCCAGATGCTGTCGAACCTGCATGAGTTGATTCCGGGCACCAGTCATTGGCCACGTTTCGTCCGCAATCGCTCTGAGCAGTTCGAAGGCAGGACGGCTCTGGTCAGGGTTGCTGATTCAACATCGGTATTCTTCCGCGGTATGGCTGGTTCAGTATTTCCGATAGCGTGTGCCCATGGCGAAGGCCGTGCTGAATTTGCCACGACAGCTGCAGAATCCGCGGCCCTGGCAAGTGGTCATGTCGCGCTGCAGTTTGTCGACAACTATGACAACATCACCAGTTTATACCCGGCCAACCCGAACGGTTCGCCGGCAGGTATTACCGGTATGTGTAATGATGACGGACGATTCACCATTCTCATGCCGCATCCCGAGCGAGTGTTCCGTACGGTCAGCAATTCCTGGCGCGGGGACCAGTGGGGTGAAGACAGTCCGACAATGCGCATGTTCCGGAATGCCAGGACCTGGCTGGAATAACGCTGAAATTAAACTGGGCAGGCCTCAGGTCAGCATGCGCCTGGTGCCTCCTAAAATGAGAACTACAACTTGCCACGGTGGCCCAAAGCCAGTGTGTCGTGCCAGGGTGGTTAAATGCCGGCGCGATACCAGTAAACGGAGTGGCAAGCTTCACAGGTCTCATCCAGGTGGGCTCCCCATTCAACAAGTCGGTCGGTGTCGCGTGCATCTATGGCGCCGAGAATTTCAAAGGCGGCATTCTGTAAACCACCGGCAAAGCCAATCCAGGAATCCGGATCTGCTGTGAGTTTGGCGGCCACCTCTTCAGGCGTGAATTCGTACTCGGGGAACTCACCTTCCGCGCCAGGTGGTGCTACCTGCCTGCCAGGCATCATCAATGCATTGGCGCCTTCAATAATGCTGATTGCACCGATACGCAAGGCCAGCCAGTCCTCATCGGTTTCCGGCACATATTCGGTGATGCCATTGGCATCAGAGACAACCCGAACAGAATTCCAGATAGCGTCCGCATGAGGGTCGACCAGGGAAGCCATGATTTCACGGATGGTGATATCGGTGTTGTAAGATTGGGTGGCCGCTGCAGGTGGTGCGACTGACTGTGTGGGTTGGGGTGGTGGTGCTGCTTCCGAGCAGGAAACCAGCAATGTGACTAGGCTGAATGCCATCCCCAGTGTTTTCGTGTGCATCAACATAAAGTCCCCTCTTTGATCAGAACAGTATTTATACCAGAAACAGATGTCAGCGGGTGGTGTTGGCGTTGATAGCTTCCTGTGATATCTAACTGGAATTCAATTTGCACTTTGAACATAGTGGCAAGCTGACGCAATCCTGCGAGGGGAGTCATTGCGCGTAACCCATAAGCCCCAAGGCAGATATTTTGTTCATGTGATGGGGCTGGTAAGCTAAGCGTATGTACAAGCTGAATTTTTTCGTGCCGGAAAGTCATCTCGAAAGTGTTAAGGCAGCGCTCTTTGCTGCCGGGGCAGGCAAGATTGGCGATTACGACAGTTGCTGCTGGCAAACACTGGGTACCGGGCAGTTTCGTGGCCTGGAAGGCAGTGATCCTTTTGTAGGCAGCAAAGGCGGCATCGAACAGGTGGCCGAATTCAAGGTGGAACTGGTGTGTGAGGACAGCCTGATAAGGGATGTCGTGGCGGCCCTGAAGCAGGCGCATCCCTATGAAGAACCGGCCTATGATGTGTTCAGACTGGAAGACATCTGAACGGCAGAGTGGTCGTGACTCGTTTCGCCAAACTGGTTATGCTGTTGGCTTCCTTGACTGATCATTCACGCGATATCCCTGCATGAAAATCCTGTCCGTATTCATCCTGCTGCTTACTGGCGTATTGGCCGGTCAGATCGTGATAGCCCAAGCGCCTGATGCCGATCGTCATGTTGAAGCAGAATTTCATATGGCACGCATGGTCTATGCTGATGGCGGCACCGCGGGCAGGGGACGCTGGGGCTTCAGGCGCGGCTGGTGGGCGATTGATTATCCGTCGGCAGAATACCATTTCACCCGTGGCGTGCGTCGCCTATCCAACGTTAACGTGGCCGAAGACAGTCAGCACGTGCAGATCATGGATGACGATCTCTACGATTACCCCTGGCTGTTTGCCCAGCAGGTAGGGCAGGGCAACTGGTCACCCACCAATGAAGAAGCCGAGCGCTTGCGTGAATACCTGTTGCGCGGCGGTTTCTTAGTCATTGATGACTTCCATGGCACCTACCAGTGGACTGTGGTGGTCAATGCGCTGCAGAAAATTCTTCCTGGCTATCCGATTGTTCAACTGAATCCAGACCATGGTATTTTTCATGCCCTTTATGATCTTGACCAGGTCACCCAGATTCCGGGTGAGCGCCATCTTTATTACTGTGGTGCCACCGAGGCGCGCCTGGAAGGGCCCCAGAAATGGGCCGGGATATACGATGATGAAGGACGCATGATCGTGGCGATCAACTTCAACATGGACATGGGGGATGCCTGGGAGCACGCCGATGATGCCTGTTATCCGGAACCCATGACGGCACTGGCATACCGGTTCGGCCTGAACTACGTCATTTACGCCATGACCCACTAGGGAATATGAGGGGGTTGCCACAGTGTCGCCTGTTGCATTGCAGCAAGCTTGGCAGGGGTAAAACCCCCGTGGCACAGGGGCTGGGCGCTGTGTCCCTGCTTGTAAAGCCGTGTTTTGTCATTTAACCTGTGCGCGTGAAATCAGTCGCTTTTTGCCATTTTTACACCCACATGTTTCGCCGCAGTTTGAGTCGTTTTTGCGCCGTGATTCTGGTGCTTTTGCCATTATCCGGACACACCGCGACCAGTGACTTCCCCGTTTCCGACAACCTGCTGCCCGCCATCAATTTCTGGATCAAGGTTTACACGGAAGTCGACACCCAGAGCGGTTTTCTGCATGACCCCCATGACCTGCGTATCATTTACCACAGACTCGATCGTGATCGCGACACCATCAACAGCACCCGCGAAAAAATACGCGATGATCTGCGGGTTCTGGCCACAGGCAAGCGTGATGGTTTGACAGCAGCGCAGCAGGAGTTGTTGAGACTGTGGGGGACCAACACGACCAATGCCCGTTTCGAACAGGCGGCTGAAAATGTGCGCTGGCAGTTGGGCCAGTCAGACCGCTTCATGGCAGGCATGAAACGTTCCGGCGCCTACCGCGACCATATCGATAATGTGATTCGCGAGAAACAGCTGCCGCCTGAACTGGCCGTGGTACCCCATGTCGAATCCTCTTTCCATCCGGGTGCTTATTCACGTGTCGCCGCCACCGGCATGTGGCAGTTCACGAGGGCGACAGCCCAACGCTTCATGCGAGCAGACTATGTGGTGGATGAGCGCCTTGATCCTTACACGGCGACTTCGGGTGCCATGGCGCTGCTGGAGTACAATTTCAATGCCCTGGGCACCTGGCCACTGGCCCTGACCGCTTACAACCACGGTGCCAATGGCATGGCACGCGCGGTAAGAGATGTCGGTACCACCGATATCGGGCGCATCATTGCTGAATATCGCGGTCCCCGGTTTGGATTCGCCTCCCGCAATTTTTACCCGCAGTTCCTGGCGGCGCTGGAAGTAGACAGTCATGCCGAGGAATATTTTGGGCCGATCCTGCGAGACCGGGCACCCGAATTTGCAAGCATGACCATGGATGCTTTTGTAGATGTTCGCGTGGTTGCCAACAGTCTGGGAGTGAGCCTGGATGACCTGAAACGGGATAATCCTGCCCTGCAATCGGCTGTGTGGTCCGGCACCAAACGCGTGCCCAAGGGCTATGCCCTGAAAATAGACCGTGCCTCCTTCAGGGGGGATTTGCTGGCCAGCGTGTCAGGAATCGCGCTAAGTGAGTTGTACAGCGAGCAGGTGCCTGATCTGAGTTACACCGTGAGGCGCGGAGACAGTCTGTCGGTCATTGCCGACCGCTACAACACCTCCGTGTCTGAGCTGGTGGCCATCAACCAGTTGCGTGACCGCAACACCATTCGCATCGGCCAGACATTACTGCTCCCGCAACAGGACGGCTCCATCCCAACCCTGCTGGTCAACATCGACGATCCCCAGGCCATTCCCGCCAGTGGCGAGTATGAGGTGCGTCGTGGCGATACGCTGTCGCTGATTGCCGAGCGCCACAGTGTCCCCCTGGCAACGGTCATGGCCCTGAACAATCTTGACAGTAACGGCACAATTTTTCCCGGACAGAAGCTGGTCCTGCGCAGCAGCGAGCCGGAGGTGCCAGATACGCCTCCGGTGGTGGTTGCCTTTGCGGGTGCTGCATCTGAGAAAGAAGCAGAAGAAACGACACAGGACATGGATGATATCGCCAGCAATGCTGGAGACGCCGGTATAGCCGGTATAGATGAAGAAAGTGTTTCGCTGGTGGACTCTACCGCGCAAGCGGTCGAATCGAATGCGCGCGAAGACGAAGCCCAGTTGCTGACCGATCTGCAGTCGGATCCGTCCGATTACACGGTAGGCAACGACAACACCATAGAAATCCAGGCCGCAGAAACGCTTGGACATTACGCCGAATGGCTGGGTGTCCGCGCCTCGGACATCCGGCGCCTCAATAGCTTGGAATACAATGATCCGGTCATTATCGGTCAGCGACTGAAGCTTGATTTCAGCAAGACCGACGTCACGGCTGCCGAATTTGAGCAACGGCGGCGTGAATATCATCGCAACCTGCAGACAGACTTTTTCCAGAGCTGGCGTATTACCGAAACTGAACAGCACAGCATCACCCGTGGTGAATTTCTGGTGAATCTTGTACGCTCACGCTCCGTGCCAATGTGGTTGTTTCGACAGTACAATCCCGATGTTGATGCGGGCCGAATCCAGATTGGTCAGGTAGTCGTGTTTCCGGTTGTGGAACGCGTCGACATCTGATTTTGCTCTTAATGATGGCCGGCTGACCAGGTCAGGACTGCCATGGAGCCCGTAGTTTCATGACCGATATAGCCCAGATCTATCTTGTCGAAAACAGCGTGCCCAGTGCGCTTCTGTAACAGAGCTATCTCGACACACGAGGTTTCCAGGTACGTTTTTTTGAAAGTGGCCTGAATATTCTCTCGGAAATCACCAGCGCCAAGCTGCCTACCCGCCCCCATTGTGATGAGTTCGGCAACCCACCTTGGTTATGCCGTGGAGACCACCCGCCGAGGGGCTTTCCCTTTCTTCGAAAGGCCGTTCACCAAGGATCGTTTGCTGGTGTCGGTGACAAATGCCCTGCGTGAATTCGAGCTTAATCACACGCTCCAATTTTATTTATGGGCCATGCAGGGCGATCGCCGTTCTACCGTCTATGCCCCGGCGCTGGCATATGCCAACGATGCCTCAACCCGGGACAGCGGGGTTCATGGCAGCTATGAATCCAACTGGTATCCCGGTAACCAGGGCGCCAACGAATATACTTATACCGTCCGTGGTGATTACGATACCCGCAGCTCACTGGAGGCACGAATGTTGGCCAATACCCTGATGGGCACGGCGGACATCCCAGGGCGCTATAACGACACCAGTGACATGGTGGAGGTTAACGGCCGGTTGAGCACCAGTTTCGCAACTTCCGGACGCGTCAGTGCCATCCGGGGCAAGCGTCGGTCGGAAAGTGCATTCCTGGAGCGAGTGGAAGGGCAGTTCGATGCGCAAGCCCGTTTCAATGTACTGGTGAATGGCTCGGTACGGGGGCAGTGGGGTGCCAACGAAACGCTGCTGATTCCGGTATCCCCCCACAATACCTGTTACGTGGAATTGCAGGAAACAGGTGAAATACTGGTCACCCTGAACAATCGGGTTTACCGCAAAACCCTCTACCCGGGCAGTATAGTCAACCTGAGCTGGCAGTCACAGGTGATTAATATTGCTATTGGCCGCTTGGTCGATGGCAACGGCGTGCCGGTTACCAATGCGGTGATCCATTATGTCGTGGGAATCGCCATGACCGATGAAAACGGCATCTTCCAGGCCGAGGTCAAGCATGACACCAACAACCTGGACGTCGTGCAGAGCAGCCGGAGCTGCAGGGCAGCTTTTGACAATCCTCGCACCAACGACAAGGTGTTGCCGCTTGGCGCCTTGATTTGTCAGTAGGACCAGCCCCAGGTTTTACGCCGTTCAGGCTGCCACTTCCTTCCAGACAAACAGCCGGATGGACAGTACTAGGACCACCACCGCCCATAGCCCCATGCCGATAATGGACGGCACCAGTTCAAGCAGACCTGCGCCGTTGATGGCGATTTCCCGCAAACCGGTAGAGATAAAGCTCAGCGGCAGCATTTTTGCCAGGGGCTGAACCAGGTCGGGGAGGGCTTCAATCGGAAAGAAAATGCCCGAGAGGATCATTTGCGGAAATGTCACCAGGTTGCCGATGGCTATGATGGCCTGCTGGGTTCGGGCAAGACTGCCGAGACAAAAGCCAATGCACAGAAAAATCACCGTGCCGACCAGGATGAACAGGTAAAGCGACAGTAAGTTGCCGACAAAGACGACATGAAAGAGAAAGATAGCTGCCAGGATCAGGCCGGTGATCTGGACTAGGCAGATCGACAGTCGGGCGATGACCAGGCCGCCGATGAAGTCACGGGGCTGAATCGGCGTCACAAACAGGCGTTTGAGAATGCCCTTGCGCCGGTACTCGACGATGTTGAAGCCGCTGCCGGCGATGGCGATGTTCATGATGCTGAAGGCCAGCAGGCCCGGCACCACGAAATCCAGATAGCTCTGCGTGCGTGACTGAACATCCTCCACATTCAGGTCAAATAGGGGCTCGGTATTGCGTAACTGGCGTTCCACGTCTACCAGGGCTGTGCGCAGTACCGGCATGACGATAGCGGCCTGGCGCACCTGGGAGGCATCGATCAGGACGGTCAGATCGGCGGGCGTGCCGCTGTCCTGGAAATTGTCGGGCAGAACCAGGACAACGGTCTTGTCACCGGCGATCAACTGCTCACGCAGTTCCTCTTCATTACCAATGGTGATGTTGAAGAGCAGGGTGCTTTCCAGTGATGCGATGAAATCTGTTGAGATGTTGTTGTTGGCGTTGTTCACTATTCCCAGCTCGATGGGCTCGGGGTCGCCGCCACTGGCGAAGCTGATGATGAACATGAACACCAGGGGAAAGAACAGGCCAAAAAAAATCGCCTGGCGGTCCCGTGAGTGAATTTTCAGCATGACCTTTGCAAACTTGAAGGCCTTGGACATGGTTATTCCCTCAGCTCATGACCGGTGAGGGTCAGGAAAACATCTTCCAAGTTGCCGTGCAGAGGCGCTTGGGGTGGTTCCGGGGCATGGCGCAGGATCAACTCTTGCGGCTCGCCTTCGGCAATGACCTCGCCGTGATCCATGATGGCGAGTCGGTGGCACAGGTATTCGGCTTCTTCCATGTTGTGCGTGGTCAGCACAATAGTCATGCCTGCGGCATTGAGTTTTTTGACCAGGTCCCACAGGTTGCGCTTGGCCTGCGGGTCGAGTCCGGTTGTGGGTTCATCGAGAAACAGTACCTTGGGCTCGTTGACCAGGGCGCAGGCAATGGAAAAACGCTGCTTCTGGCCACCGGACAGGTGCGCGGGTTTGGCATGGGCTTTTTCAGCCAGGTTCACTTTCTTCAGTAAGGCGATGGGATCGTCGTCGCGGCCATACAGGTTGCTGAACAGGGTCATCAGTTCGGCGAGGGACAGGTGATCGAAATAGTCATTGGCCTGGAGCTGAACACCAATGACTTTCTTGACGTCATAGGGGTGCGTGGTGACATTAATGCCGTCTACGAGGGCTTCACCGCCATCGATGTCGGTGAGGCCTTCAATCATTTCCAGGGTCGTGGTTTTCCCAGCGCCGTTGGGACCGAGTATGCCGTAAATCTGGCCGCTTTCGATGTTCAGCGAGATGCCATTGACGGCATGGAAGAAGGCGCCTTTCTCATCCGGCTTGGGGTATTTTTTGGCGAGGTTGGTGACCTGGACAATGGGCATGACATCTTCCTGACTAAGTGGCCGGGCCATGATACTGCATTGTTCGGGTGGGACAAGCCAGTGTGCCCGGCCTGCAGGAATCAGCGGATGGTGTTGGCGCCAGGATTGGCGAAATCAACCGGGTCTTCGATCCGGCAGTTGTCGTCCTTCATGCACTCTTCCTGCAACAGACGCGCCGTGTCGAGTCGGGGCTCAGGTGGCGGCTGCAGGAAGCCGGCGGAATAACGTCCCATGGCGAGTTCGAACGGGGTGCGACCGGCAACATCTTCGGTTTCCTGGGCAATGCCCTGGTCGATTAGGTATTTGACGATTTTGTTCCAGCCAATTTTGGCTGCCGCATGCAGGGCGGTCTGGCCATCGGCATACACACTGTTCATGCGATAGCGGTCACCAGAGCGGTCATCGAGTTCGACGCTGGTAGCGGGGCGCAGAGCCGGGTCGCCAGAAACAGCATTGATATCGGCCCCGGCATCCAGCAGAACCTGGATGGTTTCGATACTTTCTTCTTCGGTCTTGTAACGCCCGCGTGTGGGATCATCCGGCCACTGGATACCGGATACGACCAGCAGCGGCGTATGCCCCTGGGCGTTGGGCAGGTCCACGAGCGCGCCGTGGGACAGCAGCAATTTCACGGACTCCGTATCAGCGGAGCGGGCGGCCCTTAATAGCGGCGTAGCACCGTTAGACAACGGGTTATCTGCACCACGGTCAAAAACGGCATTGCGGTACGGCGGGCGCAGTTTCAGTTGCATATTTGGATTGGCGCCTTTTGCCAGCAGCACCCTGGCGACATCGTAGCCTGTGGCAGTGCCCGGGGATGGAATATCCGGTCTGCCACCTACCGGCATGGTGTTCAGGTCGATGGCATTGTAGAGGGGGGCCCGGCCGAAGATATCCCACTGGTTGACGTCGGCGCCGGCCTCAATGAGGGCCATGGCCGTTTCGAAATGCATGTTGATCAGGGCCAGGTTGAGCGGCGAAACCCGGTCAGGGTCAATGGTGTTCAGGTCGGCGCCACCTGCGGCCAGTACTGTGATGCATTCGGTGCAACCTTCACGCGCGGCATAATGCAGCGGCGCAAAACCACCGTTGTTCATGTCCTTGGGCCGCGGCTCGTTGAGCATGGTGCGTTCCCACACGCGGGCGGTGCTTTTCAGGTCGATGTCGGCGCCATGATCGATCAACAGGGCCAGCATCTCATGCTGGGCGTGGGCAGCTGCCCACATCGCGGCGGTCTGGCCGCCCCACTGTTCGCGGGCATTGATATCGGCGCCGTGTGCCAGCAGCAGTTCGGCGGCTGCCAGGTTGCCGGCACGGGCCACAACCATCAGCGGCGTTTCGCCTTCCAGGTTCGCCAGGTTCGGATCCGCGCCATGCGCCAGCAGGCTGTTCAGAATGGCCACATTGCCCTGCATGGCGGCCTCGCCCATGGTGTTAGCACCATAGTCATTGCGGTGATTAACGCTGGCCCCGGCTTTCACGAGGGCATCGACTAGGGCTTCGTCGCCCTGGTACACGGCATAGAGCAATGCGGAGGTGCCGTCGGACTGAACGGCGTTGACATCAGTGCCCTCGGCAATCATGTCCAGGGCATGGTCGCGCTTGCCATCAGCTACGACGTCGGCCAGGTTGCCGTGAGCGAACAGGCTCGTGCTAGTCAGCATGGCCAGCAGCAGGCAAACCCGTTGCAGCAGATTTTGCATGACAGCGTGACTGCGGGAAGCAGGGCGTATCAAATCAGATTTCCGCCAGTTCACCGGTGGCATCACCAAAGCTTTCCTGGGCGACACCGGCGCGGTTGAGCAGGGTCAGCAGCAGGTTGGCATGCGGCGTATCCTGGTTGTAGGCCAGGTGTTGTCCGCCACGGATGGTGCCGCCGCCAAGACCGAAGACCGCACTGGGCAACGGATCCTGGTTGTGCTTGTCGCTGTTGCTCATGTTGGAGCCAAACAGGATGATGGAGTTGTCCAGCACCGTACCATCGCCTTCCGGCATGTTGTCGAGCTTGTCCAGGAACTTGGTAAAGACCTGGGTGTGGAACGCCTGCACGCGGGTGAGACGGGCTTTCTTGTCCGGGTCATCGCCATGATGCGACAGCGGGTGGAATGCCTCCGTGACGCCCAGGTTGCCGTAGGTACGCATGCTGACTTCCTTCTCCATCAGGAAGGTGGCGACGTTGGTCAGGTTGATCTGGTAGGAAAGCGCGAGCAGGTCAAACAGGATCGTCAGGTGATCCTCGAAATTGTTCGGAATGCCTACAGGTGCGGAAGGAATGTCCACGCCGCTCAGGTCCTGTTCCTTCATCATCTGGACGCGACGTTCGATTTCGCGGACCGATTCAAGATAGTTGTCCACCCGTGCCACGTCCTCTGCGCCGAGTTTTTTCTGCAGGCTGGTGGCATCGCCCATGATGGAGTCGAGGATGCTGCCGGTTTCGTTGACGATGGCATCGCGTTCAGCGGCATTGTCGCCCTGACCGAAGAGCTGGAAGAACAGCTTGCGCGGGTTGTTTTCGGCAGGCAAGCCGACATCCGGCGTCGGGAAGGCGATGGAACTGCCAAAGGAGCACGAGAAGCCAGGGGCGCACGGGCCGCCTGTGGGCGTGCCGACTTCAATGGACGGGAACGTGGTGCCCTGACCGATCTGCTGGGCCGCAATCTGGTCTGCAGTGACGCCCTTGCTGGGGTCGCTGTTGTCGTTGGGGGCCACACAACGCAGCCAGGTGCCGACAACGATGCCGTGTGGGTCATTGCTCTCTGCCGGCTTGTTGCGCAGGCCGGAGACGATGGTCATCTTGTTCTTGTGGGCTGCGGCCGGCTGCAGGATCGGGGAGACGTCGAAATCACGCCCGGTGGTGGTGGGTACCCAGTTTTCCATGACAGCGCCATGGGGGAAGTAGACAAAGCCCAGGCGCGGCTGAATGACGGCGGCTGTCTGGGCCAGCGCCGTGGCGGCAGGAATCATGGCATCCAGCAGAGGCAGGCCTACGCTGGTACCCAGGCCCCGCAGTACAGTACGGCGTGAAAGGTGCTTTTTGCTGATAAACATCGCGTGCTCCTGTGGTGTCTTTGCCAGCCCGGCAGACCAGGCTGGATATTGGCTTCGATGGTACTGAATTCCGGCCTTTTTTTCATTAACCGGGACGTAAAATGCGCAATATTTCCCAGATGTACGCTGATCTGACCGGGCGCGATCATCCCCATTGGCAAATCACATTAATCTATTGATAACAGGAAGTTACGGGGACTTCCCGGACAATATTGGCTGAGCGGGATCAGGCGTCCGGCGTATAGTGCGGCACCAGGCTTTCGTGGGCGCGACGAATGAACTGTTCCGGGTCGCCATAGCGGGCATCGTATTCCGCCGTCGGGTCCTGGGAGAGGGTGTCGGTGACACTGTTGGCAGCCCTGAAGCCGTCGCTGATGCGCTGGAAAATGGTGCTGTACATGTCCCGCATGGCCTGCAGTTCCGCTTTGGTCATGACCGGTCCGTTGGCGGGCACGATGACGGTGTCGTCATTGGCAATCTCCAGCAGCACTTCCAGTCCATTGGCCAGGCCGCCAATCCAGCCGCCGGTCCACCAGTCCATCAGGGGCCAGCCGGCATTGTCTACCACACCGCCGCCGTGCAGCACATTGTCCTCGGGCAGGTAGATGTAGAGATCGCCATCGGTATGCGCCTGGCGCAGGTAGCCATACTGCAGGGTAGTGCCGCCGACATTCAGGTCGCCATAGTGGTAGAAGGTTTCGCTCGGCTGCGCGCTTTCAGGCAGGGGGGCAAAGGTCCGGTTTTCCCAGGGCCAGGTGATGGCGGTTGTCAACCATTGGCGGGTATTTTCATGGGCAAAAATGGGGACACCGCGGGCTCCCAGTACCGGGTTGAGGCCAGTCTGTTCCGGGTGCCAGTGGGTATTCACAAGCAGGGCGATATCAGCATCATCGGTGGCCTCACGGATCGCGGCCAGGGTTTGGTCAGCATAGGCTTGCAGGCCACCATCAATGACTACGGCATCGCCGTTGGCAACCTGTTTGACCAGGATGTTGGTGCCGGTACCGGTAATCAGGGTGAGGCCGTTATCCAGCGATTGCGTGCCGATCTCCTGCGCCTGAGCTGTGGCCAGAGTGCCTGCCAGGCCAGCCATTGTCACCAGGCATAACGTCAGTAACCGGGTTAGTCTCGCGGTGAGCAAACGGGTGAACACTCTGGTGTGGGCAGGGTATGGCATAGGTTCAGTAGCTGGATGCATGTCTTGCTGATTCAAATGTGGATTCAGGAGGTGCTGGTGTCAGGGCCAGTGAGTATAGAGTAGGGTTCAGGAACAATCCAGAAAGGGGGCAGCCCCCGGGTTGCCATGCTTTCCTTGTCTTGATCCCATGGGTGGATTATCCTTTCGGAGTTAATGCAAAAACAATAAATAATACATTCGCCAATTAAACCGATCCGGCCTGTGTCGACTACAGGAGGCCGGCCTGAAAATTCAACAGCCCGAAACAAGGCCTGCGAAGTAACAGCCTTTACCAACAGGGGAAACCAGTAACATGAACACGCCATCTGATCCACGCCAGATAATTGACCAATCCAAAATGACCACGCCGATGATTATCGTCGTTGCCCTGACCGTCCTGCTCAACGCGATGGACGGTTTCGATGTGCTTGCCATCAGCTTTGCCTCGCCCGGTATTTCCGCTGAGTGGGGTGTCAACCTGGGTAACCTGGGACTGCTGATGGGTATGGAACTGGTCGGCATGATGATCGGTTCCGTCCTGATCGGCGGTCTGGCCGACAAGCATGGCCGCCGGCCGGTGCTGCTGGGCTGTCTGATCTTCATGGCTGGCGGCATGGTGCTGGCAACAACGTCTTCCAATCCCTACCAGCTGGCGTTTTACCGCGTCCTGACCGGCCTGGGTATCGGCGGCATGCTGTCCTGTACCAATGCCACAGTGGCTGAGTTTTCCAACGTGAAATGGCGCAGCTTGTGTATTTCCCTGATGGTTATCGGGTATCCGCTGGGCGGAACCTTTGGCGGCATGTTCGCCTCGTACCTGCTGAGCCTGTACGATTGGCGTTCGGTGTTTTACTTCGGTGCCGGCGTCACCGCGGTCCTGTTCCCGCTGGTCTTTTTCTTTGTCCCGGAATCCGTGCACTGGCTGGCCCGCAAGCAACCTGAAAATGCCCTGGCCCGAATCAACGACGGCCTGACCAAGCTGAAACTGCCGACGACCACTGAACTGCCTGTCGTGGACGAGTCCGAAAAGCAGAAATCCGTCAAGGACATATTCTCGCCGGCCCTGATCGCCACCACCCTGATTGTCACCCTGGCCTACTTCTGCCATATCTGGACCTTCTACTTCATTCTCAAGTGGACCCCGAAGATTGTTGTGGACATGGGCTTTGCACCGTCTTCAGCTGGTTACGTCCTGACTTGGGCGAACTTCGGTGGCGCGCTGGGTGGTGCAGTCTTCGGCATACTGACCGCCAAGATTGGTCTGAAGCCGCTAACCATCACCATTCTGTTCATCACGACAGTATTTATTCTGGTCTTCGGCAACACACCGGCCGACCTGCGGACCATGGGTATGCTGGCCGCGACTGCAGGCTTCTTTGGTAACGCCGGTATTTCCGGCCTGTACTCCATTGTGGCTTACGCCTTCCCGACCCATGTGCGTGCCACCGGTACCGGTTTTGTGATCGGTGTCGGCCGCATAGGCGGTATTGCCTCGCCCTGGGTAGCCGGTTTGCTGATGGAAGGCGGGTCTTCACTGCCCACCGTGGCCATCTTTATGGCCGCCGGTTCTTTCCTGGCAGCCTGTGCCCTGTGCTTCCTCAAAATAGGCACGGACAAGCCGGCCACCGCCCCGAGTACCATGGGCAAGGCAGCAGAAAGTGTTGCCGGTGCGGAGCCCAATCCCGCATGAACCCGAATCGGGTAAATCCCCAAAAGGCAGGCCTCCGGGCCTGCCTTTTGTTTATGGGAGGCAGCATAATATTTTGCACGCCTTTAGACAGGCGTGCAGCAGTCTTCTACAATAATCCGCTGATCAACCTGATATAGCCAAAATGCCTAGTCTGTCTGTACGCCGATTCATCATCAATACTCTGCTGGTAGTGGCAGGCAGCAGCCTGTGGGCCGGATTGCCTGTTCAGGCGCAGCAGAGAGCAGAAAGTCCTGGGCAAGTTGCCGCGGCGGCAGCCAGCACAGCAACCGCCGGGAAAACGGCCACGACGGTACCTGCCAACTCACTGCAGCCATTAATGTCTGAAGCCGAGATGTCTGAAGCCGACGCTGCGCCTGCCGAAGCCACCCTGGCGACGGCTTCAGCAGCCGGGTATGCGGCCATGGGTCCCGGTGTCTGTTCGGTTGTCGAGGAAGTCATCAGGCAGTTCTGCGCGGCAAACCCAGGCGATATCAGCTGCCAGTTCCAGTAGTCATACCCATATTCGATTTTGCACTTTCGGAATCACCGGCTGGTGAGTCCGGACCGAAACAATACGGTTCGTGAAAGCGGCCGAGATGGAAACCCATGAAACCAGTTATATCCATACAAAATCTTTCCAAGACCTACGGGTCCGGATTTCAGGCCCTGAAAAATGTCAGCCTGGATATCATGGAAGGTGAGATCATTGCCTTGCTGGGACCCAACGGGGCCGGCAAGACCACGCTGATCAGCATCATCTGCGGCATTGTCAATCCCTCTGAGGGCCGTGTGAGCGTGCAAGGCCATGACATTCTCAAACAATACCGCCAGGCCCGGAGCGAAATAGGTCTGGTGCCCCAGGAGCTGACGACAGATTCCTTCGAGTCAGTCTGGAACACGCTGGCATTTTCCCGCGGCCTGTTTGGCAAGGCGCCGGATCCTGCGCACCTGGAGAAAGTGCTCAAGGCCTTGTCACTCTGGGACAAAAAGGACAACCGCATCATGACCCTGTCCGGCGGCATGAAGCGTCGTGTCATGATTGGCAAGGCCCTGTCCCATGAGCCGCGCATCCTGTTTCTCGATGAGCCCACAGCAGGTGTGGATGTCGAGCTGCGCAAGGACATGTGGCAGGTGGTGCGCGAGCTTCGGGATTCCGGTGTCACCATCATCCTGACCACACATTACATCGAGGAAGCCGAGGAAATGGCCGATCGTATTGGTGTCATCAACAAGGGTGAGCTGATGCTGGTCGAGCAAAAGCAAGAGCTGATGCGCAAGCTCGGCGAGAAGCGCCTGATTCTCCACCTGAGTGAGACCCTGACCGCGGTCCCCGAGGCTTTGGCCGGGTTCAATCTGGAGCTGCGCAGCGAGGGCCAGCAACTCGTCTATACCTATGATGCCCAGCAGGAAAGTTCCGATATCACGGCGCTGCTGGATGCGCTGGAGGCTGTCAACCTGCAATTCAAGGACCTGGAAACCCGCCAGAATTCCCTGGAAGAAATTTTCGTCAACCTGGTGAAAAAATGAATTTTTACGCGATCAAGGCCATCTACAAATTTGAAATGGCGCGGACCTGGCGCACCATTGCACAGAGCATCGTGTCCCCGGTCGTCTCCACCTCCCTCTATTTTGTCGTCTTCGGCGGGGCCATTGGTTCGCGCATGAGCGACATCGGCGGTGTCAGCTACGGGGCCTTCCTGGTGCCGGGACTGATCATGATGACCCTGCTGACACAGAGTATTTCCAATGCCTCGTTTGGTATTTATTTTCCGCGTTTTACCGGGACCATTTATGAAGTGCTGTCGGCACCGATTTCACCGGCTGAGATCGTGATGGGCTATGTCGGTGCGGCGGCGACGAAAGCCGTCATGATCGGTATGATCATTCTCATCACTTCATCACTGTTCGTGGACCTGCAGATTCTGCATCCGGTCTCCATGTTCCTGTTCCTAATCCTGACGGCAATGACCTTCAGCCTGTTCGGCTTCATCATCGGTATTTGGGCGGACAACTTCGAGAAGCTGCAGATCATTCCGTTACTGGTGGTGATGCCGCTGACCTTTCTGGGCGGCAGTTTCTATTCGATCAACATGTTGCCGGGAATCTGGCAGAAAGTGTCGCTGTTCAACCCGGTGGTCTACCTGGTTAGCGGCTTCCGCTGGAGCTTTTACGAGATTTCCGACGTCAATGTTGCTATCAGCATGATGATGACGCTGTTTTTCCTGGGAGCCTGTATTATCGTCCTGCACTGGATCTTTAAGACCGGCTACCGCCTAAAGAACTAGTTGTTCAGGGCGGCGGCCTGGGGGATTGGCGTTTTCGATCCCGGAATTTTATACTTCTGCGCACATTTGCCGGCGCAACTAAAAAATACCGGTAAACAAAGGGGTTTATGATGCAAGCAGTTAGAAAAACACGGCTGGCAGTTGCTGCCGCAACAGTTATCGCGACCGCGCTGGCCACCGGTTGTTCGCCAGAGCAGGACACCGCCCAGGAAACGATTCAACAAACATCTCCGCAAACCACGCAAGCCATAGCCCAGGAGGATTTCCAGAGTGTCGGCA